>JAEEGL011901633.1_pt1 | contig 20055 bp, 6 predicted proteins | sample 9134231 | NCBI WGS metagenome assembly JAEEGL01 (sample SAMN16246548, study PRJNA631951) | gut metagenome | biome: gut microbiome; feature: rumen; material: fiber-attached | host: Bos | place: Iran: Karaj | collected 2018-10
ATTTTATTATTATCAATTCCAGCATGAATCTTAAATATAATCAATTCGGCTTTTATTAAACTTACTACAGTTCTTATTAATGAAGTTTTACCACATCCAGTTTCACCCATTATTATTAATGGAACTTTTGCATTCATTCTTAAATTTATCATTACCATTTTTATAAAGTTATCATGTGTAAAAACATAATCTTCATTTAATTCATCTATGTATCTTGGTTGTTCATCAAATTCATCTTCATCATCTCTTGAATATGATACCATTTTTACTATTTCTCTTATGTATTGTTCTTGATTTAAATTTTCATAATTTTTTATTTTTATATTTCCATATTTATCTTTTTCTTCGTTTTTTATTATTTCATATTCATATTCATTTTCATTTTCATGAAAATTAATTGTATTTAGGAAATTTAATGTATAATATCTTTTTAAAATATTTTCTGTTGATAATTTTTCTTCTTCATTTTCAAATTTTTTTTGTTGAGTTAATTCATTAATATCTTGATTTGCTAATTTAGATATAATAGTTATGCCATCATCTCTTTCATTTAAAATAATTAAATCATTATTACTTAAAATATTATTATATGTCATTACTTCAGATAAAATATTATTGACATCTTCATTTTTATTAATTGAATTATTATCTTTTGTTTCTTCTTTAATTTCATTTGAATTATCATCTTTTTTTAAAGCTTCATTTTGCTTTTGTAATATAGTATGAAAAGCACTTTTTCCACATATGATAGAATTATTTTTTAATGATTCAATTATTAATGGACGAATATAATTAATTATTTCATCTTGATCTTTTTTTAATAATTTTAGAAAATTTATTTCTTTTGTATAATAAAATTTTTGAGAACTGAATATTCTTAATTGACTACAAAATAAATTTAAAAATGAATTTATTTGATAAAAACTATCAAAACCTAAATTATCTATATTTAATATTTTATCATTAATTAATGGATTTAAATTTGAATTTGAGGCACTAATATCAATATTTAAATTTCTACTTGAAATAAAAGATGTAGTAAATATATTATCATAATTATTATTTTGTTCTTCAGTTTCATTTTCTTGAATGAAATAATAATTAAGCAATTCTCTGCAATCATTAGAACCAATTGGATTTAAAATAATAGTTTCTAATAAAATTTTTCTATAAGTAGTGCTATTAATATTTTTTTGTTTTAGATAATTTATATAATTTGGAGTAACACTGGTATCTTCTAAAACTTCTAAATTTAATTTATTGTTTTTTCCACTATCAAATATAAATATATTGTTTTGATTTAGTAAACCTTTTTTTAATAGATATAAATAATTACATGCAATTTGTATATTTGAATTTGAATCTAATGGAATTTCTGTAAAATTAAAAATTAAATCTATTTCTTTTGTTAACTCTTTTTGTAATATGTAAAAATTTCTATCATGAATAATTTTTTCTTTATCTTCATCATTTTTAACATAAATCTCATTTCCTATTAAAATAAATGATTTATCATTTTCCATTATTGTATCATATTCCTTTAATCCTTTATTACATTTTTCATTAAAAACTATTAAAAATTTTCTCTTATCAGAATTTTGTATATCCCTTTTGTTCTTTTCAGATTCTAATTCTTTTTTAGAATAAATTTTAAATTCCTCAATAGAGATTTTAGAAATAACTTTTTTATGACAATAATTTAAAATATTAAATTTATCTATATTTAAATTAAAACTATTAGGAATTTCAACTTTAATTTTGATATCTTTATCATTAATAAAGCATAAATTTCCATTAAAAGAATAATATCCCATAATAAGAAAAGAGAATAGAAAATTATTAATTTTTTGAATTATTTCAATTGAATCACAATCTAAAATATCGATATGTAATCCAACATTATTTTTCCTTAATGCGATTTTTAATCTTTGTAATAATTCTTCTAAATTTAAATCTCCACCAATTGGAAAATATGAATAATTTCTTTTTTCATTTTCAAAAGTACTTTGTATATATTTTGATTTTCCAACTCCTGGTTTTAATGAATAAATAACTTCAATTATATCTGATTTAAGTTCTTTTATTTCCATATTATTTATATCTTTTAATTCATCGGATTCTAAATTTATATTATTATTTAATTCTTTTATTTGTTCTGCTATGTCACTTTCATTTTTATTTATGAATATTAACATTGATTCCATATGTTTTTCTTTTTCTGTTTTTAATTCTTTTAAAATTGAAAATAAATAATTTTTCTTTTTTAAATTTAAATTATCTGAATGAAGGATTAAATATAATCTATTATTAGAATCATAAAATGCTCTATATAAAAATGCACAAATTTCTTCTTCATTTGTATATTCATTACATATTAAAACATTTTGAGCCATAGGTAAATTTTCTGTTAAAATAATAAAAAATTTTATTAATTCAATTTCAGGATCTTTAGATGAAAAATAAAATAATCCACTTTTTGGATTTATATTTTTATTAGGATTAATTTGAGAATTTTTCATGAAATCATCAAAAATTTTTCCATTTAATAATTTTTTTAAATAATCTTTTACTATTTCAATTATATCAATTAATCCATTTTTATCTTTTTTCTCTTCATATTGATAATCTTTATATATTTCAACAAAATTATTTGTAATAAATCTATTTAAATATAAAACTTCTTCATTATTATTTTTTCTAATTTCATCAATATCTTCTATTTTTTTATATTCTTCAATGAAATTGTATTTAATATATTTAAAAATTGTGTTAAATTGATTACCATAAATTAATCTTGTTATTGGTTCAATTTTATAAATTTCTTTTTCTTTTTCATTTTGATATTTTTCAATTTCTTCTAAAAATTTAATTAATTGTTTTAAATTTCCTTCCTTCATTTCTTTCATTTCTATTGTTTTATTCTGTTTATCTTTAATCAACCATTTTTCTTTAATAATAAATAAATTTTCATTATTTTTAATATTTTCATTTTTTTGTCTTTCTATATTAATAAAAAATTCATTATAACTATCTTCATCATATCCTTTATTAATAATATCAGTCATTTTTTCAATAATTTCTTCAATATATTCTACTATTTTAATAACTTTATTTTTAATTTCTTTTTTTTCTTCTGATTCATCTTTTTTAACTAAATTTAATATTTTTTTACAATTAACAATAACATCAAAATCATCTGTTTTTGTTTTAGTAACTCTTGTAATTCCTTCTTCATTTTCAACTTCTTCAACTATATCAAAAGTAACATTACATAAATAACCTTTATTTTGAATATATTTAATGTAAAATTTCCCATTTTGTGAAATTGCATCAAATTTTATTTCTGCATTTCCACTTTTATCTAAATTTTTATTAAATATATCAACTAATTCATCAATTTTATCATTTATATTTTGTATTTTATTTATTATATTTTCTATCTCTTCATTCGTTTGATAATTTTCATTAATAAAATCAGATAATTCAATAAAAAAATCTTCACTACATGAAATTTCTTTTATTTTATCTTTTAATTTTATTAAACTTTCTAATTCCCTAATATCACTAATTGAAACATATTGTATTTGTGTTACATCAATTAATTCTTGAAGATTAAAAATATCTGTTTCAGATTTTTGATGAATAAATTTTATTAGTGATTCTTTTTCACAAAAAACTTGTAAAATTACTTCATAATTAGTTTGTTTTGTAAATAAATTTTTATCTATTTTATATATTATTTGTTTTATTTCATCATAATATTGAAAATAATTAATATCTTTAATTAATTTTTTTAAATTTTCAATATTTTTTAATAAATTTTCATTCATTTTAAAATATTTATCAATTATTTTACATGTTTCAATTAATTGATATAATTCTTCTTTTCTTTTATGAAAGTAGATTAATTCAATTATATTTTCATTAATTTTATCAAAACTAAATGAAGGATCAAAATTTTGTTCCATAATGGCTATTTTTCTTAAATTATCTTTTAAATCATTATAACTTGAAAATACAGGGGAAATAATATTAATTAATTCATTATCAATTTTATAATTAATTTTGTTATTTTTGATAATATTATAAAAGTGATTATATATTAATATTGTTTCATGTAGTGCATCATTTTTTCTCATTTCTATTTCAGTTGGTTGATTTTTTTTATCATATTCATTTAATTTTTTTTGTATTTGATAAAATATTTCCATAAAAATTTTGGAATTTTCATATTTTTTAATTTTATCACATAATCTTTTTATTTTTTCATATGATGGAGCTTTTTTTTTTAAATCATTAAATTTATTTAATGTTTGATTTTGGAATTCAATTGTTAATTTTTCATAATCATCTTTCATTTTATCGTGTTTATAAAATCTTTTTAAAAACATATACATTGTATCAATATTAGCTTGAATATTTTTAGATTCTTTTATAAATTTTATTAAATTTTCTTTTTGTTCTTCAATATCATCTTTATTAAATATTAACTTTAATCTATCTGTTAAAATTCTATTATTTAATTTTAAAATTTTATTTGCTAAATCGATTTTAATTTCATAATCATTAATTTTTTTTTTTAAATTTTCTATTACTTGGGTTATATCTTTTCCAAAACCTTCATTTTTTAAATTTAATATATTATTTTTTAATAATGGATTATTTAGAATTATTTTAATTAATTTAATTCCTTCACTTTCATCCTCAATAAAAAAATCATTTTCTTTAAGAATCATATTTTTTTTCATATTATTATGATTTATTTGTAATAATTTATTCAAATATTCTTGATTCCCCTCTAATTTTGAAATTATTTTTTCAAACTTTTTATTATCATTTGAACTTATATTATTTAATTGTATTACAATATTTTCATTGATTTTTTCATTATCAATTATTCTATCATTTAAAATTTCAATATATAAGTCCATTAAATTCTCTAATGGTAAATAATATTCCAAAATATGTATAAATTTTATAATAAATGAATAATCAATTTTCTTATCAATAAGAATTTTTAAAATATTAATTAATGATTTAACTTTTTCATCTTTATTTTGAATAATATTTCTTACAATAATTAATAAAATGTTATCTAAATATTCTTTTTCATTTGAATCATCAAAACTAAAATCAATTAATTGAAAAATATCTTTTATATTATCTAAATTTTTGTCAACTAAGTGAGTTTGATAATTTGAAAAAGAATCTTTATTTAATAATAATCTTAAATTTAATTTTCTATATTCATCAATGAAATTAGAATTTATATTTTTAAAGTCAAATATATTTACTAATTTATAACAAGTTAAACTATGTTTTAACCAATCAATATTATTATTTAGATATTTTTGAATAAAATTACAAATTTCAATATTCTGAAATTGTAATGAAAAAAAAATATTTGTAACACATTCATTAATTTTATTAATTAAATCTTTTGATATTCCAAAAATGTTTTTATATTCTATTAATTTTTCTATATCATTTTTCTTTAAGAAAGAATAATATTTATTAATTATAATTTCATTTATATAAAATTTTGGAATTTCTTGTTTAATTATTTCATAATTTTCTTTTATAGAATATAAATCATCATCTTTTGAAACATCATAAACCTCACTTGAATATTTTCCAATATCAATAGTATTATTTTTATTCCTTTTTTTATTTTTTACTAGATGTGATAAAATATAAAGAAAATTATCATAAAATTTGCAATCTTTTAATATATTTTTTACTTTTTCAAATTCACTTGTAGTTTCAAAGAATTTTTCCATTTTTTTTTTTAAAAATATATATTCTATTGTTTGGTTTAGATGTATGATTTTATAAATTTCTTCTTTTTTCTTTTTATTATTATTATAATATTCATCAAATTTTTCAAATAATAAACAAATATTTAAAAATATTTTTATTATTATCTGTCCTTTTTTCAATTTATTTTCATTTATTTTTGATAAATTAAATTTTTCAACTTTATATTTATTTATTAAATTGAAATATTTAATTTCGTTTTTTTTTAATTCATTAATATTTATTTTTGGTGTTTCAATTGAAGGAAATTTGATAAATAAATTATTTAATCTTTCTTCATTTTCTTTATAATTTTCTAAAATTTCCATAAATAAAACAAAATCAATAATTGATTTGGATAAAATATAATTATAAGTATTATCATATAATAATAAATTTAATTCAGGAATATTTTTATTTTCAATAAATAATTTATAAATTTGAAAAGATTCATAATCTGATAATTCAAATTCTGAATTATTATGCAATGAAAAGTGAATTCCAAATATGAAATTTTGGGTGTTTTTTACAAATATCTTTTCATTAATTAATATGTTAATGTTTGTCTTTGATTTATCTTTTTTCATAAAATATACACCAGTTATAATTTTATCATCATCCTCACCTTTAATTTTTTCAAAATCCATTTGTATTACTTCTTCATCAAATTTAATTTTTATATCCCTATTTCTATCAAATTTATATTTTGAAGCATAAAAAATATAATCATTTGGATTTTCTATCATTTATTATTTGATTTTTTATTTTAATAATTTCAGATAATTTTTTTTTAAAGAAATTTTAAATTTATTTAAAAGAAGATAACATTTTAATTATTTGAATTTTTTTATTAAATAATTTAAAATTTTAATTAAATATAATAAAGAAAAAAAACATAATATTTAATTTCAATAAAACTTAAAAATGAATAAAAAAATAATATTAAAAAATATGTTAAATTTTAGCATTTTATTGTTCAATTTATGTTCTTTTAATTTTATAAATATAAAAATTAATCTTTCAATTAATTTCCAAATAGTTTTTTATTATTTTAATAATTTTTTATTAAAGAATTGATTTGTATAAAATATATTAATTAAATTTTTAAAAATAAAATAGCTTATTTTATAAATTCTTGAATTTAGAAAAAAATAAGTAATATAAAAATGAATATAAACTTAATATATAAAGAAAAAAATTATCAATTTGATATTCCTCCAGAAGCAACAATTGAATATATTAAATATTTAACTTCCAAAATATCAGGAAAAAAATCAAATTTGGATTTATTTTATAAAAATGAAAATCTTTCAAAATATATTGATAAAACATTATTAAAAACAATAGTTCCTGAAGGAGAAAAAAGTTTAACTATAAACATAAAAAAGAAAAATTATAATAATCAAAGTAGTAAAGCTTCAACATCAATTTCAAATACAAATTATAATAATAATAATTTTTTTATAATTGATAATGAACAATATTATCAACAATTAAAAAATAGATTTTTAAAATTTCATAAATCTTATTTGAATATTTATGAGGAAGTATCTACTTTTGAAAAAGTATTAGATGATAGATTTCATACAATAATTCAATTATGTAAAGAATTTAAGAAATATATAAAAGTTTATGATGAAAAATTAGGAAAATATTATAATAATAGCTATCATTTTTTTTTACAAAAAATTTTTAATGAAAATTGTGATTCAAAAAATCTTTCTGAAAAAGATATAAATGATATTGATATAAAATTAGATGAATGTTTTTCTAGTTTTACTCATTTAGAAATTGAAAATTTTTATCAAAAAAATATTATTTTATATTTACAATATAAGTTAGAAGAATTTTTAAAAATTAAAATTTTAATACATCAATTAAATTCAAAAAAAGAATATGAAGAAATAATATCTAATTTAGATATTTTATTTAGTGAATTAAAAAAAATTCAAAAGTATAAACCAATTGATTTATTATCTGAATTTCATAATATAAAAAAGAAAACAAATAATTCATTGTTAGATTATCAAAATTATACAATATTTAATAAAAGAAAAATAAATAAAAAAAAAAAATATAATTTAAGTGACATTCCCCCATTAATTGAAATAAATAACGATAATAATAAAATATTTTATCATCAAATAAATAATAATAATCTTCCTATTAAAATGCCTAAAATTAATCAATTAAAAAACACAAATAAAATTTCAAATTTTATTCCAATTAATAAAAAGGATAAACCATTTTTATCTGATAATGATAGATTATATATTAATAATTCTAAAGGGAGAATTAATCAAATTATGTTTGATTATAGAAAATATAAAACTTTACCAAATGAATTAATAAATGATAAAACAAATAATAAAGATAATATTCAAATAAATTATAAAGATAGTAATATAGATAATTATAGTGATAATATTAAACTTTCAAAAAGTTTACCTTATTCTAATTTAAATCTTTTAAAAAAAAATTCAGTTGAAATTGAAAATTCTAATAATTATGAAAAAAAAAAGAGCATTTTGAAATCATCAAAAATAATTAATAATGAAAATGATTTACAAAAAAGCTTTTTGAGTGAACCAACTATTTCAATTAAAAGAAATAATAAAAAAAAAAAAACAAAAAAAAGTGAAAATGAAAATATTAACTCTAAAAATGAAGATAATGATGAGATTTTGAATACATACAACTCAAATAATGAAGAAAAACAGATAAAAAGTAGAAATTATATTAATTTGGATTCTTTTAATTTAGAACAAAATAAAGAAATTGAATGTAAAACGATTTCTGAGAATAAAGAAAATGACAAAAAATTATTAAAATTCTTACAAAATACTGAATCAAGTGAAAAAAATGAAAATTTAGAAAATAATCATAAAAAAGAAAAGATAAAACCAGAATCTTATAAAAATTTAGTTTCAAAATTAAAAAAATCTAATTTAATCAGAAAAATTACTAATAGAAATAATAATGCATTAAATAAAAGTGATGAAATAAATAATAAAATGGAAAATAACTCAAATTTAAAAATTATAAAAAATGAAGAAAAAAATTTTTCTGAATCAGAAAGAAAAGTTTTTTTTAGTCCTAATTTTAAAAAAAGTCATTCCAATTTAAAGAAAACAAATTTTATTGATGAAATAAATAAAGAAGAAATTCATTCTTTAAAACATTTATTTAAAAAAAGAAAAACAAATGAAATTAATAAAAAATTTTTAGAAAAATTTTCAAAAGAAATAAGTTCATATAAAAAAAAAAATAGTAATAAAGAAATTAAAGTTAATAATGAAAATAAATTAAACAAAAAAAAATCAAATGATAAAATTAAAGAAAATATTAATGATAAAAATAATGAAAATAATAATCAATTTGATGAAAATTCATTAGAAGATAAAAATAATTTACAAGAAAATATTGATAATACAAAAAAAAAGAAAAAAAATTTAAATAAATTTGATTTTATTATATGAAAATAATGATAAATTATTTTAATTCCTTTATCTTTTTGGTTCTCTTTGATATTCTATTATTTATTATTATATAAATTTAATTTAATAAAATAATTTTTTAATATAAATAATTTAAAAATAATATAAAACTAATAAAATCATTCAAAAATAAATGAAATCCTATCCTTAATATATAAATTACTTTTAATAATTTAATTAGATAAAAAAAAAAAAATAAACATCAATGAAAAAAAAAAATCAAAAAAAAAAAAAACAATTTATATATCCTAAAGAAAAAAAAAATGATTAATTCTTAATATAAAAACTCTAAAAAAAAAATAAAGTTAAAAAAAACCAAAAAATGAAAAATCTAATAGCAATCCTAATGGTTCTCTCTCTTGTAACAATAGAATCAAAGATTTCAAAATCCAAACTAGTAAAAGACTTAGAAACTTTAGCAGCTCAAAAAACTCATTATAGAAATAAATATCCATTCAATCTTCTTTATTATGATGGAACCCATTTTTGGTGTGATTGTTCAAATCTTTTCAAAGCTTTATTTAATGGTAGAGATATTAACTTTAAAGAAAAAGGAAGTTTTCAAAGAAAATTAGTTAATCCTGGTGATGTTACTGAACGTGATCTTTTCTTTGGTTGTACTTCAATTTCTACTGATTTTAGAAAATTAAAAGCAGGTGAATTTAGACTTCTTTATATGAGAGGACATGTTGGTTCTTATATTGGAAAAGAAAAAAAAGTAGGAAAAAGAATTGTTAATGTTATTGAATGTACTCCTAATAAACATTTAGGTGATGGTGTTGTTTATAGTTATGTTGATTCTAGTGGAAATAGATTGAAATGTAAAGGATGCAATCCTGTTTCTCAAAAATGGAGTCATCATGGTAGACCTGATAAATGGGTTTCTCAATAAAATATTTAGTTTTTTTTTTTAATAGTTTTTATTGGGGGAAAAATATTTATTTTTCTTTCAATTTGAGAATTTTATTTGATTTTATTTTTTATTTTTTTTAATTTTTGTTTGTTTATTTGTTTATTTTTATTAAGTGAAAATCAGATTTTTTTATTTAGTTTTATTTATTTGTTTTTTTATTCTTTTTTTAATGGCTTTATTTTATTAAATATATTTTTAATGATAAAATAAAGAATAGAATTCAATATTAAAAATGTGTCAAAACTATAAAAAAACATTCAAAATAAAAAAAAACTATCATTAATTCACTTAATATAAATGATATTTATAAAAAAATTAAAAAAAAATAAATTAAAAAAAATTAAAAAAAAATCCCATTAAAAAAAAAACCTTAAAACATTTTCATACTATCTAAAGCCTTATCAATATCTTGAATAAACTGATTAATCTTAATCCTTTTTACCCCACTAAAACTTCTTTCAGTAAAATATAAAACAGCATCATTTTTAACATTTTCCTCCTCTTCATCCTTCCTAGGAATATACATTCCAGTAATTTCAGGTAATTTAGGAACAATTAATTCTCCAGCAAGAAGACCATCTTTAGTAACAACACTAATAACACCATCAACATCACCATCTTTACTTTGATAATCAAATCTACTAACATAAACATTCCCATCATCATCACAAGTAATAGAAGTAGGTCCAACTCTTCCATTAAAAACATAAAAAACACTAATATGATATTCACCTTGTGGATTTTCAACCATTCTTAAAATTCTATTATTAAATGTTTCAGCAATATAACCAACTTGTAAAAAATTATCAAAATAAATATCAGAAGGAAAAGCAAGACAATTATATAAAATAGGATTTAATTCCTTACTTTCAATATCAAGTCTATATACACTACCTAAAGGATTATTTAATGATGTTGTTTCAAAGTATCCAGCATCACAAAATAAAATTGAATTATCTTCATAATTTACTGTTAATGACTTTGGTCCTTTTAATGGATTTCCTTTATAATCTTTTATTGTTCGAACTTTACCTTCTGTAAATGATTTATATTCATATATTGCACTATTTGCTATGTCACTTATGTAAAGTTCTTCTGTTGTTTCTTCTTCTTTTTCATTTGAGTTACTTTTATTTTCTGAATCTATATTATTTGATCCTAAGTCGTGTGTTATAAATATTATGTTTGATGGCTGTTGATCAGATATTGATAATGAAACTGAATATTCTCCTTTATCATTGAATTTTATTATTTCACCTGAATGTGAACATACATAAAAGTTTTCTGAAGTGTCTTGACGAGGACTTGTTAGGATTGTTTTTAATGGAAGCTCGAATACTGTTTCTACTATTGCTGTTTGACGAATTATATTTGAACCTGGGAGAGAGTTCATTTTTTTTTTTTTTAATTTTTTTTTTTTAGGTTTTTTTTAAATTTTTTTTTTGTTTATTTAGAATTTTTTTTAATATTATGTCATTTTATTTATTATATATTTATATTTTTTTTTATGGAAATTAGATTTTTTATTTTTAATTTAAATGTGATTTTACTTTTTGACTTAATTTCTGAACTGCTTCTTGAATATTTATTGTATTTCCATTTTCATGTTTTAAAAAATCACAAATATCTCCAATTTCATTTTCAGAAACACCAGGTAAATGTTCCTTAAATTCTTCTTTAAACATTTCAATATCTATTTCATGTCTTTTTTCAGTATCAAATAAATTAAAAGCTTCTAATAATTCATCTTCTGGTTTTGATTCAGAAATTTTTTTAATAACAATTTCCAAAAAATCATTAAAATAAATATTATCTTCTTGTTCTTGATCATATTTTTCAATATATTCATTTTTTTCTTCATCTGTTGCATGAATTCCAAGACTTCTTAATACTGTTCCTAATTCTTTTGTTTGAATGTAACCTTTATTATCTGGATCAAATAATGAAAATGCTTCTCTAAATTCTTCAATTTGTTCTTCACTTAATTCTTCCATTTTCTTTATTTTTTTATATTTTTAAGATTATTTTTAAATATAAAATTGTTGTTTTTTTTATTAATTTTTTTTTATTTGTTTTAAGTTGTTTAATATACTTTTTTTAATATATTATTTTTTTCTATTTTTTTTATATCTATTATTGATATAAATGCATTCCTTTAATGAAAATACCATTTTCTTCAGATTTAACTTCTTTCATATAACTAAAATAATCTCTTAATGTAATTCCATTATCACTTAAACAAAGTTGATTTGGTTCAAATGAATTTTCAATCCAACTTTCTAATTTTTTTTCATCTTTAATTTTAGTGGATGATTTAACATCTTTAACTTTAACTTGTGAGAAACAAATATTAATTCTAGTACTTTTAATTATTGAAGTAGTACTATTAAATTCCAAAGTAAAATTAAATTCAATTTTTTCAGTATGACCTTCAATATTAATAGTGTTTTTTATAGTTGCATTTCCATTTCCTTTTGAATTAAAATTGAAATTAATAATTTCAACATCAACATTAAAAGTAATATTATCTTCTGCAAATGTAAAATCAAAAACTTCTTTAATATATTTTGTAGTAAAATTATAATCTAATGATTTACTAATTGAACCATTCTTAAAATTATTTTTTATTCCTTCATTTATCATTTTTTTCATTACATCATTTAATAATTTATAATTTATAAACATATGATAATAATCATTTGCTTCTGTAAAATTATTAATTGATAAAATAGCATTTTTTTTATCTTCTGTATCTTCTCCATTAACTTCTCCTGAAAAATAACATAATGCATTTTCAAATTTTAAATCAACTTCTTTGCAAAAATCAACAAAACGATTTAATGAAATTTCTATTTTTTTATTACCTAAAACTTTACTTGATTCATAAGTAAAATTCCTATGTTCTTTCATTATTTTTTCATAATAACCTTTTAGATTTATTTTTTCTGAAATTTTTGACATAACTTCATTTTCATTGAAAATTTTAATAATTAAATTTTTAAAATTATTTAAAATACTTTTCTCAACATCATAAACAATAAAATCTTTATCTTTAATATTAATTTTATTTTTTTTAGTAGAATAAACATTAAATTTAACTTCATAAACATTTAATTCTATTTGTGCTTTTAATTCTTTTCCGTTATAATTATATTTTGAATCAAAATTTAAACTTAATTTATATGGTGTAAAGAGAAATAAACCAGAATTTAAATTTCCATATGAATCTGGTGTTGTTAATGATGTTGAAGTTGGTTTAATTTCTAAAATTTTAATATCTCCTTCCTCTTTTGGTTCAATTTTTATTTGCTTAATTAATTCTAAAAGATCTTCTTCAATATAATTTTGAATATTTTTATATATATACATTAATACTTTATCATAATGCCATGAAGTTATAATATTTTGAGTAAATGATATAGAAAATAAACTAAATAATATAATTAAAAGAAATTGATATGACATTTTTTTTTATTTTATAATAATTTTAAGATAAATAAATTTAATATCATTTAAAAAAAAATTTAAAAAAAAAATACCTAAAATAAATTAAAAATAATAAAAAAATAAACCTTTAAAAAAAAACAAAAAAAAAAAAAAATGTCTGAGCTGAAACGCTCCAAATCAAATATATCAGTAAATTCCAACATAGTAACCTTAGAAAATTTAAACGACATAAATGAGAATTTATTTCGTAAAACAACACCAAAAGGTAAATTATTCCGTGGTCCAAACTGGACAGCATACAACAAGGAAAATTTAGGAAGTATTCCTCGTCAAATAGAAAAGACATTAGTAGAGGATAAAAAAGGTATGTCAAAAATAGGATTTTCAACACAAACTGAAAGATTTTTTCCAAAAATGAATAGTGAAAAAAACAATCCAGGACCAGGATCATATAATGTAAGTCAAGATTTAGATTTTACAAGAACAAATACTTCATTTTATTCAAGTAAAGGTTTTGGTAATGGTTTTATTTCACAAAGTGAAAGATTTAATGATTCTAATTTATATTATAGTAAATATGCTCCTGGACCTGGACAATATCAACCACAAGATGTTAAAACTATTGTACATGATATTAATAAAAAATTATTAGCTAAGAGTTTATATAATAATAAAAAAACTCAAAGTTTAAAAGTTAAAAAAGATTTTCCTGGTCCTGGAACTTATAATCCTATTATGAATACATTTGATGCTATTTGGAAAAATAATAAAGAAAGAAAAGAAGATTCAGTTTTTAAAAGTACTGTTCCTAAATTTTTTAAAATGAAAGAAGTTAATTTTCCTGGTCCTGGTAAATATTATAAAGATGAATATTATATTGATATTAATGAAAAAAATAAACCTCAAACTCAATCATATTTCTTTAAAGAACCACATAAAAAAAAAGTTGATATGTTAGAAAAATATGATATTAAAACTAAACAAAATCCTGAAGATGCTAAATTTAAATTAATGGATAAAAAAGGTAAAATTTATAATACTTTACAACAAAATGCAGATTTTGATTTTTTACAAAGTATAAAAGCAGGAATTAATAATCCATTTGCAATAACAAAAAAAGATTTATATAAATTAAGAAATAAAACTTTTATGAAAGATAATATTAAAAGAACTGATAGTTCAAATGATAATTATGTTATGGCAAATGGAGGTTTATCTAATGATCAAGGAATGGAATATATTCATAAAATTTTACATAAACCACAAAAACCAGATTTATTTGAATTATCATCTCCTAGATGGAAGAAAAGTGAATATGAATTTAAAGTTCCAGGACCTGCTTATTATCATCCTAGAAATCAACCTAAAACTCTTAGTTTTAATAGGAATAATGTTGATTTTATTGTCACTCCTGGTGTTTGTAATGAACAAGATGATGATCCTATTTATGATAGTTAAGAATATATTTTTATTTTTTTTATCTTTTTTTTCATTTTTTTTATGATTGATTAATAAAGTTTTATTAAATATTATTATTTGAAATTTTTAGATTTTTTATCATATATTTAAAATAAATTTATTAATGTTATATATTGAAAAAAAATAAATTATTGACAAATTTGTTTTCTTTTTAAAAAATTTTGTTTCTTAATAATTTAATTATATAAAATATTTATTTTTCAAATAATATAATTAATAATTTATTTTTTTAGATTAAAAATTAACTATATATTTTTTAATTTATATATTTTTGATAAAAATGATTAAATAAAAAAATGTTATATATTATAATAAATTTTAATATCTTATTATAATATAAATAAAAAATTTAAATATAAACAAATTTATAAATCTATAATTTATAACCATTAAAAAATAATTTGAATTTTAATATTCTATAAAAATATAAAAATATTTGGATAATATTTAAAAATTTTTATAATTTATCTTATTTTTTATTTCTATTTATTTGAGTTATTTATTATATATAAAATGAGAGGAAGAGGAAATAGGATATTAGGAAATAGAAATAATAATGTAAATATGGGAAGAGAAAATGATGTAGAATCATTATTAGATCAATTTATGGAACAAGATGATGATGATTTTAATTTAAATAATACCATGTTAAATCAAAATAATACAATACTCAATAATAATCATCAAAATATTTTTGGTAATATAAGTATGATTAGAGGTAATAATAGACAAAATAATGATTTTGATTTTCTTCCAAATGATAATATAGATGATGATGAAAATGATAATACTAATTTTAGAGGAAATAATAGAAATTTTAGAGGTTTTAATAGAGGAAGAAATAGAGGTTTTAACAGAGGAGGAAATAGAGGAAGAAATTTTAATAGAGGTGGAAATAGAGGAAGAGATTTTAGCAGAGGAAGAAATAGAGGTTTTAATAGAGGAGGAAATAGGAGAAATGATAGAGATGATAGAGATGATAATAGAAGGAATGATGACTTTTATGAAAGAGAAAATGATAATAGAGGATTTAATAGAAGAAATGATATTTTTGATTTTAATGAAAGAGATAATAATAGAGAATATAATATAATAAATGATAGTATGAATAGAAGAGATAATAGAAATTATAATGATAATAGTGGAATTGGTAATATTCAAAATAGAAGGAGAAGAAATCCTTTTATTTCTTTTGATAAAATGAAAGAATTATATTATGGAGAATTAAGTGAAGTTTATGAATATTTAATGAGTTTTCCTAATTATGAAAGTTTAATTAATGGAACTGAATTTAAAATAATGATGACTTCAATGTTTATGAATATATTGAGAAAAATGTCAGAAGATAATTCTGAAACTTCATATCAAATTATTTCTAATTTAATTGATAATACATCCTTTTTTAATAATCAAGTTAAAACTTATTTGTCAAAAAAAGATGTAGATAAACATTATCTTATTTTTGTAAATGATTACTTAACATTTTATAAAAGAATAATGGAAAGATTTACAGATAAATATAAAAAATTAGAATTATGGACATTAGTAGAATTAGTCACAGAATTAATAAGAAAATGTGAAAATGCTGGAGAAGATTTAGTAAATGATGATGAGTTTATTCAATTTAATGATATTTCATGGAAGATAATAGATAATTATAATGATATAATGAAGAAAAAAAAAGATGAAAATAATTTAGTAAACAAATTTAAAAACTTAGATATAAAAATAAAAAAAGAGGATGAATTAGATAAATACCCTATTGATTATCAAAATCAAGAAGTAGAAATATCAAAAGAAGAATTATTAAATGAAAATGAGAAAAGAATAGCAAAACATTTAATTAAAGGATCATATAAAAGTTATGAAAGATATTTTAATACTCTCTTTTATCTTACTTATGAAGATTGTTATAGAGATTTAAAATATACAATTTATGATTTATATAATGATAATTTAGTTATAGATCCAAAATATGTAGAAAAAAAATATAAAGATATTTATTTTTATTTTAATGCATCTATTCCAGGAATTGAAGCAACAAATGATGGAATCATTTTAACAATTGAATTCCAAGCTACAAAAATAATAAAATTTACTAAAAGAATGATTTATGGAAGTTTATTAGTTTTAACTGATGAAAATTGGAATGATTTTCTCTTAATTACTGTATTTCATAATCCATATCTTACATATAGAAATTCAAACATGAATAAACAAATGAGTAAATTACCAACACCACCAAAATATAGAATTTTAGCAAAATTAATAAATCCAACTAAAAAATCATTTAAATTCATAATTAATGCAAGAAATCAAAATTTAAATATATTTGAATCAAAAGCATATTTCGAATCATATATTCATATATTAAAAAGATTAAAACAAATAAATACAAAAGATCTTCCTTTTAAAAATGAAATAATAGATGCTAATTTCAAAGATATAAAAGCATATTATTTAACAAAAAATAAATATATTCAATATTATGAAGATATTTTTGAGCTAAAATCTTTACCATTATCAATAAGTAGTATTTTAGATGATTCTCAATTAGAGGCAATTAAATTATCATTAAATAATGAAATTGCTTTAATTCAAGGTCCACCAGGAACAGGAAAAACATATGTAGGAGGTATTTTAACAAGTATTTTACTTCAAAATATTTCAAGTCCAATTTTAATTGTTTGTTATACTAATCATGCTTTAGATCAATTTATTGAACATATAATGAATTATACAAGAAAAATTATTAGAATTGGTGGTAGATGTAATAATGAAAATGTTAAACAATTTGCTATTAAAAATTTCAGAGGTGGTAGGAAAAATTATATGAAAATTAATAGAGCTATAGAAGACTTATGTATTGAATTAAGAGAATATTTAGATTATTTAGATGAAAGAAAAGGAATTAATTATGATGATGCTATAGAATATTTCCCTAATCTTGTTAATAAAATTATTGATGATTTTTATTTATTAATTAATGAAAACAGAATTAAAAATTACCATGAAAAACAATTATTTAAATGTTGGTGTAATTGTATATCAATATTAGAAATTTATAAAATTTTTAATATTGATGAAAGTGAATCTCAACTTTTTGATCTTTTTTGTAAAATTAAAAACACTTTTGTATATTTAAGAAATCAAGATCAAAGGGAAAATCTTCAAAATTTAAATAATAATAATAATAATAATAATGTAAATAATGATAATGGTAATCAAAATAATAATGAAAATTATGATGAAAGTGAAGATGATGAAGATATAATTGAGGTAAATTTAGAAAGATTAGAATATGAATTTGATAATATTATGGATAATGGTTTTGGAATGAATAATGATAATTTCATAGAAGAAAAATTAGATTTAAGAAATAAAATAACTCAAGATCAAATATTAAATATAATTCAAAATAATAATTTATGGCAAATCGGACCTCAAATAAGAAATTTAATAGTAGATTATATGAAAGATAAAATTTTATCAAAAGATAATTTTTTCGATTTTAGAAAAATAGAAGAATATGAACAGAAATTAAATCAAAAATATGCAATGGAATTAATGGCAGATTCAAATATAATAAGACAAAATAAAATTATAGCAATGACAACAACAGGTTGTGCAAAATATTCTACAATTTTAGAACAAAATAATTTTGAAGTTGTAATAATTGAAGAAGCTGCTGAAGTTTTAGAACCTCATATTGCATCATTATTAACTAAAAATACTAAACATTTAATAATGATTGGAGATCATCAACAATTAAGACCTAAACCTTATAATTATGGTTTAGCTAAAAAATATAATTTTGATGTTAGTTTATTTGAAAGGTTAATTAATAATAAAATACAATATGCTACTTTGAAATATCAAAGAAGAATGAAAAGTATTTTTGCTGATTTTGTAAGATTAATTTATAATGATTCTAATTATAAAGATTATAAAGATGTTAATAATAAAGAAATTATTAAAGGTATTGAAAATGATATGTTTATTATTACTCATACTCGTCCTGAGGAAGAAGATATTAATTTATCAAGTAAAAAAAATAAATTTGAAGCTGAATATCTTATTAAATTATGTAAATATTTTATTTTACAAGGTTATGATGTTTCACAAATTACTATTTTGACTTTTTATGTTGGTCAAGTTTTATTATTAAGATCTGAATGTAAAAAAGAAAAAATAGAAGGTATTAGAATTTCATCAGTTGATAATTATCAAGGTGAAGAAAATGATATTATTTTATTAAGTTTGGTTAGAAGTAATTCAAAAAATAAAATAGGATTTCTTAAAAATTTCAATAGAGTTTGTGTGTCATTTTCAAGAGCAAAATTAGGATTTTTCATAATAGGAAACATAGATTGTTTAATTAATGGAGAAAAAGATAATCAAATTGAAAATAAAGCAAATTCAGATTCTCGTATGAAAGATATTTGGAAGAAAATAAAAGATTTAGCAGAGAAAAAAGGAATAATATCAAATAAATTAACATTAACATGTCAGAAACATAAAACAAAAACAATAATATCTAATTTAACAGATTTTTCAAAAATTCCTGAAGGAGGATGTCAAAAGAAATGTGGAGAAAGACTTAATTGTGGTCATACATGTGAATTATTATGTCATCCTTATAGTCATAAAGACATAAAATGTAAGAAAGAATGTACAAAAATATTTCCATGTGGTCATAAATGTTCAAAATTATGTTATCAAGATTGTGGTAATTGTTTAACTAAAGTACAGAAAAGATTACCTTGTGGTCATACAGGATTATATGAATGTTATTTAAGGGAAGATACAATATTATGTAAAGAAAAATGTAACAGATTAAAAAAATGTGGTCATAAATGTAAATCTTTATGTTATGAAGATTGTGATATTGCTCTATGTCATGAAGAAGTTGAAAAAAAATTA
>JAEEGL013561545.1_pt1 | contig 20055 bp, 17 predicted proteins | sample 9134231 | NCBI WGS metagenome assembly JAEEGL01 (sample SAMN16246548, study PRJNA631951) | gut metagenome | biome: gut microbiome; feature: rumen; material: fiber-attached | host: Bos | place: Iran: Karaj | collected 2018-10
CATAACGATCACCGGATCGTCATGGCGCTCGCCGTGCTCTGCACGCGGACGGGCGGCACGATCCGCGGCGCCGAGGCGGTACGCAAAAGTTATCCGGACTTCTGGGAGATCTTCCAAGAAGCCGGAGCGGAGGTACGAACGGATGGAATGGATCAGTAAAAGCAATATCCTCGTCGTGGGGCTCGGTCTCATGGGCGGCAGCTACGCGCGGGCGCTGAAGCGGCTCGGCTTTCACGTAAGCGCCGTGGACGTGCGGGAGGAGTCGATCCGCTACGCGCTGGAGAACGGCATCATCGACCGCGGCGCGACGGAGCCGGATCCGGGGATCCTCGGCGCCTCCGACGCCGTGATCTTCGCCCTCTATCCCACGGTATTCAAGGAATGGATCCGCGCCCACCAGGCGGCGCTGAAGCCGGGCGCGATGCTGACGGACGTCACCGGCGTCAAGTCGTGCGTGGTTTACGATATCCAGGCGATGCTGCGCCCGGACGTCGAGTTCATCGCGGCGCATCCGATGGCGGGGCGGGAGGTCTACGGCGTGGAGAACAGCGACGAGCGGATCTTTCTCGGCGCCAACTACATCGTGACGCCGACCGGGCAAAACACGCCGGAAGCCGTCGAATGGTGCAAGAGCCTCGGCAAGCTCCTCGGATTTTCCCGCATCTCCGTCCTCTCGCCGGAGGAGCACGACGAGATGATCGGCTTCGTGTCCCAGCTCACGCACTGCATCGCCGTGGCGCTCATGACGTGCAGCGACAACCGCCATCTCGTGGATTATACGGGCGACTCCTTCCGCGATCTGACGCGGATCGCCAACATCAACGACGCCATGTGGAGCGAGCTCTTCCTCATGAACCGGGAGGCGCTGCTGCGGCAGATGGACGGCTTCATCGGGGAGCTGGAGACGCTGCGCGGGCTGCTCGCGGACGGCGACCGGGAAGGACTGCGCGAAAAGATGCGCCTCTCCACCGAGCGGCGCTCGTATTTCAACAAACGGTAAAACACCTCACGCCCTATGCGCGCGAAAGAAAGGCAGGAACGCATATGAACATGGAATTCGAGAGGAAGCTCGCCATCCCGATGGAGCTAAAGGAAATGTACCCGATCACCGCGGCGATGAACGAACGGGTGGAGCACAGCATCGCCGTGCTCAAAAGCATTTTCCGCGGCGACACGGACAAGCTCATCCTCGTGATCGGCCCCTGTTCGGCGGACAACGAGGACAGCGTGATCGAATACATCTCCCGCCTGCGGACGGTGCAGGACCGCGTCGCGGACAAGATCGTCATCGTCCCCCGCATCTACACGAACAAGCCGCGCACGACGGGCGACGGCTACAAGGGGCTCCTCCATCAGCCGGATCCGAACGAGAAGCCGGATCTCTTCAAGGGGCTCATCGCGATCCGCGAGCTCCACATACGGGCGCTGAAGGAAACGGGCTTCTCCTGCGCGGACGAGATGCTGTACCCGGAGAACCACAAGTACCTGGACGATCTGCTCGCGTACGTCGCCGTCGGCGCGCGTTCCGTCGAGGATCAGCAGCATCGGCTGACCGCCAGCGGGCTGGACACGCCGGTCGGCATGAAAAATCCGACGAGCGGCGATATCTCCGTCATGCTGAATTCGATCACCGCCGCGCAGCACGCGCATTCCTTCATCTACCGCGGGTGGGCGGCGCATTCCCAGGGGAATCCGTACGCGCACGCGATCCTGCGTGGCTACACGAACAGGCACGGCGAGCCGCTGCCGAACTATCACTACGAGGATCTCGTCCGCCTGTGCGAGGCGTACGCGGAGCGGGAACTCTCCTATCCGGCGGTCATCGTCGACACGAACCATTCCAACTCCGGCAAGAATCCCTTCGAGCAGCCGCGCATCGCCAAGGAGGTGCTGCACAGCTGCCGCTGCAATCCGGACGTCCGCCGTCTCGTCAAGGGCTTCATGATCGAAAGCTATCTCGAGGACGGCGCGCAGAAGATCGGCGAGGGCTGTTTCGGGAAATCGATCACCGATCCGTGCCTCGGATGGGAGAAGACGGAGCGGCTCATCCTCGAGCTGGCGGAAGCGTACTGACAAAATGCGGGGGGAGAAGCGCAGGCGCGTCTTCTCCCCCGCCGACACGAAAAAATGAAAAAATCCTCTTGACAAGCCGCGTCGGTTGTAGTATAATAATCAAGCGTTTGGAAAATGCTACTGTGGCTCAGCTGGTAGAGCAGCTGATTCGTAATCAGCAGGTCGCCGGTTCGAATCCGGCCAGTAGCTCCAAGGCGCGGATCCCGTCGGCTTCCCGGCGGGATCTTTGTATTCCCCGGCGGGACCGTTTTTCCGTCGACATTTCATATAAGGAGGAAAGGATCCATGAAAGTCATCGACGTGTACAAGCAGTACTTCGGCGCGCTGTGTACGTATAACGGACGCGAGAGGCACGCCGTGCAGGTCACCCTCACCGCGACCTCCGACGAGGGGACGATCCGCTACGAGGCGGCGCTCTCCTTCTTTCCGCACGACGACGACGAGGATTTCGCCGTCAGCTATGACGCCGCGGCGAGCCGCACGCTGTACGACGCCCGCGGACGCCGCTCCAAAAAACGGGAGGCGGAGCTGCTCGGCGGACTGCGCCCCGCCGCGGACGAGCTGGCCGCACAGCTCGGCGGCGTCATTTTCTGGGACAAGCCGCTGATCGAGGCGCGCTGCGGCTGAAAAGGAGCGTCAAAAAAGCTTTTCCCTCCGCCCGCGGCGGGGAGAAAAGCTTTTTCCGTTTCGTTCCGGTCATGCGTCGGACGCGCCCGCGCGCGCCGCCGCAAGGAGCCGCTCGCAGAGGAGCCGATGTTCCTCGGACGGATCGCTGCTCAGAAAGGTGACGGTCCCCGGCGACGCCGCGTCCGTCTGCAGTCCGGCTTCGGCGAGCCGCCGCGCCGTTTCCCGCGCCGTCCCTGCGCCGCCGTCGTAGATCTCCTCCGTACCGGTCACGCGCGCGACGGTGCGGCGCACGAACGGATAATGCGTGCAGCCGAGGACGACGGCGTCCGCCGGCGCGCCGAGGAAGGGCCGCAGCGTCTGCCGCAGATACGCCTCCGTCTCCGCCCCGTCGAGAATACCGCTCTCCACCATGGCGGCGAGGCGCGGGCACGGCGCTTCGAGAAATTCCGCCTCTCCCGCGTGGCGGGCGAGCAGTTCCCGGAATTTCCGCGACGCGAGCGTCACCGGCGTCGCCATGACGAGGATCCTCCCGCCCGGATGCGCCGCCGCCGCCGGCTTGATCGCCGGCTCGATGCCGATGATCGGCACCTCGGGCCAGTGCCGGCGCAGCATCCCGATCGCCGCGCCCGTCGCCGTGTTGCAGGCGATGACGACCGCCTTCGCGTCGGCGTCGAGGAGCCGCGCGGTGTGCATGAACGTCCACGCGCGCACCTGCGCCTCGCTGCGGGAGCCGTAGGGCGAATTGGCGGAATCGCCGAAATACAGAAACGACTCCGTCGGCATCCGCCGCACAAGCTCACCGAGGACGCTGATCCCGCCCACGCCCGAATCGAACACCGCCACGGGCCGATCGTCCGCCATATCGTCCGCCTCCTTCGTTTCCGGTCTGTCATCATTATAGCACGACGCCCCCGCCGATTTTTTGAACGCAATGTAAAAAAACAGAAATGTCGGCGCGGGACTTGTATTTTTGCGGGAAATATGCTATAGTTATGATATCTTCACATCGTCAATCGGACGTGCGGCACCGCGCCGCGCGTCCGGAAAGGAAGCGCCCCCCGCGCATACCGCCATGAGATCCACGCGTCATCTGCGCACTCTGTGCGCCGCGTTCCTCTGCCTGCTCCTTACCGCTTCGCTGATCCCGTACTCGCACGGCGCCGCGACGATCACGGAGACGGTCAATCTCTCTCGCCCGCAGAAAAACCGCTCCGGCAGCGGCTATTACTGGAACAACATCAAGGATATCCTCACGCTGGACGGGCTGAACATCGACACGGACGCCGAATACGGCATGAAGATCCCGCCGGACGCCACCGTGATCCTGAACGGGAACAACACGATCCGCGCCTCCCGCGCGGCGCTCGCCTGCCCCGGCAACGTGATCTTCAAGGGGACCGGCACGCTGACGCTGATCTCCGACGACATGGGAATCTACTTCTACTCCTCCGACGATTCCACGACGGCGCGCTTCCTTGAAGGCACGTTCCGCATCACCGCCGGGGGCGACGGGATCCACAGCGAGGCGACGGCGCTCTCCTTCGCGGGCAGCACCGTCACGATCTCCGCGCCGGGGACGGAAAGCTACGCGGTCACCGGCCGCTCCGTCAAGCTCTTCGGCGGCTCCGTCACGGCGGACAACTCGCTCCATGCCTCGCTGAACCTGGAAGTGAGCAAGGTGTCTCTCGACGTCACGTCCTCCCGCGCCGCGCTGATCGGCGACAAGAAGCTCGTATGCAGCCTCGTTTCGATCACGGCGGGCGACAGCCCCGACGCGCTCTCCGCGGTCTCCGAATACGGAGGCGAGAACTGCGTCAAGACGCGTTCCGTCGCGAGCTTCTTCGGAAGCAGCGTCCTCTTCGGGGAGAACGTCTCCGGCTTCTTCGACTATCTCGCGGTGTTCGCCCTCCTCGCGCTGGTCGCGGCGGGGATCGCCGTACCGCTCCTCCGCACGCGCCGGAAGAACCGGCTTGCGCGTGAGACGGCGGCGCGCGTAGCGGCTGAGGAAGCGGGCAAAAAGCAATAACAGACCATATCGGACCGGCGGAGCGAACGCTCCGCCGATTTCTTTTTCTCCGTCAACTCGCCGCGTAGATCCACGAGGCGGCAACGGCGATCACCGCGGCTGCGTCCGCGATCATCCAGACTTTGCCGCGGGAGAACGTCTCCCGCGGATCCGGCTTCTGCCCGTGGATCCCGTAATACACGCGCACGAGGAGCACCGCGATCATGATGCAGAGCAGCAGCGCGGCGCCGCAAAGCGCAAAAATGAGGTAACTGAGTCCGTCCCAGCCGTTCGCCGTCCGCGTGCAGACGAACATCACCGCCGTCACGGCGGCGATCACGCAGAAGCACCCGGAGCGCGCCGGCGTGAACAGCCGGTACTTCCCCTCCGCGTCCGTGCCGAGCGCGGCGGCGAACCCGGCGAGCGGGAAGAACGCCGGCAAGTACGTCCAGAGCGCCACCGCGGCGAAGATCAGAAGGATCCAGTTCGGCGACGTTTTCTTCAAAAACTGTTTCAGACGTTCCGACTTGCTTTCCGGCGTGCTTTCCGCCGTGCTTTCCGCAGTGCTTGCCGACATATTTTCCAACTTACTTTTCATCATACCGTCCTCTCGCGCCGCCCGGGCGTCGGCGCAGCGTTTTGTATATATTATAGCACAGATTGCCGCGGGAGAAAAGCCTCCGGCACGATTTGCCCGCTTTTTTCCGGTCCCCGCGTCCCCGCCGCCGTCCGATGCGCCGAAACCTCTTGACAAAGCGCGCCGGAACGGGTATAATACATGTTCAGGAAGGATCTCTTCCGAAATCACATATACGCTGAAGGAGATAGATCATGAAAATCGGAGCACAGCTGTATACGGTACATAAGTACTGCCAGACGCTCGACGCCTTTGCCGAATCCCTCAAGAAAGTCGCCGATATCGGCTACACGACCGTCCAGGTCTCCGGCACCTGCGCCTACGAGCCCGAATGGCTCGCGGAGCAGCTGAAGAAGAACGGCCTCGCCTGCAACCTGACGCATTTCGATCTCAACCGGATCGTGAGCGAGCCGGACAAGGTCGTCGCCGAACACAACGTCTTCGGCTGCAAGTACATCGGGATCGGCGGCGCGGACGGCGCGCGCGGCGGCGGCGTCGAAGGCATCCGCAAGTTCCACGAGGAGATCGGTCCCGCCGTCCGTCGGCTGCATGAGCTCGGCTCCCAGTTCATGTACCACAACCACAACATGGAATACGCCAAAGCCGAAGACGGCAGAACGTACATGCAGCTGCTCTCCGACACCTTCACGCCGGAGGAAATGGGCTTCACGCTCGACACCTACTGGGCGAAGAAGGGCGGCGCCGAGCCGGTCGACGAGGTCCGCCGCCTGCACGGCCGTCTCCCCTGCGTCCACTACAAGGACATGCTCGTCATGCCGGACGGCACCCGCCGCTTCACCTGGATCGGCAACGGCATCCTGAATTGGGAGGAGATCACCGCCGCGATGGAGGTCGCCGGAACGAAGTTCATCTACATCGAGCAGGACGACTGCTACGGCGAGAACCCGTTCGACTGCCTCAAGAAGAGCTATCAGTACCTGCGTTCCATCGGGCTCGACTGAACCGTCCGCCCTCGGGAGAGCGCCCGCGCGCTCTCCCTTTTTTCTTCAACGACAGGGACGGTCCCTCGGGCCGTCCGGAAAGGCGGCGCCACATGAACGGATCATCCGCGCTCCCGCGCGCGATCGTCACACCGAAAGCGGAAAAGAGCCTGCGCGGCGGGCATCCGTGGGTCTACGACACGGAGATCGTCTCCCTTGACGGAGAGCCGGAGGACGGCGGTCTCGCCGAGGCGTACTCGCAGAAGGACCGCTACCTCGGCACGGGCTTTTACAACAGCCGCTCGAAGATCCGCGTCCGCGTCTTCTCCCGCAACAAGACGGACCGCATCGACGGCGCCTTCTGGGAGCGGCGCGTCCGCTACGCCGTCGATTACCGCCGCACCGTGATGGGCGACGATTTTTCCGCCTGCCGTCTCCTCTTCGGGGAATCCGACGGCTTCCCCGGACTGACGGTCGACCGCTTCTCCGACGTGCTCGTCGTCCAGTGTCTCAGCCTCGGGATGGAACGGCGCAAGGACGCGGTCCTCGCGGCGCTCGTCGATTATCTGCGTTCGCTCGGAGAAACGGTCAGCGCCGTCTACGAGCGGGGCGATACGCCGATCCGCGCGCTTGAGGGGATGGAGCCCTCCGTCGGTTACCGCACGGGGCCGGGGCTCGGCGAGATCCCCGGCGGGAAGGCGGAGATCACCGAGAACGGGATTCGGTATCTGGTGGATTTCGTCCACGGGCAGAAGACCGGCTTCTTCCTCGATCAGAAATACAACCGCCTGGCGGCGGCAAGGCTGGCGAAGGGACGGCAGGTGCTCGACTGCTTCACGTACGTCGGCACCTTCGGTCTGAACGCCGCCCGCGCCGGCGCCGCGCACGTCACCTCCGTCGACGTCTCCGCGGCGGCGCTGGAGGAGGCGCGCGTCCACGCGGAGATGAACGGACTTTCCGACCGGATCACGTATCTGCGCGCCGACGTCTTCGAGTACCTGACGGCGCTCGGAGAGAGCGGGCGGAGGGACTTCGATTACATCATCCTCGATCCGCCCGCTTTCACGAAAAGCGCCGCCGCCGTCGCCGGCGCGGAGCGCGGATACCGGGAGATCAACCGCCGGGCGATGCAGCTGCTCCCGCGCGGCGGGTATCTGGCGACGTGTTCCTGCTCCTCCTTCATGACGGACAGCCTCTTCTGCCGGATGCTGCACGACGCGGCGGACGACGCCGGCGTCTCGCTGCGGCAGATCGAGGCGCGCCAGCAGGCGCCGGACCATCCGATCCTCTGGAACGTGCCGCAGACGGACTACCTGAAATTCTACCTGTTTCAGGTCGTCTGAGGGCGCGCGCCGAGGGAATCGAGATTTTTTCAAAAATCTCTTGACAAGCCGTTCCGCGCGGACGAACGTTACCGTGAACGGGCGCTTCGGAACGCCCCCACATCGCAGCAGACAGAACGCCCGTCCGCGAACCGGCTGTCCGGAGATCCGGCGCCGCCGCGGCGCGCCGTCTCCCGTCACCACTAATAAAGGAATAAACTCTCATGAAATACAGAATGATCTGGGCGGTGCTATTCTTCATGCTTATTTCGATCTTTTCCGGGTGCAGCCGTTCCTCTCCCGACACCGAGCCGCTCCCGCCGGAACAGGAGGAAACAGGTCCCGAGCGCACACTTGCCGGCAAGGGAGAAACCATAACCGTCAACGTGATTGACAATACCCTCTTCGTCACCAACCTTTCGACCGTTTCCCATCCCGAAAACAAGCTGGCGGAAACGTCCGAGCTGCTTCTTCCCGGCAAGGTTTTCAAACGCGATCCGACAAAGAAAGCCAGTACGGCGGATTGCCGATGGGAATACGTTTCCGTCGACCGGTATCAAGGAAAGATGGTAAACGGCGTACCGACCGACGGGCTGGTGTATCATTTCCGTGAAGCCGCTTACCGGTTGGCACTGCGCGTGACCTTCGCGGTGCATCCGACGCTTTCCGGCCCGTTTGAGGTTTCCATGGAGATTGACAATCTCGACCGGACCGAAACGCGAATCATGCTGGAAGACGGATTCACGTCTTTTTCCACAAGAGTGAAAGAGCCGGAGACGACCAGCATCATCCGGATCAAAAGTGAAGGATTTATCGCCGAAGGGTGCTTTTGGAGCGCCGACGTCCACAACCGGACGATCCGGTACCCCGGCAGCGGGATCTACGTCCAGAAACTCACCAGAAACGGGCTCCGGGTAACCAGCGACCGACCGCATTTTCAAGAAAACGGCAGTTATTATCTGGCGCAGTTTATCGACAGGAATTCCGAGGACGGCGTGTTCCTCGCTCTGAGCTGGACGACCGGTAAGGTCAGATCCGTATATGATAAGGATCTCGGCAGCGTTGCGACCAGGTTTTATCTGGACAATTCCTCCGGATTTTTCTCCACCTTGATCCAGCCGGGCGAGACGTTTGCGGTGCCTTCCGTATACGTGATGCCGTACGACGGCGATATGGAGGAGGCGTCCAACCGCTTCAAGTCCTGGTATTTTGCGTGCAAGGTCGTACCGGCCCTGCGGGACAGCGATGCGCTGCCCTACGTTCAGATCGATAACCAACTCACGCCGGAAGAAGCCAAAAACGCAAATATCGATTCCCTGAAATGGGATTACGGCTGGTGGAACCACGTCGGCTTCGCCGACGGTATTCCGTATTCTTATGAAAGCACCTGGACGCTTTTGGCGGACTGCCTCGATACGCCCGTTACCACCCATGACGACGTCCTCCGCTACGGGACGCTGCTGGATGAATTGGGCCTGAACTTCACGCTGTACGTGCTGCTGCATGAAAACTTCGACGAAGCCGGAACGCCCACGGATCAGTACGGCGAGCTGAACGCGGTAACCCATCCCGACTGGTTTTCCAATCAGAAGCATCCGGCCTGCCGACTGGCCGATCTCGGCAATACGGAATGTGTGGAATACCTGAAAACCACGCTTGAGAAGTTTTTCAAGAACAACAGGGTCGACCAGTGGCGCACGGATTTTGAGCCGATCGCCGCCTATTCCAATCAGAAGAACCGTCACGACGCCAACGGGTCCGATGTTTCCTACTGGTGTACGGTCGGCTTTGTCGAGATTCTGGATCACTTGTACCGCACCGTGGACGGCTTCAAATTCGAAAGCTGCTCTTCGGGCGGAGGGAATAAGGATCTTCTGACCGCGGAATGGGCGACCTTCTTCAACTGCGACGACACTTCCAATTATCTCAGCCTGCGTACCTCCTTCTACGACAGCTCCTACCTGATCCATCCCGCACAGCTTGAGCTCCCGTGCAACGTCGATTCGTTCAACCCCGACGTTCCCGAACATTTCTTCCCCGTGATTCCGGAACCGGAAACAGCGGACGGCGACTCGTTTGATTACCGGGACACGCTGCTCGATATGGGATTCCGTTCCACGATCATCAGCTGTCCGCACTGGGCTTCCTGGAAGGGCGTCATGCTTCCCGATTACTATAAGGAATACGCTACGATCTATAAGGAAAAGGTGAAGCATCTGGTCCGTGACGGCAGTCTTTATCATATCCTTCCGCGGCCGGACGGAAAGAACTGGGACGGGATCATGTATGCGGATCCGGACTCCGGGAACGAAGTGAAAGGCGTCGTATTCCTCTTCAAACCTTCAGCGGAAGCACCGGATGCCTGCCGCGTCGTCCTGCGCGGTCTCAACGCCGATCAGACGTATCGGCTCATGTTTGAAGACAGACCGGAACAGAACCGCACGGCAGCCGGAGGAGAGCTTATGACTGACGGTGTGGAGGTAACGATTCCTTATTTCGGATCGGAGATCATTTGGATCTCCGACGCCGAATAAAAGTCATCGGCGATCGGACCGCCGCTCGGCCGCGGGAGATCCCGTCCGATGCGGCTGTCCGATCGTTTTCTGTTATCCGGAAATCCTGTTTTTTTTCAAAAATCTCTTGACAAACTCTCCCATGCGTACTATAATATATAGGCGTTCGGGAATGCGCCCTTAGCTCAGCGGATAGAGTGCCCGGCTACGAACCGGTAGGTCGGAGGTTCGAATCCTCTAGGGCGCGCCAACAATAAGGCAGTCACTGCAAGTGGCTGCCTTATTGTTCTCACACACGTATGTGATCCGGACCTCTCGCGCCGCAGGTGCGATCAGGCTTTGCCGATCCGTACGTGCTCCGCCCGCCGCACCTCGCGGCAAAGCCAAGGTTCAGAATCATCCGGGACGCGCCATGAAAAGATTTCTGTCTCGGCAAAAGCAGTGATCCTTCCTTGTTTGAGTGAAGCATCACGAAGCCCTGCATTTTTTTGATTTTTTTGTAATCGCAATCCTTGATCGAAAAAAGTCCATGACACCACGGTATCATGGACTTTTTTGTCTTCTCTCACTCCTTCTCCCGCTCCCGACAGACCAGCGCGCCGACGCGGCACGCACGGGCGTACGCTTCCGCCAGGAATCCTTCGGGCGCGAGAGCCGCGTATTTGTCGTTGTCGTGCCGGTCCGGCTTCGAGCGCGTCGTCAGCTCGAACGTCAGCGGACCGTCGAAGTCCTTGAGCCGCCGCGCGATGTCCGCCCAATCCCCGATCCCGTCGAAGGGGAGCAGATGCAGATCGTCGTGCCACGTGAGCGCTCCGTTTAGGTCTTTCACGCCGAGATTGTCGTTGATATGCGTGGCGATGAGCCTGCCCGGATACCGCCCCGGCACGTTCTGAGAGCGGTTGTAGCACATCTCGTGCCCCGTATCCCAGCAGAGGCCCGCCGCCTCCGGATACGCGGCGGCCATCTCCATCACGGCGTCGAGGTACCGTAACCCCTCCGTGTTCTCGAAGGCGATCTTCACGCCGAGCTGTGCCGCCCGGCGGACGAGCGTCTCAAAGCGGGCGACGCCCGCCTCGTTCGGCTCATAGTCCTTTGCGCCCTTGAAGCCCTTCGCCGCGTGGGACACCATGATCGGCACCTCGGCGGCGGCGCAGTCTTCAAGGCACCGAAGCAGCTCGTCCAGCGCCTCCCGCGCCTCCTCCTCCGTGCCGTGCCAGAGCGCGCGCACCTTCTGGAACGGCGCGTGGACGGACTGATAGTACAGCCCGAGCTCCCCGGCGAGCCGCCGGCATTCCCGCAGATGTTCCGCGTCGTGCCAGCCGGAGAAGAAGCCCTCGAATCCCGCCCCGGCGATGAGGCGCAGCTCTTCCTGTGCTCCGAGCTTCGTGTCGCCGTAAGCCCCCATCATCCCGAGGCACAGCGTCTGCTTCCACATGGTCATTCCTCCCGTTCTGTTTCGTTTTCCCGCACCGTGACGGCGCATTCGCAGGGGTATACGCTGTCCTCGGTCAAAAGGATCTCCCCGATGCTGTCGGCGCGGATGTGCCCGCGCAGCGGGTTCTTGACGGAAACGATACGTCCGCGCACGTCCGCCTCCACGTCGGAATATTCGAAGGCGAGGTCCGCGTCCTCCATTTCGCAGTCGACGAGCGTCAGTCCCCGGCAGTAGCAGAGCGGCTGCGTACCGGCGATCCGGCAGCGGATGAGCGTCAGGTTCTCGGAATACCACGCGAGGTATTCGCCCCGGATGACGGTATCCCGGATCGTGACGTTCTTCGCGTGCCAAAAGGCGTCCTTCGTATCGAAAACGGAACGCTCGATCACGGCGTCCCGCGCGTACTGAAAAGAATACTTCCCTTTCAGCGTGACGGCGTCGAATGCGACGCCGCTCGCCATTAGGAAGGGATACTCCCCCTCGATCCGGCAGCGCTCCGCGCGGACGGCGCGGCTGTGCCAGCCGAACTCCGGCGAGACGATCTCCGTATCCCGGATCCGGACGTCCTCGCATTCGCGCAGTGCCTTGACGCCGCCGAGCGTGCTGTCCGCGATCACGATACGCTCCGAATACCACAGCGGCGCGCGGCACGTGTCCGTCATCACGCAGCGCGTCAGCGTCACGCCGCGGTCGTGCCAGAGCGGATAGCGCAGCGCCATCCGGCAGTCCTCAAGCTCTACGTTCCGCGCCTCCTTCAGGGCGGACTCGCCGTCCTCTTCCCCCTCGAAAGCGCACCGCAGAAGACGGACGTCCCGCTCTCCGTAGAGCGCGCGTTCGCCCGGAAACGTCCTGTCCTCGATGATTCTCATGTCTTCCCCCCTGTATGGCCCCGTCGGGCGGCAGCGCGCCGCCGGCCGGCATCCGCGTGATTTGTACGTATCATTATAACACACGGTCGCCGAAAATGCAAATTCAGTTTCGGCGCGCATCTATTTGTCCCGGCGCGGCGGAAAACGAACGGTCGGCGGGGACGAACGTCCCCGCCGACCCGTTTTCACTTTCGGCTCCCCGCCGCGCTCACCACTCGGTGAACACGAACATGACGAAATTCGGCAGTTCGTGCTGTGCGGCGTATTCGTCGCTGTAATACTGCACGGAGATATGCGGGAGATTCTTATACGCGCCGGTGCAGTAAGTCTTCTGCCGCGCATTATAATCGTCCGGGAAGCGGGCGACGCACTCGTCCTCGTTCTTCTCCCAGCCGTCCAGCGCCTCGAGCACGGCGCAGTACGCCTTGTACTCCTCCCAGCTCATGCCGGTGATCCGGATCGTGACGGAATCGTCCTTGACCGTATATTCCGATACCGTGCTCCGTCCGGCGGGCGCCGGGAGCTCCGTCCCGTTGAAAACGCCGTTCCACGGGATCGTGTTCTTGTCCGCTCCGCTCTCCTTCGGGCCGTCCGTTCCTCCCGTTTTGCCGCAGCCGACCAGCACGGACAGCGCGAGCACCGCGGCGAGAAGAAATGCGAAGATCCTGCTTTTTTTCATGACCGTACGCTCCTTCGTGTGATTTTTATCGTTTTATTTCTTTTTTCGCCTTCGGATCGGGACAGCGGGCGCGGATATAGCCGAGGACGAAATCGAAGTCCTCCCGCTCCGCGTACACCTGATTGCGGCTGAGCGTCCCGTTCACCTTGATGAGTCCCCGCCGCGGATACGCCTTCACCTTCTTCACACGGGAAAACTCCGAGTACATCTCCGTGCGCGAGGAGGTGAGCCCGACGCCGACCGTCGTCAGCCTGCCGCCCGCGAGCCCGGCGAGCACCGTGATCGCGGAGAGGAGCTCCGCCTTCTTCGCCTGGCGCGGCATCTGTTTGTGATTGACCCCCTGCTCGTCCATCTCGAACATCACGCAGTATTTCCCGCCCATGATCGCCGCGTACAGAAGATACCCGAGCCCGATCAGGACCGTCATGCCGAGCAGGAGATACCCGTATACCTTCAGGCTGCCGAGGGAATCATCAAGCCCCCACTCGATCGTGTCGATGATGAACGTAAAGGCGAAGATGCCGGTCACGATGAAGAAGAAGATCTTCCAGATGAGGAAAAAGATCGTCGGCTCCTTCAAAAGATGCAGTTCGTACACCCAGCGGTATTTCCCGTCCGGGCAGAGCGTGATATTGTCGCTGATCCTCCGTCCCTGCGCCGCGGCGTCCGCCGCCGTTTCCGTTTCGCCCGACGCGGATTTGCCGCAGAACGGACAGAATTTCGTCCCGTCCGTGAGAGACGCGCCGCAGTTGACGCAATACATGGATGACCTCCGTTCCCGCCGCGCCCGGCGCGGCACGTTTTATTTGAGCAGCGGGATATGACACCGGCTGCACCGGTCCGCCTCGACCGGATTGCGCGTCTGGCACGCGACGCAGTAGATCCCGTCCCCCTGCGCCTTGTCGTAGCGTTCATAGGGAAAGGCGAACTGCGGATGGTACCGGAAGCGGTCGCCGACGCGCAGATAGTGAAACGCCCAGACCCGTCCGTACTCGACGATCTTCTTTTTCTTTCCGTCCGTCGTCGTCACCGTCGTGATATACTCCGTATACTGCTGGCTGTCGTCGCCCTTCGTGCGGTACCGGGTGCGGGAATCCTGCGCCGTGACGACGGCCTCGTAGCCGCCCGACGCGCGGCCGCGGATCGCGCCGATCAGCGCGAATACCAGAAACACCGCCGACAGGATCCCGCCGTACAAAAGGGCGTCTCCCGTCTCCATCTCGCCGCTCACGAGGCTGTAGATCAAAAATCCGAGAAGCGGCAGCGGCACGAAAAAGAACGCGAAGACGCCGCCGGCCTTCCGGTTTTTCCTGATCGCCGCCAGGATCTCCGGATCGTTGACGCGGTCGGAGAAGCCGGGCGCCGGGATCCCCTCCCGCACCGGACCGTTTCCGGCATAGGTGAGAGGCGGATACTGCTTCTGAGGAAACGGCTGCGCCTGCTGCTGTGCCGGCGCCGGCGCCCCGCAGTTCCCGCAGAATTTCGTACCGTCCTCCAGTCTGCTCCCGCACTGCGCGCAATAGCCCGCCATATCCGTCACCACCTGCCCGTCGGCTCTTTTTATTCGTCGGTTCTTTTTATTCATTATACAGGAGCGCCAGTCGACTTGCAAGCCGTGACCCTCTTTTGTCATTGACACATTTTTTGTCAACGTCTTGATTTTTCCCGGAAAATGTGATACACTCAAAAAAAGACCGTACGGGGAGGAGACCGGACATGTTCACGGAACGCTGGAACGGCATGCTCCGCGCACTCGGCGCGGCGCAGACGGACGTCGCGCGCGCCATGCAGTGCGACCGTTCCTATATCCATCGCCTCTGCGCGGGCAAGCGGACGCCGAAGGCGGAGAGCGCCGGCGCGCAGCGGCTCGCCGACGGGCTGCTCGCGCTCGCCCGGCAGACCGGGCAGACGGACGCGCTCGCGCGTTTTCTCTCGCTCGACCCCGCCAGTTCGTCCGACGCGATCCGTGCCGGGATCCTGCGCGCGCTGTACGAGGGGGAGGACGAAAGCCGTCCCGCCCGGCGCGCCGCGCGGAACGCCGTTCCCTTCCGCGTCTTCGGCGAGCGGCTCAGCGCCGTGATGCGCCTGACGGGACTTTCCAACATCCGTCTCGGACGGCTGCTCAATCTGGATCCCTCCTATATCAGCCGCTTCCGCTGCGGGTTCCGTTCCCCGCGCTCGAACCGGAAGACGGCGGGAGATCTCTCCTCCGTCCTGCTCGCCCGCGTGCAGGAACAGAACCGCCTCCCGGAACTCGCCGAGCTCATGGACGTTCCGCTCGAGCTGCTCTCCGACAAGGCGGGAGTCTACGAATGCTTTTACCGCTGGCTCTTCAATATGGAAAACGCCGGCGGCAGCCCGTTCATCGCGGAGCTGATCGACCGCATCGGGCATATCGCGCCGCCGGTCGGACAGTCCCCCGCCTCCGGAGCCGCCCTGTACGGCGACGCCGTGTCCGACACGGATCCCGTTTACTACGGCGTCGCCGGGCTGCGGCGCGCCGTGCTTCGTTTCCTCGGCGGCGTGATCCTGCGCCGACCGGAGGTGATCTGCCTCTATTCCGATCAGAACTCGGACTGGATGACGGCGGATGCGGACTTCCGCGCCCGCTGGGCGGCGCTGATGGTACAGTGCATGGAGGGCGGCACGGAGATCCGCATCATCCACAACATGGACCGCGGACCGTCCGAGATGGCGGAGGCGATCCGCAGCTGGCTCCCGCTCTATCCGTCCGGGATGATCCGTTCCTACTACTGCCGCACGCCGGGACGCGCGCGCTTCTCCACGACGCTCTTCCTCTGCCCCGACTTCGCCTGCGTGACGGGCGTCAACGTATGCGGCACGGAGGATGCGCTCGGCATGTACCGCTTCGATACCGAGCCCGGACCGCTCGCCGCGCACCGGGCGGCGTTCGAGGCGCTTCTCTCCCTCTCCGGCGAGCTGGCGCACGTGTACCGCACCTCGGAGATCAGCGTCATGGGCGGCAATGCCTCCCGCGTCACCGTCCTCGGCGCCTCGCCCTCCTTCGCCACGATGCCGGAGGCGACGCTGCGCGCCGTCATGGAGCGGACGGGGATTTCCGGCGACGCCGAGGCGCGCCTGCGTGAAGCGAAGCGCGTCCAGGAGGCGGCGTGGCGGAGGATCGCCGAAAGCGGCGGCTTCCGGGAATACGCCGCGGCGCCCTCCCCCGACGCGCTGCGCGGCGGCGCCGTCCTCATGGATCTGCCGGATCTGACGCTCGCCTACACGCCCGAGGAATACGCGGCGCATCTGCGCGGCGTCGCGGCGCTGTCCGCCGCCCATCCGGGGTACTGCCCCGTATTTCTTGAGAATATGCCGTTTTCCGATATGCGGATCGTCTCCTCCGACGACGCGGTCGCCGTCTGCCGCCTGCGGGCGCCGTATCTCACCGTCGTATTCGAACACCCGGCGCTCTGCCGCGCCTTCGGCGCGTACGCCGAAGGGATCCGAATCGCCGAGGGACAGACGGAACTTTCGCCCGACGCGCTCGAAGAACGGCTCGGCGCGCCGCGGCCGTAACGGGCGCCGCACCCGCAAAGTCATGGATCGCCGAGGAACCGCCGCATGAAAAAGTCAGAGACCGCTTCCATCGATACCACCGTATTCTACCGCACGCTCGTCCGCCTTGCGCTCCCGATCACCCTGCAGAGCCTGATGCTCGCCCTTGTGGCGGCCGCCGACGCGCTCATGCTCGGCAAAGTCGCGCAGGTACAGATGACCGCCGTGTCCCTGGCGACGCAGGTCCAGTTCGTACAGAACATGTTCCTGTTCGCCGTCACCTCCGCGGGATCCATCCTCGGCGCGCAGTACTGGGGAAAGGGCGACCGGCGCACGATGCAGGACATTTTCACCCTTATGCTCCTCGCCGCAGGTCTGATCTCCCTCGTCTTCTGCGCCGCGTGCGAATTCGTGCCCGAGGCACTCATGCACGCCTTCTCCCACGACGCGGACATCATCGCCGTCGGCGCCTCGTACCTGCGCATCGCGGGCTGGTCCTACGCGCTGACGGGGATCTCCCAGTGCTGCCTCACCGTCATGAAGGTGACCGGGCGCGCGCGTCCCGGCGCGATCGTCTCCTCCGCCGCCGTCGCGGTCAACATCCTCCTGAACGCCGTGTTCATCTTCGGGCTCCTCGGCGCTCCCGCCATGGAGGCGGAAGGCGCCGCGCTGGCGACGACGCTCTCGCGGATCGCGGAGCTGGCGGCGTGTTTCGTCCTCCTTCTTCCGAAGGACGCCGTCCGCCCGGCGCTGCGCCGCTGTCTGCGCATCCCGCGCATGCTCGTCCGGGATTCCATCCGGCAGTGCCTGCCCCTGCTCGGCAGTTCCCTTCTGTGGGGCGTCGGCTTCACCTCCTATACCGCCATCATCGGCCACATGAGCGCCGACGCGGCGGCCGCCAATTCCATCTCGGCGGTCGTACGCGATCTCATCTGCTGCTTCTGCAACGGCGTCGGCAGCGCCGCCTGCATCATGGTCGGCAACGAGCTCGGCGCCGGGAAGCTCGAGACGGGCAAAGCGTACGGCACGAAGCTCAAGAACATCAGCTACGTGCTCGGCTTCGCCTCCACGGCGTTCGTCCTCGCCGTGACGCCGCTCGTCGTGCGGACGGTGATCCTGACAGACGAGGCGCACGGATATCTGACCGGCATGATGGTCATCATGGCGGTCTACATGATCGGGCGGTGCGTCAACACCGTCACGATCAACGGCGTCTTCGCCGGAGGCGGCGACACGCTCTTCGATTTCTACAGTCTGATCGTGTGCATGTGGTGCATCGCGATCCCGCTCGCGCTCGCCGGCGCCTTTCTCTTCCACTGGTCGCCGCTCGTCGTCTACGCCTGCACCTGCCTCGACGAGGTCGGGAAGATCCCGTGGGTCATGGCGCGCTTCCGCAAATACAAATGGGTGTGCGATCTGACGCGGACGCTCGCCTGACGCGCACCGCCGTCATAGAACGAAAATATCCCTCCCGTACCGAAAGGCGGCGGGAGGGATTTTGTTTTCTTCGGACGGCAGACCGCTCACATCGCGGCGGCGGCGAGCCGGTCGATGAGCTCCGCGTAGGTGAGCCCGGCGTGGATCATGAGCTTCGGGTACATGCTGATGGAGGTGAAGCCCGGCATCGTGTTGATCTCGTTGAAGACGATCTCCCCCTCCGGCGTGACGAAGAAATCGACGCGCGACAGCCCCCGGCAGCCGATGGCGCGGAAGATCCGCTCCGCGCATCCGCTGACCGCACGGCGCACCGTCTCCGGCAGACGCGCCGGAACGTAGGTGACGGACGCGTCGCTGTTGTACTTCGCGTCGTAGTCGTAGAATTCGGCGCCCGCCACGATCTCCGCGCAGTCGGAGACGGTGTATATCCCCTTCTCCTCCAGCACCGCGACCTCGACCTCACTCCCGACGATCGCCTCCTCGACGAGGATCTTTTCGTCCTCTCCGAACGCCTTCTCCGCCGCCGCAAGGAGCTGCGCGGCGTCGTGCGCCTTGGACACGCCGACGGAAGAACCGGCGCGCGCCGGCTTGACGAACACGGGATAGCCGAGCCGCTCCCCGGCGGCGAGCAGCGCCGCGCGGTCCGCCTCCTCCCGGCGGAAAACGGCGCACGCCGCCTGCCGGATCCCGGTGCCCGCGACGACGGCCTTCGTCATCGCCTTATCCATCGAGACCGCGCTCGCCTCGTGGCCGCAGCCGACGAACGGGATCCCCGCCATCTCCAGCATCCCCTGCACCGCGCCGTCCTCGCCGTACGCCCCGTGGAGCACCGGGAAAACCACGTCGACCGGCATGCGGCAGGGCGCGCCGCCATCCGGCGGGAGCGCGAGCAGCGAGTGCGCGCCCGGCGTCATATCGACGGTCACGCGGGTGAGCCGTTCCGGCTCATTACACCAGCTCCCGTCGCGGATCGCTCCGTACGCGCCGCGGAACACGTACCACGCTCCTTCCTTCGTGATGCCCACCGGAAGGATCTCGTACCGCTCCGGGTCGGCGTTCTCGAGCACGGAGCTCGCGGAAAGCAGCGAGATCTCGTACTCCGAGGAACGTCCCCCGAACAGCACGCACAGTACCGTTTTCTTCATGCTGCAACCTCCAGTTGTCTCAGTATTCTCATATCATTCATCAGGTCGGCGGACGCTCACCGGCGCGCCGCGAGCACGCGGTCGCGTCCGGCAAGATCGCGCAGGATGCGGCCGTCCGCCAGATGATGCTCCGCGCACAGGCGCAGTACGTCCGCGCCCTGCTGCCAGCCGATCTCCATAAACAGCGCCCCGCCCGGCGCGAGCACGCGCGCCGCCGCCTCGAGGACGCCGCGGATCACGTCAAAGCCGTCCTCACCGCCGCACAGCGCGCAGTACGGCTCCGACGCGAGCTCCGGCGCAAGCGTACTCATTGCATCGGATGCGATATACGGCGGATTTGCCACCACGCAGCCGAAAGTCTCCCCTTCCGTGAACAGCGGTCCCGTCACGTCGCCGGTCACGGCGGTGAAGCGGTCCGACACACCGAGGGCGCGCGCGTTCTTGTTCGCCATGCGTACCGCGCCCGGCGAGATATCGACGCCGCGCACCGTGACGTCCCGCCGCGCGTGCGCCAAAGCGATCCCGATACAGCCGCTGCCGGTACAGAGATCGGCGACGGACGCGCCGCGCGGCATCGCCTCGAGCGCCGCCTCCACGAGGATCTCCGTCTCCGGACGGGGGATCAGGCAGTCCGGCGACACATAGAACGAAAGCCCGTAAAACTCCCACCGTCCGAGGATATACTGGATCGGCTCCCGCCGGATCCGCCGCGAAATCGCCTCCCTGAGCCATTCACTCTCCGGGAGCGGCGCGTCGCGGTCGCAGAGGAGCGCCGCCTCGCTTCGTCCCGTCGCCGCCGCGCAGAGAAGGCGCGCCTCCGCCGCCGCCTCGTCGATGCCGGCGGCGGCAAGCG
>JAEEGL017081156.1_pt1 | contig 20055 bp, 19 predicted proteins | sample 9134231 | NCBI WGS metagenome assembly JAEEGL01 (sample SAMN16246548, study PRJNA631951) | gut metagenome | biome: gut microbiome; feature: rumen; material: fiber-attached | host: Bos | place: Iran: Karaj | collected 2018-10
AGATGGACTTGGTTCCTTTGCCCGCGACATAACATCGCAGGACTTGCTTGATTCTAGACATACTTATCTTACGGTTTGACATAATGTGTTTTATGTGCTGCAATTCATCACTGCGGCACGTAACGCCTTCAAGTATGTCCAAGGGGGAATGCTATCGTACGGCAGCGGAAGAATATGCTTAGCTATCTCGTGCGATAACATTACAAAGGTATAAATAATCTTTCAAAAAGCAAGCGGGATTCGGGGTACGGAATCCGGACTTCTTTTGGAATACCGAATCCGGGCATGAATATACAGCCAGGATCCGGGGTTGTTTCTTCGGCTTTTGAATAGTATTATTGAATTAGTGTACTATTACCCTATTCAGAAGGCGCAAAAAAAACCGCACATATGTGCGGTCGGTTCAATTCATCAGCATAGATACAGGACATCCTCTGGACATGGTGGCTTATATGCTCCATCCTTGCATTCTAGAATCACTGTACCGGACTCTAGAGCGTGTGCTGTATGCCATCGGCCAATAGGAATATTGATGGCAAACACTGGTCCATCTGGTGACAATTCAAACCTCTCTACACATAATTGACCAGTTTCGTCATAGAACTCTTCTACTACACGGCCACGAAGACAAACGACAGTCTCGCTTGACTTTGGATGTCTATGTACGGGCAATGGACTGCCCGGCTCTATAGCATTCAACATCCGCTGAGAACTGTCTTCAGAGGAATTCCGAAGATCATAGTTCATCCTGAGCCGGGGTGAAGCTTTCGCTTGAGCGGTTAATTCATCAAGTAAGGCTTGAGTTATAATCATTATTGGGAAGTCTTTAAGGATTCGAGGTATTCTTCATGCAGGTGGTAATACTTCTTCATGAACAGTATGTAGGTTACAACCAGTAGCATTCCAGCACATGCCAGATATACCCAATGGGCTAAAAGCGTATTAGGACATAAGTAGATAAAGCCCAGCGAAATTATTAATTGTAGGCCCATATAAAGCAACGATACGCCCACATGACTCATGCCAAGCTCATTCGCCATCAACTGGTATGCATGTTTACGGTGAGCCTCGCCAATATGTTCGTGCAGCATGAGCCTGTGGATAATCGTGCAGCAACCATCCACGCCATACACCAGCAGCAACACCAGCCATGTCACGTCGCCTGTCTTTGCCATCAGCCTGCCGATGGCAAAGAGCATAATGAACGCGATGCCGACACTACCCACATCACCGGCAAAGCACTTCGCCTTGCCCTTCGGGCGGAAGTTGAAGAAGCTGAATACCAGCACCCCAAGGATGGCCACCACAAGGAACGACTCGTCAACGAATCCCATCTTCTGGTTCAGTAGCGCCAGAGGAATCAGCACCGCTAACGAATACCCGGCGGTAATCCCATTGATGCCGTCCATGAAATTAATCACATCCGTTGCCCCTACAAACACAATCAGCGCTACAACTCCGATTAGCACCTTCCAGCTCCACGCCAATTCGGCGACAGCAGATCCACTCAGCAGTGGTATCAGCATAATGGCCGTAGCCACGAATTGTACTAACAATCTAACGTTGTCCGGCAAGGAATGAACATCATCCCAGAAACTAATTCCGCAGATAAGTATTAGACCGCACAGGAAAGGAAGATACGCTTGTGCTATCCCCCACTCTCCCATCATAATTTGCCAAATGAACCATACCAGAACAGAAATGGCAAAGATGATTCCCCCGCCGCGAAGGACAATTGTGCTGTGCGAACTGCGTTCGTTCGGTTTATCAATGATATTGTATCTATCCGCGATGTGGAAATAAAACAACTCGGCCACAATCAAGACAGCGGCAATGATTAAATATGATATCCAGATATTCATAGTTCAGGATTTTTCTCGAATAACACTCCCCACGCCTGGATCCATAGCGCCTTGATCCAGGTCATATTAGTATAATAACGGTATTTCCACCTTGCACGCCAGGTATTCCCAGCCAAGGCCATCTTCCCACGAATTCCTTCTACTGTCTTATGCGTATCCAGCGGAGCCCATATGTCCTCAATCATGCGGATATCAGAAGGGTGTAAGTCGCTAGGGGCCAGCTCGCCTAACATGTAACTGCCAATTTGAGTAAATGATTCATAAAACCTCCGGAATCCGAATTCATCAATTCGTTTCTCCAATTCAGAATAATCAATCTCTTCTTGATGCTTCTGGCTGAATAACGTCCAATCTAGAACCATTCGCCATGTCAGCCCTTCATGCAGAAAATGGGAGTATGCGTGCTCTATCAGGAATAACGCTGTAACCATCACAGGAGGACGATATAGCCAAGTACCCTCAAAACGGTTATCATCTGAAACGGTGCTATTCGAGTGCTCCATCTGACTTTGCAAGTATCTTTCGAAATTCTTTAACTGTTCATTTCCCCTGAACGGTGTAAAATACCGATGATTCTCCACTGTTACTCCAGGCAGCAGGATAGTACTGTTCTTATAGTAATCATTTCTGACCTCGAAACCATTCTCTTTCATAATCAGATTTCCCGCCTCCCACGCATTCAGATTGCTATTTTCCGGCATAAGATAACAATCCATATCCGAGCTCCTACGGCGTTGTGGATTTGGATAGCACTCTGAGACCACCATCCCCTTCAGCACATACGTCCGGATACCGTGATGATGCAATAGAAGAGCCATCTGTTCCGCAGAATACTGCTGAGTAGCGACTTTCCCCTCTTCCTGGATCAGACGACCGACATTCTGGATAATATCTTTCTTTGGCGGCTGGAGTTCCTTAGGTAAGTAGTCAATCCCCTCCAGCATCACTCCAAGGAGGCTCTGATTCTCCGCCATTCTCTGTAAGGCTTCCCAGTCAACATCTTTTATTATATCAAACGGAGGGTTGACCTCTGACCCTCTAACACTGAGTCGGATCAGTTGCAGGAATGATTCTCTGGAATTGGGGATCATATAATACTACTAAAAGCTCTTAAGAGTAACTTTCAAACCATCTTTTGCATCCACGGGCATCTTCTCCACGCCCAGCGCAGCCTTTATCTTGGCATTAGAGGATATATAGTTCTCCGTCAGTTTGCGTAATCTTTCAGAATCCAAAGGTAGGTGTAGGTAACCTCCCACCTTGGCCACTCCATTCATCAGTCCTTTGGGCAGCTTCCAGATGTGTGCTTTCTTTCCTAAAGACTGGCAAATCTCTTCAATCAGCTCATTAGTGGATAGCGCCTCATCATCACCCATGTTGTAAATACCAGATGGCACCTCTTTAGTCAATACTCCGTTCACAGCGAAACAAATGTTCTCAACTGAGGTGAACGTTCTGCGGTTTTCATACGCTCCAAGTGGCCAAGGAATTCCCTTCTTCACCACTTTGTAAAGCAGATTCAGGTTTCCCTTATTACCAGGACCATGAATCATACAAGGTCTGAATATGTACACATCCCTGTCCTCAGGAAGATGTTCAAGAATATACTTTTCTGCGGCGATCTTACTCTCTCCGTAAGGACCAACAGGCGCTGGTACAACCTCTTCTGTTAAAACGCCGTCCACTTTATCTGCTGCTGCTTTAGCCGTACTGAAGAACACAAATTTCTTGATGTCCGGATGAGCCAAATAGTAGTCAAACATCTTGATGGTCAGATCACGGTTCACCTTGAAGTACACCTCTGCGGCTGCCTGATTCTTGGTATCATGTGCTTTACCTGCCAGATGAACAATGGCATCCACGTCCACAACACGACCGGCATCCAAATCATCCCAAGAGTATGTCCTAACAACACCATCCTTCTCTGGAGCTATGATATCTAAACCATATATCTCGTGCTGTTTTGAAAGCGAAGCTACCAAGTTTGAACCTACGAAACCGTGGACACCTGTTATAAGTATCTTCATCATTTATTCTCCAATTAAGTTCTTAACCAAGTCTGCATACATGCCGGTTACTACTTCCTTCGTGTATTTGGTTTGTATTTCAGACAAACCGTTCTTGCCCATTTGCGCTAAATCTTCTTTAGTAACAGAGCTTAGCCATTTTACCATCTCTTCAACTTTCTTATCGAATTCTTTCTCGGTAATAAGCTTGGCACATCCCTTATCCCGCAAGAAGTTGATGATAGGAGTATTCTCGCTGGACAGCACCAGTAGGGGTCGTTCACAGGCCATAATGGTATATACCTTCGAAGGGAACCCATCGCCATCTTGTCCGGGAGCCATAAAGATAAACGAGGCATCCGAATAAGAAAGAATGGCTGGCATCAAGTCCCTCGGCTGATACGGCAATAAGTGCAATTTGTCCAGGGTGCGTTTCTTGATCTCTTCCTCCACATAGCCTCTTTGCGCACCTTCACCAATCACGATGTATTCCACGTTCAAATCACGTGTTCTATCTGCCAATTCAATCAACGGCTCCCACGACTGCATGTGCCCGATATTACCGGCATAGAGAAGTTTGATACTGTCTGACTTAGGGAAAAACGATGGGTTCAGTTTGCCCTCCCATTCAACCTCGTGATACAACTCCGTATCCACAAAATTGGGAATTATATGCAGCTTGCTCTGATCCTTGAACCGAGGTACAATGGTATCGTAGAACACCTTGTCGATAGTCGTAACTGCATCTGAGCGGTTATACACCTTGCTCTCCATCCTGCGCAGGAATTTTAACACGAAACCGTCCTTCAGCTTAAGGATGTCCGGATATATCTCCTGCACGTTGTAGATTACCTTGCACCCTTTCAGTTTTGCCAGCCCCAGGTTCAGCCAACCCAGCGTGAGTGGCGGTGATGGTGAGAGAATCAGATCCACGTGCTTAATAGACAGCCCTATGAAGAACGATACGATATGCCAGTAGCAAAAGCCAAGGATACGCAACAGTGTACTCTTGAACTTCTTTTGTGGTACGTGCATCACCGTTATGCCGTGGAATCTACTCTCCTTGCATAGTCCCCATATTTTCCAACTCACAGGTTGCTTCTCAACCTGTTCAGGCACGATATTGAAGTGCGGAGTTGAAGTCAACACCACAACTTCATACCCCTGCTCCTGAAGGTGTAGGGCAATGTCGTTGTACAGATATGCCGTACTTACCCCGTCGGGACTGAACACCAAACAATGTATTAATACTCGCTTCATATAATTACTTGAATCGGTTCCTGAATATAAAATATCTGCATCTGCGGATAAGTGTTCTGCAATACCTTGGCAAGAAGCACAACAGATAAATTCCATGTCCATAGTTGAACTTTGAGCCATTTGTCATAAACTCAAAACCATGGGCTTCCTTCACCATTCTGGCCCTCAAGAAGTAGGCATCATTGCCCATGTTCTTTTCGTGAATCACCTCGCACCACATAGGCTGGTTCTTCACATACGCTATCCTCGCACCCTTCATCTTGTCTATGTAGTAATGGCTCCCGTAGCCGTATATGGTTTTCACCGTTGCTGGGTTCCCGTTTTCCACCACACTCGCGAAATGATTCCTTGGATAGCGAATGCGCATCATATACCCGTGGTCGGTGAAATACTGATAGCCGTCGGTATAGTAGATGAACGTTCCGTCCGCCAGTTCCGCAGCCCTCTGCTGCACATCCTCCACGAAGTGTAAACTTAGTGCATCGTCATTGTCGAAATAGGTTGTCAGCACCCTCCCTCTTAACTCTTGAACGCTTTCACTCTTTAACCTCAGCACAACCTCCTGGCGAAATATCTGAGCGAAAAGATGGCCGTCTTTAGGCTCAATATATACCGGTACGAGTTGGGGGCATTCCTTCTTGTATTCCGCTATCCGCTCTATGTATCTTTCGGGTGTGGAGCTGTCGAACAGCACGATCCACACGAATGCCTGACAGGTCTGTGCCTTTATTGAAGGCAGGCTATACCGCTCGAACATCACGAACCGATGGTCCAGCCATTCGCGGGAGCGCACCTTGTTGCCTTCCTTGTCCTTTGTCCAGAGGAGGAGGTTGAAGCGGGTTAGAATGAAGTGATAGAGGGTGGCCGAATTATTCATTGCCTTTCAAACACAGAGGATACTTCAATTCAAGAGAAGTGTTCTTTATCAACAGTTATAAGATCTCATTAGCAGCGTCTATGTCAATCAAGAACACTAAATGCCTTTTATTATTTCCACCATACAACTCCACATAATTCATGACGGTTCATTGTGCTACACTTTTTACCTTAAACCTGATACAGCAGTATGCCAACAACCATCCCAATACACATCCTAAAGAGTTATGCATAATGTCATCAAACTGAGATATTCCCTTTCTTAAAACATTTTGCAAAATCTCAATACTCAGTGAACAAAGAATAGCGATAAGCAGCATCCTTATTATACTCAATTTGGGAAATAACAACTTCAAAAACAAGCCTAGTGGCATGAACAATACCACATTAAGTATAATATCCCATCCCTTAACCCCTGAGATATGGTTTATTACAGCTTTGTATGTCCAAAAAGGCATCCATTCCCATCTCGCATAATCAATGCAAGGACGGAACACTATTGTAGAACAAACGACAATGAAAACATACTCAACCAGTAAAACCCATAATACAAAAACCTTTTTGTCTTTCACGTAGTCAATTAATAGCCCAGATAAAACCACCAACAATGCCAAACCTAATGATGGATATAGCACGTACGATGGCAATCCCGTCCTGAAGAATAGTGAAAAGTTGTCCCACATATAAATCCTTCCTTATCAGCTTTTCTCCCACTTAGTGAAGAATTCTTCTAGTTGATTTCGTGTGTATCTTTCAATTTCTGGATAAAGTGTCGCTTCGTGTTCAATGATCTGGTCAATTGTCCAGTAGAATTTAATGAACTTCGCTGGAACACCTCCGCAGATGCAGTAGGGCGGCATCGATTTAGTAACAACGGCTCCAGCTGCTACTGTCGATCCGCGGCCTATTGTGACACCGGCCAAGAGCGTTACATTGCAGCCAATCCAAACATCCTCTTCCACAATGACATCTTTGTCAAGCACCTGTCCCGAGGCTTGTTTATCCGCATTTGTAATGTCACGATAATACTTCCCGCTTATCCGCATGTGATTACCCGTATGCACACTCAAGCCCTCGGCAGAGCCTGCACCTTTCTTCATCACGAATTTGGCTAATGATGCAGAGATGGTGCAATGCTCTATCTTGTTGTTGCCATACAAAAACACATTCTTTGGGTTGGCAATATTGAGGGGTGGAATCATTACTACTTTTTCTCCGATATACCCAAAATTACTCCTTCTCAATCCGAAGTATTCGCGCCATAAACTTACCAATCCTCTGACCGAGGGATTCGACTTTACTTTTCCAATGAAACTCATATTGTACTGATGTTTAGGCAACCAGTACAACGCGAGTACTGGAAGCTATCTGTTATACTTTAGGAATATCTCCTCTAATTCTTCTCTCTTTAATCGTTTGCTCTCTTCATATAGTCGAACTTCGTGTGCGAGAATCTCTTCTATCGTCCAGTAGAATTTGATGAACTTGGCGGGGACGCCTCCACAGATGCAGTAAGGAGGCATTGACCTTGCGACAACCGCTCCGGCAGCCACCGTGGTTCCTCTCCCGATCGTTACTCCTGCCAAGAGCGTCACGTTCGAGCCAATCCAGACATCCTCTTCTACAATTATATCCTGGTCATATCCTTGGGGTTTATCAGCTTCTGTAATCTCACTTACAAACTTACCGACTAATCGTGCATGATTCCCCGTATGAACGGTCAGATTCTCTGCTATAGCACAATTGCCTTTGCAGATGAACTTGGCATTGATGGCAGAGATGTGTGCGTGTGCTCCTATGCATACCCCTTCTCCCAAGCAAACGTTCCTGTAATTACCTATATACAGGGGGGGGGTAATTGTCACATTATCAGCAAGTTGCAAAAATCGCCTCTTTTTGACGAAGTAGTCCCCAATTGCTTTCGAGGCATAGTAGACACCTCGAACCACAGAATTATGTTTCAGTTTAGCTATGATTCCCATATTACTCGATCATTTTTATAATCTTTGCCGGCACTCCGCCTACTATGGCATTGGTCGGCATGTCCTTTACCACGACGGCATTGGCAGCCACAAAGCAATTATCTCCTATGGTCACTTTGCCCAGCACCTTCGCGCCGGGGCCAAAACCTACATTGTTGCCAATAATGGGCTTCTCATCTTCGGAGTGGTTGGTATTGCCAAAAAGAACACCCGTTTGGAGCTTACAGTAGTTTCCCACCTTCTTTGCATTCACTAAGCAGCCTCCACAACCAGCAATGTGAAGGATGGACAGACCATAGCCACACACATTCTCCGGGATGCGTACATTATACTTGAATCCCAAGCGGTGAAGCCTGATTTTGTAATAACGATACAGCAGCCGGTGATATGCACCACTGTTGTTGCAATGGTATTCACAATGCCGCAAGACACGGAGATACTTATACACGTGTGCCGATTCACTCCCGATGAACAGCCTTCCCCAATATTTGACGAGGGAGCAACCTTCCATCCTGTTGGCCTTGGCATCTTCCTGAAGATAAAACTTCAGGTCTGTTTTGTTTTTTATCATACAAGTTTACTATACAGCGACCTATACAGGTCATAAACCACTTCCTTGCTGTAGCAGGTTTTCACCTTTTCGTAAGCCTTACGGGCCATCGTATCAGCCTCTTCCTTATGCGCCTGACACCAGTTGATGGCCTCCACTATCGCATCAGACGATTTTGGTGTTACAAGCATCCCGCAGGGTTTTCCATCCAAGTCCGTTAACATATCTTTTACCGCTGCACGAGGGCAGGAAATCACCATCTTGGTGAGGCTCATCGCCTCGATGATAGAGATAGGGAATGCCTCCCATGGGTAGTAAGTGGGCAGTGCGACAATGTCCACATTGTGCATAAACCTCACAGCCTCCGCGTTAGGCAACTTTCCATGCAGGAATATCGTGTTATCCATCTTGTCCCCAGCAAGTTTCTTGACATGGGCAACTACATCATCTGAGCCGGGCCCAATGATGTCTAGCTGAACATCAGTACGCGTGCAGGCCTCGACAAGCTCATACAGCCCCTTGGTCGGATAAAGGTTTCCGATGAAGGCCACCCGTGTATAGTTTTTCGGAGCAGGGTCCATCTCCTCGGCGACATCTATCGAATTGGGCGTAAGATACACCTTGTCTTTCAACTCTTCAATACCCTTAAGCGAATTGTACGAGCGGGAATCCAGCACCCATATCTGGTCAAACTCGTTCATCGCCTTCCTGAGCAATTTCCCAATGAGGCCTTTCGACTGGATGTCCTCAGTGATGCAACCATACCGGCAGTGCATGATGGTCTTCACCCCAAACTGCTTGCACAGCTTTGCCACCTGGTAGTCTCGCAGTGACCCTATATTGCCGCTGGTCGTGGTGTGGAGAATGTCGTATCCGCCCTTTTGCAGAACGCCCTTAAGTTCCTTCAGGATGCGGGACATAGAAATCAACCCAGTAATGGTACGTACAGGCATTGTCTCGCTCAATCCTCCTGCCCGTGGCGTTGCCGGAGAGACGTTCACGAAAGTAAACAGGTGTTCTGCGTCGGGAAATGTCTTTGTGAACTTCTTCGTCCACGAGGCGATTCCTCCATTGCCTGTTAACGGAAATAAGCCTATGATTTTCATTGAAACAATATTTCATTTTGTATTATGATGCACTAGGCAGCACAAGAGGTTCTCCCACTTATCAACAATAGCTCCTAAAGAGTATTCCTTCACACAGGCCTTTCCTTCTTCTGCCACACTCTTACGAAGTCGCTCATCAGCCATCAACATGGCTAATGCCTGTGAGAAGGCTTCCACATTGTGGTCTTCGACAATGCGTACACCTTTCCCACCACATGAGACCTCGTTCATCACTCCGTGATTGGCGAAAGCGACACTGGCACATCCCTGCGAAATGGCTTCCACCAATGCCAACGAAAAGCCTTCAATTCTTGATGACATAGCATACACGGAAGACTTAGCCATCAGATCAAAGATATCGGAACGGTATCCTAAAAGATCTACACGCCCTTCAAGACCCGATTCTTTTATCAAGTCAGAAACCTTTGCCTTGTATGGCTCTTTATCGTCGCCAGCAATAGCTATCTTCCACTCCAAGAAAGAATCTGCAAGAGGTTTAAATGCCTTAAAGAGCAAGTCAAAGCCTTTAATACGCCACTCTTTAAGAGGCCCTATTGCCAACACTATCTTTTCTTTGGAAGCAAAATCATCATTGTATTGAGGGCATACGACAGGATTGTGTATCGCAACTTTTCTAGGGATGTTGTTTTCAAGGAGTTTCACGTCATTTTCAGTAAGCACTACAACTGCATCTGCTGTGTTATAGAAACGGTGCCGAATGAAGTGGATAAAATGTCTGTCTTTCCGGGCAAAGGAGGTTTCGTCGGAAAACACAATCGGGGTTTTATTCCCCCAAAGCGCGACTTTGACATAGAAGGAGACATGCGGCAACACGGTGATTATCACATCAGGCTTTTGAGTCGCAACAATATGCCTCACCCTTTTCAACTTGCGCAACACTTTCACGAGGCGGTTCCCTCTAGATTGATTCTTTTCATATAGTGGAATTACCTGAATTCCATCTTCCAAAGGGTATCCTATTCGATAGTTAGTATCGGTGACAAAACGGACATCATGCCCCCTCCGCGTCAACTCGTTAGCTATCGTGCTGGTTTTCTTGGCAGCACCGCCAAAGTGCATAGCATCAATAAAATACAATACTTTCATCCCTTCAGCTTCGTTTTCAAATAATAGAACAACGCAAAATCGTACTTCTTAAGGTCAACCACAAAGGTATTACCCAGTGTGTTGAATGTGTGGATCCCCGCGAATTTAACACCTTTCGGTCTTAACTCAGATACTACCTTGTCATCATTCATGAATAGCACAGCCTTGCCATAAGCCCCATCACAATCCTGTGCGGGGCGAATCAAACCTGTACCAGTATGGATAAATGCGCCAGCCATACGGGCATGATTCCCTTCAAAGAGGATTTGCTCAGTTTCCTTATATGGGCCAGTAAAGCAGGCTGAATTATAACGTACAAGAGTATTGCCGTTCGGTATTGGCTCTCTGGTGGCATACATCTCAAAACACTCACCATTGCCAATTATCACGGCATCTGATATTGGGTCGTCGCACACACAGATAGGGTCAACGAGTGCATCACTGGCTTGGTCATACTTATACATATAACTTTTCCCCGAATGGAAATTCTCCGGGTGTACGATAACCTCATCTCCCATTCTGTATATAGCAGGGAAAGACAGATGTGTCGGGAGATCGAGGATTATCTTACAATCTTCAATCACATCCTTTTCCTTGTCAATTACCAAGTGGGCAATCCTACCTCGCTGTATGGCCGAATCAAACTCTTCTACAAGAAGGTGGAGGCGCTTTCTGTCATTACGAAGGATGAATGGATCAGCAAACCACTTCTTTTTGTACGGGTTTTTCACGATATGGAGCTTTGCACCATCAAGTCCCTGATGGATTATACGTTCATCATATTCACCGTATGCCAAGTCCCAGGTGTAATGTAAAAGGCTCTCTTTAACTGATCTTAGGTCCATTTATCCTTATGATTAACCAATAATAATTTTTGCACCTAAATACAACAAGCAGATACCCGCATAAATAAAGGTATAATTCCGTCCGAAAGCCTTAATACTGCCCATTGGAAGAACATATTCTTTATAATATGCAAACGGAACGAACATCAACGGGTACATACACACGACTCTTCGAGAGTCAAGATTTGCCGAGCTTAAGAAAAGAAAAGCAAATAATAAAAGCAATCCAAAGACTAGCTTTGTAGGCAGATACTTGTAGCCTTTTTTCAATAGGCAAACTATTGTAAAAGAAAACACATAAAACCAATAGAATGAGACAGCAAATGATAGCAAACCTAAACAGACCGCATACAAATTGCTGGCTTCGGACAATGCTAGCCAGGGAGGAAACCGCAATTGCAAGAAAAAAATCTGAGCTAATTCTCTTATAGGGAATGGGAGCATATAGATGAAACGACCTATCCCGGAACTTAAACCTGAAAGACGGTCCGAACGTAGGCCTTCATAGAATTCATTTGTCTCAGTCAAACTACTACTCACCATATCTGACAAATATGTTGCTCCCACAATAGCTATCAGGGCCATCACGGCAATGATAGAAATAAAACGTGTCTGCTTGCGAGTACTAATTGAAGAAGCGACAACAAAAGAGAGGGCGAACAGACCATGTTGTTCTCTGAGATAATAAAGGATGACAGCTAATAATACCTGTAAAACACCCACTTTGAGTGAAAAATCCTTACAAAGCCACAAATAAATAAGGATAAAGTAGAACAAGGATATCATTGCATCCCGGTGGATACCAACAGAATGAAGAATTAGGGGAGACAACAACATAAAGGAACAAGTATATCTTATCGTCGTGTTCTCCGGGCAATACTTTGATAAAATGGCATATAAAACAATAGAACTCAAGACACTCGGTAAGACTGTCCCTAACTGCTGTAACAGGATGTTGTTACCGTCAGCATAATGTCCAGCCAAATACGCTAATGTCTTTATGTAAAAATAATACCCACCATTCTCATAGTGAATATTCCGGATTACACATTCGTTAAAGATTTTACCTATTGATGTTGCACCAATCCCTTCCATTGAGATAGTGTAAAAATAGTAATTATCATTACCTTCATATGCAAAACTAGTGTAATCCGTTATACTATCAAGATATTGAAGTACAGCTGCTATCGTTATAACAATAAATGACACAAGCATCACGGTTACCAAATCTTTGCGCTCTTTGACGGATTTGCCCAAAAGCAAGGTCATAAGCAAACCAAGTAAGAGCGTTACAACCGACATTATCATAGATGATGCTGAAGATGATGCTAAATAAGCTATTGCTATGACAACAATACTTACAAATAGAAGAGCAATATTTCTCATTTTACAAACTTAAATATAAGTCCTATATCGCCTACTCAATACTTCGATACTGATGGATTATTATGCGTGGAGATGAGAAAACACTAGTTTAAAAACAAACTTAACAAAATCTCTTCTCTGGCTTCTATAAGCTTTCCCGTCGTCCTTACTGTAGCAAAACTTGCATTGCGCTCCCTCGAATTGCTTCTTCCACAAAATCAATGAGACGTTCCTTTTAAGAACATGAATGAAATCATTGAATTCAACCATTGAATTGATTGTCCGGACCGGGGCGGCTAAGAGGTTATTAGCAAATTCTCCGTTACATATCTTCCAGTAACCCAAAGGCAAATTACATCCCGCCACACTTATTGCATAGGTGGTCGCGTCATTGCGTAAATTAATCTCAATAAAATAATAATCATTGTCTCGTCTGATTAATTCTATACCAAATAGTCCATGATAGCACATGCTTCTGACTAATTTTTCACAAGACATTTGTACCTCTTGAGGTAGATTATCAACGGGTTTTATTGTCGAATAAGTGGTCCCTCCTTTCATGTCACGATGTTTATGAACATATGCCGGTATAACCACTTTGTCCTCATACGAAAGGCCTACAACTACTATTTCATAGTCCTTTACAACGAACTCTTGTACTAGCACTTTTTCATGGGTATTAAAGGCAGAAAGCGCAACTGGCAATTCGTCCGCGAGTTTACATATTTGAAGGTTCTTACCACCGTGAATACTCTCAAGAGGTTTAACTATACATGGGAAATGTAATCTATTGGCACTTATCTCACCAGGTTTCCCTTCCACGAAATATGGAACCCGGAGCCCTGCTTCGCTCGCCAAACATGATTGAACAGCTTTATCCATGAAATGTGTCAGTTTACCTGTCGCACCGCAATTAAAAAAACTATACTTAAACCTTAGATCGTCGTATTGCAAGTCCATTAATGACGCAATTTCGTCAGTACAGGCTATGACCACTGCCTCTGAATAATAACTTTGAAGTAAACTCAATGCACCTGTTGCATCCGGTGCCACATGGCTGTCATTTATGAAAACAGATTGAAGGATATAACTATCTGATTTTCCATATAAGATGATATCTGGTTTAATACCTCTCTCACCAAAGCAACGCACCATGCTATAAGTGTTATGGTGTGTTGAGCCGATTATGACAAGTTTACGTGTATGATTCATTCTTTCTTATATGTAACTTTTGCAATATCCAATTCTTATATTGTCTAAAGAAAGGTTTTCGATCTTCCTTAAAGTACATCATAAAACCTTTCGACAGCTTGATTTCCTTCAACCACGTAAGGAAAGGAATGTCCCTATGCACAAATGACAAGAAATGATGCATGTCCCAAATATAATATCCAGGATGATACTTTATTTGTTTAGTTAAAGGATTACCCAATAAATCTTGAACATGGTTTAGTGGCAGGTTAGCGCCATATTTGGTTAAGAAAGCCTCCGCTCCATCATTACGAAGATTAATCTCCGTAAAATAGAATTGACCATCTTCTTTACAATGCATCATCTCAACAGAAAATAGACCTACATAGCCAATTGTTTCCACCAGGTTTTCGATGCAACTCTTGATTGTCCCTTCTTCTAGAGGCTGCATATTGACCAAGCATTCCAGTCCAACATATTTTGGATACAAAGTAAGTTTATTCTCGATAGCAGGAATCAGACATTTACCTGATGACAATCCACACCCAAGGATACTAACCTCATAATCGCGTTCAATGTATTGTTGAAGCAATACACATTTAGTGTATGTGAGTGAGTTTAGGTTTTTCTCTAACTCTTCCCTTGTTCTACAAACGCGAATGTCTGTCTTTGCTCCTTCGCTGCTAACCAATGGTTTAATAAGGCACGGATAACAAACGTCATTTGGAATAGACTTAGTTTCTCCCAAATTCCAAGTTTGAGGGACATTAAATCCTGCCTCTTTCGCCAGTTTTACCTGAAGCTCTTTTTTGGACAGTACACTCAGAGAGTAGTTGGTAGAATACTCAAATAGATAGTGCTCTTTTAACCGGTCCTTGTTGCTTTCCAAGGCTAAGGCTGCTGCATCGCTGCAGGCAATAATCGGTGTCATCACATCTTTCTCTGTGTTTTCCATCAACAGTTTCTCAACACAGGCTTGTGGATCTTTGGCTGTAATAATCTTATCTGTAAACTTACTACTAATGACAAAGTCCGTTTTGCCTCCAAACAATAAGCCCACCGATCTTATGCCAGCAAGCCCAAGTGACTGTATAACCCCTACGTTATTAGTGTGATCGTTTCCAAATACTATTACTTTATTCATTGCTATCGGACTTTTAATCGAAGCAAAAAAGAATATAACTATCTAGGCTTCAAAGGATTATAGCCGGATTACCTGTACCATAAAACCTAACGCTACCTCTTTGATGACTACAGCACCAGCCGCACCATCACTAGAGACTCAAATCTCGATTTTTCCTTTTCATCGGAAATAATCAACCAAAGTATATCTTAACGTTTTCGTTATATTTATTGCATTATAGATTGATTGCATTTGTTTTATATTTAATAGCTTCTTCGCACTGTTTAGCAAACAACTCTGTGAAATGATTAATTGATTTTTTGATATTACTACTTGGTATATATTCGCACTCTACAAGTTTTTTAATGATTGAGGGAACATCAGCCTCAATATCAAAGACTCTATCCGAATGCCCTATTTTAGAGAAAAAATCATCAATTTTTCTATCCCAACTTATAGCTATGCTTGGTATACCCAATGAATAAGAAATAATATGACTATGAAGACGGAATGAAACAGTTTTTGAGAACTGTGATAATTCATTTATTAAATCAAGTGGAGTGTTTATGTTTTCATTAATTCTGCATTCCGTATTATGTATATTCAAAGAAGTCAATATCTCCTTTGCCAATAAATAATCCTTCCATGTACCGGTGTAAAACATTTTCCACTGAATGCCCTTATCATCTAAATATGATATGATCTGCTTCCAGAATAAAAACATTCTCTCATTACTAATGCGAGATGAGCACATGACTCCCAACCCTACACAGGAGGTTTTATTGTTTCGACTTATACCGAAATAGTCAGATGCACAAACTCCTGGGTCAAAAGTCCCCAGCACTCTTCCATTGTCAAAACCAAAAAGGCAGTTGAATCTATTTTCATCGCATCGGCAACTGATTGCTCTAACGTTAGGGTATTCTAATACCCGTTTGAATATTTTAATATCTTTTTCTTTAACGATGCCTAGACCGACACTGCTATATATAGTTGGAATATTCGCTTGTAGTAGAAGCTTAGCAAGAGTGTCCATCGGCTCTGTAAAGGTTGAATTAATCACTTGACCGCCACAAAAGACTGCCAGATTATACTTATCACTATTAATAGTGGTCCGATATCGAATCCGCCTATTAATATTACTTATCAGCTTTCGAACAACATCAAGGACTGGTATATATTTAAGGAGAAGCACACGAACCCGTTGTGAAAAAGTAAGTGCTTGGTCTTCATGCTTAGTATTTAACTTTTCCCTTCCGGATATATCTACTAGATATATAGATGAAGAAGGATATAACTTCCCTAATAACTCTTTTGTTATTGAAGCAACAATTTGGTCTCCCACATTGCCCGAATAACACTCTCCTATTAATAATATTTTCATTTTTGCATTATCCTTTGTTTTGCATCAGATACAAATTGGAGTAAAAAAGCTTTATCAATTAGCGCTTCTATTCCAACATATAATATACATCCTGTAACCAATTTAATAATCATCATCCAAAACTGGTTATCAATCGCAAATGGGCAAAAATAGATAATAAAAAAAACTATGGCGGATGATATGAATGGTTTCAACGACTCCTGCAGTACTGGCCGTATATCTATGAACTTAGAGATGGCATGAAAATACATCACTATATTGAATGCCCTAACGACAATTAATGAGGCAGCAATATAGAGGGGGCCCATAAAAACAGTTATTACTATAAGAACAACGGACAATATTGCTTTCATTATTTCTGTCTGAAAAACTGTTTTACTCGCCCCCTTCGCATATAGAACCACCTTTGCAGATATTTGGAAAGGGAAAATAGTTTCATAAAAACAGAAAATTATCAAAAAAGGAACGGCTTCAATCCATTTGTCGGTAAGAATTGATAGAACAAATTCATTCGAAACGGCTGCAAAAAGAAAAAATAATGGTACACAGGAGAAAATCATTATTTTAGTTGTAACCGTGAATTTCTGTTGAATAGCAATATTATCATCTTGAATCTTCGAAAAATAAGGTAATAATGTCGAAAAAAAAGTATCATTCATCGCATTCATTATGACATCAGGGTATGTATGACCTCGATCATAGTATGCGAGTTCCTTTGTAGAATAATACTTTCCAATGAGCAAGGGCTGCAAAGACTTAACTGTGTATAACAGTACCTCTGTCATAAGAACATTCTTCCCAAAACTAAATATATCTCTAAAGGATTGCTTAGAAAAAGACAATCCGATGTGATAATCTGTCCCTATCATCATTACTATCGTAAGCACGACATTTCTGACAATTATCTGGGAGACCAATGCCCATAGGCCAAACCCATTTAAGGCCATAATAATACCTACAGCTCCAGATAGCAGTGCCGCAAGAAGACCTCTTAAGAAGATTACGCGAAACGCCATTCCCCTGACCAATAATGCGTTATAAATACAATATATCGGGGATATCAAGAGCGCAAGTGCCATTACCCGTAATGGCAATACTAACTCATTATCTTCATAAAAACGGGCTATTAAAGGCGCCGACAATAGTATTATAATAGATGCAATTATAGCAATGATCAAACTAATCCAAAAAATAGTATCTTTATCTTGTCCTGAAAGATCTTTTTTACGGATTAATGCTGAACTAAAACCTTTCTGAACGAAAATATCAAAGAAATTATAAAAGACAAGAATGATTGACAAACTGCCGAATTGAGATGGTGCAATCAAACGTGCAAGAACAATCTGAACTATTAAGCCAATTACTTGAACGCTTGAACGCTCAAGAAACTTCCAAATCACAGATGAAACTAATGATTCTTTTTTCATTAGAAATGGCTACCAGGAAAAATAGATATATACTAGCATCACTGCATAATATCCGACCATAAAATACTCAAGTCCACGAAAAATGGATCCTCACCTAAAGTGCATTGTACCAAATGATATTATATTCGTGAATGTTGCAGACCATTAATACTTTCGCCAAACCATCTTGTTTACAACACCAACATAACTCTGGATGATACGCACTACCTTAGTGGAGACGTTCTCGTCTACATAATCCGGTACCGGTATGCCCGGCAAGCCGTCACGGATGAGGCTGACTGCCACATCAACGCTCTGGAGCAGCCCCTTGGTGTCAATACCACTGAGGACGAAGCAACCTTTATCCAGAGCTTCGGGACGTTCTGTAGAGGTGCGAATGCAAACGGCAGGGAAAGGATGACCTACAGATGTGAAGAAACTGCTTTCCTCCGGTAGGGTACCACTATCTGACACGACGCAGAAGGCGTTCATCTGCAGGCAATTGTAGTCATGGAAGCCAAGAGGCTCGTGCTGGATGACACGCGGGTCAAGCTTGAATCCTGAAGTATCTAACTTCTTCCTGGAACGTGGATGACAGGAGTACAGGATGGGCATGTTGTACTTCTCAGCCATCTCATTTATGGCATTGAAGAGCGACAAGAAATTCTTTTCAGTATCGATGTTTTCCTCGCGGTGGGCGCTCAGGAGAATGTACTTACCTTTTTCCAGACCCAGACGGGCATGAATATCGGATGCCTCGATCTCTGCCAGGTTGCTATGCAGCACCTCAGCCATCGGGCTTCCGGTGACGTATGTACGCTCCTTCGGCAGCCCCGTATCAGCTAGATACCTGCGGGCATGCTCGCTGTAGGCCATATTCACGTCGGATATAATGTCAACGATACGGCGGTTTGTCTCTTCCGGCAGACACTCATCCTTGCAGCGATTGCCTGCTTCCATGTGGAAGATGGGAATATGAAGGCGCTTTGCTCCAATAACGCTGAGGCAACTGTTGGTATCCCCCAGCACCAGCACGGCATCCGGCTTTACTTCTACCATCAGCTGGTAGCTCTTGGCGATGATGTTGCCCATCGTCTCGCCAAGATCTGCTCCGACAGCATCCATGTACACGTCCGGATCCGCGAGCTTCAGGTCCTTGAAAAAAATGCCGTTCAGGTTGTAGTCGAAATTCTGGCCAGTATGTGCCAGCAGGCAGTCAAAATACTGCCGACATTTATTGATTACCGCCGCAAGGCGAATGATTTCAGGACGGGTACCAACAATGATGAGCAGCTTGAGTTTCCCGTTATTCTTGAATTGTGCCATATCTTGTTTCTACTTTACAGGTTCAAAGAAGGTGTCCGGTCTATCCGGATTGAAGACTTCATTACAGTACATCACTGTCACAAGATCCTCCGTGTCGGAGAGATTGATGATATTGTGCGTATAACCGGGAAGCATATGGACAGCCTGGATATGGTTGCCATCCACCTCCCATTCGAGCACTTTCCCATCCGGGTCATTGAGGTTACGCTGCTGGATGAGACCGTGTCCCTTGACCACGATAAACTGCTCGAACTTTGTGTTGTGCCAGTGCTGTCCTTTGGTGATGCCTGGCTTGGAAATATTGATGCTAACCTGTCCTGCGCTGTGCGTATGCACCAACTCGGTGAAACTCCCCCGTTCATCCACGTTCATCTTGAGTGGGAAGGCGGTTTTTTCGTAAGGCAGGTAGCTCAGGTAGGTGCTATATAGTTTCTTGGCGAAGCTACCGGCTGGTATTTCTGGAATCATCATTGTCTTGGGCTGTGATGCAAATTTGCCCAGCAGGTCTATGATCTCACCCAAGGATGCTTGATGGGTCACCGGGCAGTAGCAGTAAGGACCATCTTTCATTGGGAACACACCTAGACCGTCAAAGTCACAGCGATGTTCTTTGCCTCTGAGGCATGCAATCATCTCATCCACCAAGTCATCGATGTACAGAAGCTC
>JAEEGL014221338.1_pt1 | contig 20054 bp, 19 predicted proteins | sample 9134231 | NCBI WGS metagenome assembly JAEEGL01 (sample SAMN16246548, study PRJNA631951) | gut metagenome | biome: gut microbiome; feature: rumen; material: fiber-attached | host: Bos | place: Iran: Karaj | collected 2018-10
AAAGCGCAGTCTGCCAGACAAAGCGCACGACGCACCCATCCGCCTCCCCGGCCCATGCCACATAAAACGCACAATGTCATACTAAATGCACGGGTTTTCCTGGGCGTTCCCGTCAATGTGCAGTTACTTTGTCAAGTGGCGTTTGTCGGAATCATCCCGGCATCGCCAGCTCCTTCCAGGCGTCGAGGCGCCCCTTTTTGGAGGCGAAGGCCACGCCGACCATCCGGATGGGCAGGCCGGAGGACCGGAACCTCTCGTAGTAGTGGCGGTCGAGGATCTGGTCCAGGGCTTCCTCCGGGGGACGGTTCAGTTTGAACTCGAAGATGTAGACGGCCCCGGCAGTGCGCACGTAGGCATCGATGCGCCCCTCGTTGGAGCACGATTCCGCCTCGATGTACGCCCCCAGCAGTTTGAAGACGCAGAAGAAGATGGTCTGGTAGTACTTCTCGTGCTTCAGGTGAAGGCCGTATGGCACGCACGCGAGGAAGGCCTGGAAATGCGCCATGAAGCCCGGCAGGTCGTCCGCCCGGATGGCCTGGCGCAACTGGCGAGCCATGCTCCAGGCCTCGTCCTGTCGCTCGACACCGGCGAAGAACTCGATCAGGCGGCGGCTGAATGTGGCCCGCACCTCCTTGTCGGGGAAGTCCAGGCGGTAGAGGCGTTCCTCCTCGTCGCGCTTCACCTCCTTGATGGTGAGGTATCCGGTCTGCCAGAGCAACCCGGTCACGTCGAGGCGGTCCAGTTCGTAGGCCTTGAAGATGCTTTCGTCGTAGTATTGCCGCAGCGCGGCCTCGTAATCGTAGGAGCGCCGTCGCGCGAGATCCAGCAGGAACGATGGCGTCCCCGTGTCCTCCCAGTAGTTGGAGAATCGGTAGTGCTGGGAGAAGAACTTGGAGACGGAAACGGGGTTGCAGACGTGTGTCTCGTCATCCGAGAAGCGGTAGCCGTCATACCAGTCGAGGAGGCGTTCCATCAGCGTCTCGGGGGCCATGCCGTTGGCCTCCGCCGCCAGGGGGATGCGGTCCGCGAAGGCCTCGCGGATCTCCGCCGCCGTGAAGCCCAGCATCGCGGCGTAGTCCTGGTCCAGCGTGATGTCGGTCAGGTTGTTCAGATCCGAGAAGAGCGACACGTGCGAGAACTTGCTCACCCCCGTCACCAGCGCGAAGCGGATTACCCCCTCGCATTTCTTGACGCAGGAGTAGAAATCCTTCAGCGCGTCCCGGACTTCCTCCGCCTGGGGATTGGTGATGTTCGAGAGGATGGGCTTGTCGTATTCATCGATCAGCACCACCGCCTCCTTCCTCCTGGAGCCGTCGGCCGCATCGCGAATCAGGTTCTCAAATTGCATCGCATAACTACGTCCCCGAAGTGGAATGCCAAGTTGTTTTGATGCATTGTCCAGTGCATCCAGACACCATTTCTCCACATCCTCCGCGGTTTTCATACGGCTGTTCGCCAAGTCCAGATGGATCACCGGATAGGCCTGCCATTTGACTTTCTCGCGCGCGATGGCCAGCCCCTGGAAGAGTTTTTTCCGCCCCTGGAAGAAGGCCTTCAACGTCGAGACCAGCAACGACTTGCCGAAGCGCCGCGGGCGCGCCAGGAAGTACTCGCCTTTCTTGGGCCGCACCAGATTCCAGATATACGCCGTCTTGTCGACATACAGGAAGTCGTTCTGGACGATGCTCGGGAAGTCGAATGTGCTGGTGTTGATCTCTTTCATAAGGGTTCCCCCTTTCCCGCCTTTAGCATATACAATCCCCTTTCGCCTACGCCAACCTGGCATGCGCCCCCGATTTCAACGCCCATCGCTTTGCTTCCCGGCCTTCGACTCCAGTGCGACGGCCGCTTCCGCTTTTTCCGCGAGTCGTACATGCCCAAACAGACGAAGACCTTGAATGAAGATGTCCTGCCCAGTGCGGCAAGTATCCAAAAGGCGCAGTCGCCGCCCATTACGCCACTCCGAAAGACCGAGATAATAGAACTGCCGCAGGTTTTCCGCGATGACAAATGGCGGCATGCCGTGTTTTAGGCATTCTTTCAGCAGGATGAGCCGCCCGACGCGGCCGTTGCCATCCTGGAAGGGATGAATCTTCTCAAAGCGCACATGGAAATCAACGATGTTCTCAAGGGTCTTCTCCGCGTTCTTGTACCATTCAAGCAACTGCGCCATCTCCCGGTGCACATCATTTGCCGGGCACGTCTCCATTTCTCCGACGACATTATCCAGTCGCTTGTAATCTCCAACGGCAAACCACTCCTTGCGGCTGTCACTTGTACCATTCTTAAGCTGCGCGTGCAGCATCTTGACATAACGTTCCGTCAACGCCGCGCCAGCCGACTCTATGACCAGGTCGATACAGCGAAAATGATTCGCCGTCTCCAGGATGTCGTCAATGGGCAGGTCGCCTGGCAGAGAGCCGAGCGTCATCGTCTCGAAGATCCAGCGCGTCTGCTCGTATGTCAGGCGGCTGCCTTCCATGTGATTTGTGTTGTAGGTGAAATCTATTTGAAGCCGATGATAGAGACCACCCGCGACATGTCCGCGCTTTTCCGATCGCAAGGCTTCCAGAATGGTTGAAGGCAGCCCCTTGGCGCGCGGCTTGCGCCGCGGGCGCTCGGCGACGACGGGAATCTGCCATGCCTTGCCAAGCAGGCTCACGCCTGGAATATTCCCTTTTTCACAATGAATCTGAACACTTCGCGGAGTAAGCCCCCATTTTTCCGCAGCCTCAGCAACGGTCATGTAGTTCATTCACTGGCCTCCACACGAAATCGCAAACTCGGTGAAACGAAAACTATGACGCGTTTTTTCAACGCATTTTTCCGATTTTTCATTTCGCAGCCGCAGAATCCACTCGTGCAGCAGAAAATCCGGCATGGCAACCTCACGAAATGACAACTGAGCCGACATGATGACTTGGCGAAATGGCAATGGAACCGACCTTCATGGGGAACAGCACGTTGTCATTTTACAACCTTTCTTCCAAAATAATGAAAAATAGCCGTAATAAAAGGCTCGCTAGCCTTGAGCAGTCTATCAAGATAAGCATCTATCGTGTCAGCCGACTGTCCTTCCAACCATTTATATTTCGCTATTGCATTTTTCCGAGAAAGAACAAGATTATGCTCATTTCCATCTTCATGCTCATTCAAATTAAACATATTGATTGTTGTTTCAGCACGTAATCTATCAGTATCATTCAAATTCGTTCTGGGATAAACACTTCCTTTATCTGTAAAGACCAGAAAATCTTCTGGATTATCCACACATGGATCAATTAATAAACTATAATCGAATCCCTTTGTATATTGCTTGTCTTTTGATATTCCACAGCGAAATAGACTTGATTTATTGCCAGGCTGCTGACACGAATAGAATAAATTGGACCAGACAAATGTCAGTTCTGGATGAATTCTTGGATTCTTGCGCCTGAAATGCTCTATATGTCCTATTTGCTCATCCACGGCGCATTCACAATATGCGCATCTGAAATTCTGCATCAGCAGCAATGCCTCTTGGACATTATGTTTATCCTGACCATTGTTTAAGGTGGAAAAGCCTTCCCAATCCAAACCATTCGTCGCCTGTGCATCTCTTGCATCCGCCAACTCAACTGGCTCTTCAGTGCGAATTAACTTATGCATTTCCCCGCTCCTTATTCAAACGCTTCAGAAAGTTTCTATGTTCGACGATTCCCGCCAAAGGCCCATATTTTCTTCCATAGTAACCTTCCAACTCTTGATAGAGTTTCTGCCATTCTCCAGTATCATACAACCCTTCGGAAACCATGGCACTAAGTTGATTCAGTTTTCGGACTATCTCAAGATTGAACGGTGTCGGGTATGTACCAAATATCCCTTCCAGAATATCTCCGACCTCCACGCCTTGAGTTTGAATGTCAAAAGACGCAACCTGGCCACCATTGATGACTCTCACGCACTCTTTCGGCACGGATGAAATAACCTGTGGGCTATGAGTGGTGACTATGAACTGGATCTTGGGGAAAATTTTCTGGAGCATAGGAAGAATCTGCTGCTGCCACGATGGATGCAGATGCAATTCAATCTCATCAACAAGCACGATGCCAGAGGTATTTCGCAATGCGTTAGCGTTTTCCAAAGGATTTAGTTTACAACAACGATGGGCAATATCCGCAATCAAACCGATGACAATTCGATTTCCTGCACTCAGAGAAGTCCAGGGAACTCTGTCCCCCGTATTGGCATTGGTGGCGAAAATCATTTTTTTCCATCTTAAGTATTCCACTGACGTCCAACCAGTTATTGCCAATGCATCTTTTAGGGCCTCTTTCAACAACCTATCTAGGATAAGAAACTTATTTAAATCTTCATTAACCACTTTATCCAATCCATTCCTGTCCATATCTTTTGCATCCTTTATTGCATTGGATAAATCAACAAACCATTTTTCAAATTCCTTATATCCCGTTTTAGGGTCGGTAGCAAAGGCATAACCATAGGCACGTTCTTGATATAGCAGTGCCTTTGTCTTTTCCTCCGTCAAACGACTAGCCCCCCAAAGTCTGCTGTCACCATAATAGGCAATCAACGGCCACAACACGGAATCATGCTCGTGACGAAACAATTCCAAAGCCAAATCCGTCCATGCTCTGGCCGCTCCTATTGTCGTCGTCGGTTTCTTTTTGGCTGAAGTCAATTCTCTGGAAATCTCAAAAACCGGCTTAGAGGACAATAGATCACGCCGTCCAATAAAGGAGTCTTCAAATTCGGCGTGAAGTGAAGGCAATCCCACTACTATTTCTCTATGAACAGTTGCATCATTTTGCTCAAATCCGGCTCCCTTTGCCTGGGGCATCTTGCTAATAAACGGTCCCCAGGCGACATTAATGGCATCAAGAATGGCAGTCTTGCCCTCCCCATTCTTTGCCACCAGCACAGTCAATCCACCATGTTCCTCATCGCCTGTATTGAAGTCTATTTCAAAGTCCTCAAAACAGCGGAAGTTCTTCAAATGCAGATTTCTGATTTTCATTGCGTCTCCTCTAGGCCAACCGCCATTTGAGGGAGAAGATTCAAGTCTTGGTTGATGCTGATAGGAAGACGACTATCACTATAATAAAACAAGCAGCCTCCACCAGGTGGAGGCTGCACGTTTCATGGTCGGTTTTGTAATTGCAAGGCTTGGGCTTGTTACTTGACTACTTTCCATTTCTTGCTAGTTTTGTCGTAAGTGACATTGACGGAATGGACGAAATTCGGGATATCATCCGATTTTCCCTTCGGGCCATAGGACATGACAACGACAGGCTGGTAGACGGAGCCATCAATGCCGAGATTGCCGTTGGTGACGGTGCCGCTGTAGTTGGTGTCGATGTAGACGATGAAGTCCTTGTCCCACGGATCCTTGTAGGTGCCGTTGTCATCGGTCTTGTCGAGGAACTTGATGGCGCGAGCGTTTTCGACGACAGTGCCTGTCGTGGTCTTGGTGCCCTGGAGCATCTTGATGAAGTCCGCGTATTTGGAGGCGGGTAGCTGGTTGTCGGTCGTGCCGACCATGGCGACGGGAAGGACTCCATACTCGGACTGGTAGTGTCGGATGGCGTTGGCGAGTTCGACGGCGGCGCTCTTGGCCTTGGCCTTCTCGGCTTTCTTGACGGCCTGGTTGGCGGCGGGGATGAGGATGGCGGCGAGGATGGCGATGATCGCGATCGCGATCATGAGTTCCACCAGGGTGAAGGTGCGTTTCAGCATGGGTATGGTTCCTCTTCGGTTAGGGTCAATGGAAAAGGGCTAGTGCTTGTTGTCCCCCCAGTTGGTGATGTCGTCATCGGCGGAGGCGGCGTTCTGCCCCTTGGACCAGAGGTCGAAGCCAGTCTTGTTGTTGGAGCCTGGGCACTGGTACTGGACGGCGTTGTCCCAACTGTCGTCCAGGATCGTGGCGGTCGTAATCTTGTCGAACTGGCTGAACTCGCAGAAGTTCTTGCCGCTCTTCTCACTGTAGAAATTGTAAGTGCTGGGGCCGATGGTCAAGACAAAATGTCGTGGTTCGTCGTCGCCGGGCAATTGAATCAGGTGGAACTTGACGTCGGTCGCGGTTGCGGAAGGAGGGTAGTATCCGTTTTCGGCGCGGAAGGCCTCGAGGCCCTGGGCGAACTGCTCGAGGATGGCTACGGTCTTGGCCTCGTCGGCGCGGCGGCGCGCGTATCCGACGCCCGCGATGGTGATGCCGACGAGGATCAGGACGATGGCGATGGCGACGAGAAGTTCGACGAGGGTGAAGGAATGGGGGCGGTGTGAAGTCATTGGGTCTGGAGCGTTACAGATTGCGTACATTGACGACCTTGATTCGGTTGGCCCAGCAGTCGCGGACAAGGGTGACGATGCGGAGTTGCGTGCCGAGGATGGAGTACCAGTCGGTGCCGATCTTCACGGGATTGACCAAGGTCTTCTGGAAGTCGGCGGTGACCGCGGCGGAATCCGGCATGATGTAGCGCAGGCTCTGTCCCGCAGCGAGGACGGTGAAGGTCTCGTAGCGGGTGGACATGATGCCCGCGCTGCATCCGATGAACTTCTCCGCCTCGCGGTCGTTGATGTTGGCGGCGTCCTTGTCGACTTGCACGAAGTTGTAGAATGCCTCGACGGGGCTCCAGGACTGCTTGGAGATGGTGTCGTCAGACGAGAAGGGATCCACGAACTTCAGGCCGAGGTCGGCCGCGAAGTCGCCGGCGGCAGTCTGGTCGCCGATGGTCTTGGTTAGGTTGCTGGCGAGAGGCAGGTAGATGGCGGTGTCATTGGCATCCGCTCCCTTGGGCAGGTAGGAGAGGAAGTAGAGATAGGCGCCTTCGTTGAAGCAGTTGGGGTTGAACTTGCCGCAGACGGCCTCCGGGGTGCGCAAATCGGAATCATCCAGAACATCTGCGGTGCCGAGTTCGGAAAGTTTGAAGTAGTCGAGAATCCAGGCGTCGCCAGTGGCGTACTTGTGGTCAGCCGCCTTTCCGCCGAACGTCTTGAGGTTGATGGTTCTGCCGGCCTCGCCGCGGTGGATGGCGCCGAGTTGCCAGAGCGAAGTAATCGGGCCATTGGGGATGATAGCAGTGGAAAGGGTGTTCGTGAGTTTGCGCGGAGCAGCGGAGTCCACCGCCGAGCCGGCGGCGGCCGCCTCAGCGGCAAGTTCCGGCTCCCAGTCGAACTTGTCGCCATTCGTCGTGTCATTGGCAACGATCTTGCAGGTCAGGAAGAAGCGCTCGACGGAGAAATTCACGACCTCGTCGGCCAGCACCTTGGCATCGGCGATGCGGTCGAACTCCTGAACGGAGGTGTTCCCCTTGCAGTCGGTGGCAACGGCATTCGAGTAGGGCGTGCCGTCAACGGGCTTACAGAAGCCCCACTCGGAAGTCTTGTGGTTGAAGCGCGGATCCTTGACGGCGAACATGGCTTCCAAGGCACCCTTGTCGGTATCCCCGCCTGCGCCGCCAATGATCTTGCCGTCGAATTTGGCGATGAAATCCGGAGTCCCAGGAGTGTCGTAGGAATCCGGTTCGACGGCGACAGCATCGGTCTTCCAACTGACATTGGGGTCTTCCAGTTTGTCCGCTTCATGGGGCTTGAAGTAGGCCAGGTCGGCGACAGCGTCGTTTGAATCTAGGGAAGAAAGGACGACGACATCAGTGATGACGAACGCGACGCCGTAGCCATTGACGCATCCTTCGATGTTGGAAGGTTGCTTGACTTCCTTGTCAAGGGTGAGGTCGGCGGCGGCAGTAAGGAGGATGTCCTGGCGGAAGGTCTTTCCAACTTGAGGCTGGGCGGCATCGGCGGTGGCAGTAAAGGCGAAGTCGGTGGCATTCTTTTCAAAGAATGCGTTGTCGGGGGCGGCGGCCGAGACGAAGTCGCCGGTCGCCAGTGTGCCGATGGAAGTCACGGCATCGGTGGTGGCGGTGGAGCCGTCGTATTGCTGCCCAATGAAGAACTCCGTCGTGGGATTGTCGGTGATTTCGTAATAGGTGGCCGTCGCGCCGCCGGAGTTGGTACCGGTCTTCTCCTCGATCTTCTTGTTGGGCTTCACCCGGTAGAAGATGCAGAGTTTTCCGCGGACAAGGAACTTGTAGTGGGCGGCCTTCGCGATGTCATCGGGGAAGAGATTGGCGGCGACGGCACGCATCCGCATCTGCAGTTTCGGGGGGGTGGTCCAGTTTTCGCCCCAGTGCCACAAGGTGACGGTCTGCTTGGCGGACTCGGTATGATCCGCATCGGTGTAATACTCCCGCTGCTCCGAGCGACTGGTGACTTCGCCGGTGGGGGTCATGGAGATGGCGACGCCGCTGATGTACGGGGCGCGGATATTGCCGCAGAGGACGGGCTCGGTGAAGGTGGCGGTCGCGGTGAAGCCGGTGTCGGCGCCGCTGTAGGTCAGGCGCTCCTCGGTGCTGGTGGAACTCTTTTTGTAGGTGGCGACATAGGTGGCCTTGTCGTCATTGCCGCAGAAGTCGACGAGGTTCGCCATCACCTGGGCGGTGAGATCGGTGTCGTCATCGGCCTTGAAGAGACCGGTCGAGACGCCGGCGCCCAGAAGCAGGGTCGGCATCGTGTAGTTTCCGGCTTCCGTCGAAGCCAGCCCCGACAGGGCGGCGGCAGTCAGATTGTCGGTACCGCCTTTCAGGTATGACTCGAACTTGTTTTGCTCGTTAATATCATTGGTAATGAAGATATTGTTGAGCGTATCCCAAGTGACGCCACGGGGCAACTGGAGGTTGATCTTGCGGTTATCAGGCTTGGCGTCGTCAAAGTCGGTTTCAGCGCCGGTGAAACGGACTTCGCGGTCCTTGCCGCCGGAGGTCACGGAGTAGAGGAAGAAGTCGTCGTTGTCGGCAAAGGCGGTTCCGTTGAGACCAATGAGACTATCGTAGTTGTACCATTTCGGGGGCTTGGCGGCCTCGCCCAAGGCGAGACCGGTGTCGTAGGAGGTCGCAGTAGCGCGCAGTTCCTGCGGGTGGAGGCCATAGCGGAGAGTCTGGTCTTCGGTGATGTCGGAACCGCTGGTATCGGGTTTCGCCGTCGTGGCATCGACCTTTTCCTTGGCGGCATCGGTCAAGCCCATGATGGGGTAGATGCTCTTGCCGGTTTCAAAGGCGGCAAACTCCGAGTCACTGCCGCCCAGATTGACCATTTCGGCACCATCGACATACGGGATGACGCTGTCGGGTTTGACAATCTGGTTGATGTCGAATTTGGCGCCTTCGTGTAGCACGACATATCCATAGCGCGCGATGTAGTGGCTGTCGGCGGCCTTGCTGTCCTTGATGGGGAGGAACTGGAGTTGGTCGGCGCCGGAGTTGGCGAGGGCCGCGAAGGCGGTGCAGTTGCTGGCGAGGAAATTGCCGTAGGTGGTGGAGGTCAGCAGATTGTAGAGGGTCTGGTCGTCGTTGGCATCCTTGTGGGTATAGAAGAGATACTGGGTGAGGCTGCCGCCATTGCCGGCGATTTCCTTGGCTTTGAGGATGGGGACATTGGCGGCATTCGTGGTATCGTTGAAGAAATGGCCGACGTAGGGGAGATGCGGATAGGTGGTACCCGCGGTGGCACTGTTGGCGGGCAGGACATTGTGGATGGTCCCGATATGGTTCAGGGTGCCGGAGGCGCGGTTGACGGCGGAATCGGCGACCATGCCGGCGTTGGCGGCGTCGGACTTGGCGGTTTCGATGGTGCGGGCATTTCGGCTGGTCATGGCGAAGACCAGGGCGAGCACCAGGACGATGGTGAGGATGCCCAGGGTCAGCAGAATCGCCGAGCCGCGTTCAGAGGAATGGATTTCAGTATGTTTCATCGTTGCCCCCATTGTTCAGCGTGGTAAGGGCGCAAGGTAAAGCGGAATCAGTGTTCGAGCAGGAAGAGCTTGGTGAAGGTGCGGTCACCCTTGTCCTTGTCCGCGTCGTTGTTCTCGCCGTTGCGCAAATCCTCCGGAATCCGCACGGTAACGGTAACCTTGATCCAACGCGGCTGATCCGTGTAGATGGCCGCGTCGCTTTCATTGGGATTGGTATCCGCCTGGATGACCAGGGAGACGATGTTCTCGGCGACCAGGTGGTCGTCGTCCTCGACGGCGGCAATCAGGTTGGTGTTGGTTGGTACCTTGGCGTCACCTCCGATGAGATCCCATTTGGGTTCGGTCACGACGGAGGCGGTGCGGTAGAGCTTGTAGAGGTTGGTCGTGGCGTCCTGCACCAGGGAGTAGTTGACGCGGGTGAAGGCGAAGGTGGAGCCGGTGCCGGCGCCGCGTTCGATGGTGTAGAAACAGAGGTTCTGGAGGTTGTTCGGCGTGGACACGGAGGCCGTCTTCGGGGCGGGATTGCAGTACCAGCCGATTTCAAGGCCTTCGGTATCGTCGACGACCATCTGCCCCAAGTCGTCGGTGAGGAGATTCAGGATGCCCTGGGCCTGGTCGGCGACAGTCATGCGGGCCGTGGTGGAGACCCAGATGCGCTGTGCGCCGATGGTGAACTGGAAGAGGAATCCCATCATGATGACCAAAACGGCGACGGCCACCAGGATTTCGACCAGGGTGTAGCGATTGGATTGTCTATGCTGTAGCCTCATGGTCATGCGTCAATTCTCGGGGGGACGGAAAATGTCCAGGGAGTATTCGGCCTTCTGGCGCTTCTCGTAGGGGAGTTGGGCGGGCCAGCTGACCTCGGCGCGCAGGGAGACGGCGCCTTGGATGGCGGAGCCTCCGTCGTCTACCTCCAGGCCGACTTTACGGGGATAGAGGCTGACGAAACAGGAGAAGTCGGAGTATTCGTCGGTCAGGTATTCAATCAGGAAGACATTGTTGGCGTAGGCGGTGACTTTTGTGCCGTTCTTGCTGGTGTTGAGGATGTTGACCATGTCCTCGACGAAGACGCTGCTGGTCGCCAGGGCGGTGCCTGCGTTGCTGTCGGAAGGCGGGGCGGGTTCCTGCGGGGTCTTGTCCGTGTAGGTAGAGGTGTTGCCGTAGGTCCAGCCGGTGAATTGGTTGAATGCGGCTTCGCCGTCGGAACCCTCCTGCATGATGCAGTCCTTGGCGAAGTGGAGCATCTGGTCGGCGGCATTGGAGGCGTATCCAACCATGGCGGCGTCGCGGGACGCGGAGGCACCGATGGGGAAGAGCACCATGATGCTGCAGACCCCGATGGCGCAGATGCCGAGCGCGATCAGGATTTCCACCAGGGTAAAGGGATGTCTGCGGAACTGCTTCATGCTTATTCAGCCTGCTTCGAAACGATAGCGCCAGTGAAGGAATTGACGTAGCAGTCGATGTGGTTGTCGGCGTTGGCCTTGACGATGTCGCCGCCATTGGTGGTGAGCACGCCTTCAGTCACGCGCACTTGGCGCCGAGTAGTGGCGCCAGCTGGTAGGACGGGCTTGCCGGTAGGGTAGAAGACGATGGCAGTCGTGAGACCCGCGCCGCCAGTGAAGAAGTCTTCCTTGAAGTCGGTCTCTGCGGTAGTGGGGACGGTGATGGTGCCGGAGCCCTGCTCGACGCTGATGGTGGCGCCGGTGGGAACGACCTCCCATTTGGTGCCGGGGACCCAGGCCTCGAACTCCATGGTGTTGTCCTTGAGGTAGCAGGAGCGGAAGGCGCGGCGGTCGAGCATGGGGGCCTTGGCGGCGTCGTAGTTCATCGCGCTGTTGGCGAAGACGACGGCGACGGTTTTGCGCCGCGAGCAAGCCTCGGTCCTGGCGAGATTGAGCTGGGAGGAGACCATTCGCGCGGCGTGTCCGACGGCGGAGCCGGTCATGATGCGGGAGTAGACGGGCACGGCGATCGCGACAAGGAGCATCATGATGACGATCACCACGAGGAGTTCCACCAATGTGAATTGTCGCTTTTGCATGGTGCTGGTCCTACTGCGCCGAAGGGGCGGCGGGGAGTTCGATGGGGACGAGGGGGGACATGAGGCCGAGGGCGTTGACGGAGGCCGCGTAGAAGCGGTATTCGACCGCCTCGGCCTCCTCGCCTTCGGCGGCGGGCTTCGCCGCCTTGGGATCGCTCAGGGAGAAGCCCGTCTTTTCCTTCAGGGTCTTGAACTGGGTCGGGACGGCGGCGAGCTGCTCCTCCAGCTGGAAGGCGTCGACGGTGCGCGGGGTGACCTTCCACTTTTTCGCGGCGGCGGCGGCGAGGCGCGGGACGATGACCCACGGGTCGGAGCAGGCGCGGCTCTCGCGGCTGACGATGCCGTAGAGGTCGGCGGCGGTGACCTCCTTCGGGTCGCGGTCGGCGGGGAGGCGGAAGATGCGGACGGAATCGATGCGGGTGTCGGCGCCGTCCCAGGTGGCGCTGAGGTCGCCGCTGGAGAGGACCTTGCCGACTTTCAGGATGGGCGCGGGCATGTTATCGCTGAAGCGGAAGGCGAGGCAGTCGGTGAGTTGCGCGAACTCCAGCAGGAAGGCGCCAGTGGCGGAGGCGGCGAGGTCGTCGCTGTTGTCCTTCCAGGGGCCGTTCTCGAGATTCGCGGGGACGAGGGTGTCGAGGGTGCATTTCCAGGCCTCGAGGATTGCGTTGTCGGCGACGGTGACAAGGGCGTTCTCCTTTGGCAGAGCGGCGGCGGCGAGGGCGAGGCACTTGGCGGCGGCGAAGGTGGTGGCCAGATCCACGGCGTTGCGCTCCTTGGCGGTGCCGAGGTTTCTGGGCTGGAGGGCGAACTGGCTCCAGGCGCGGCGCTGGCGGCTGATGCGGTTGTCCAGCAGGGTGCGGATGATGACCTCGGGATACCGAATCGGGCTCTTGGCGTGATAGGGGGCGACGGCCTCCAGAATCGCAGCGGTGCCGAGGATGCTGGGCGCGCCGTCGGTGCACCACAGGCCAGTTTTGGGATCCTGCGCGGCGCCGATTTCCTGCAGCACGATGTCCAGCCATCCCTCCTCGAAGCCGATGCCTGAAAGCAACTTGAGTTCGCGTGCGGTCTCCCAGATCCACGGCAGCCGCGCGATGCCGTACTGCAGATGCAGCCAGTCGCCCGTGTGTTCGCGGATGTAGTTCTGGATGCTTTCGCGCTTCTTCAGGGACGGGAAGGCCTTGTTGCCGTCGAGGAAATGCCACGACTTGGGATTTGACGAGAGGCCGAAGTAGATCATCATCGGCAGTTCGTCGTAGGCGGGGTTAGGGGCGCAGGTGCCGCTTTCGAGGTCCGGCGAAACTTTGCAGTCGGCGTCGGTGCGGCCCTTCCAGGAGAGGCCCGCGAAGCGGGCAGTGCCGCCGCCGTAGCAGGAGAAGGTCACATACGCGCCCAGTCCGATCTGGCGGATTCGCGTCTCGGCGGCACCGCCGATTTCGAGGTCGGGGTTGATGTTGCGCGCGCGGGAGCTGGGTCTTTCGTTCACGTCCAGGCTCTCGGGGATGTCCACGTCAACGAAGTAGCAGTGCCACGGGAAGGTGCCGCGGGTCTTGAAGACGCTCGTGGAGGAGGAGGCCAGGTTGCCTGGTCCGTCATAGAGGTCGACCCGCACCGTCGGCGCGCCGAACCAGAGCTGGTTCTTGGCGGCGATGCCGTCGCCCTTGATCCAGACGAAGACGCGCACGGTCTTGCCGCGCCAGGTTCGCAGCGCCTCGCGGGAGAGGATGCTCTTCTCCAGGCGCAGGGTGTCGTAGGCGCCCCCCAACTTCACGACTCCGCCATACTCCTTGCCGTCGATCTTCAACTGCGCGCCCGCTTCCAGGAAGTCCTTCTGCTCCTCGCCAAGCAGCGTCTCCATCTTCAGCAGGCTCTGCCCCGCCGCATCCTCCTGACCGAACATGAAAAGTCCGTAGTCGTCCGAAAGGAGCGACTTGCATGGCAGCGCGAACAAGGCGAGTGCGATGGCTGCCAAAAGACAGATGGATTGTGGACGACGATTGCGCATCAGTGTCGTGGTCTTCTGGTTGAGACGATGGGGCATTCCCTTAAAGCATACGTACTTTTCAGGGATTTTCAAGGAATTGCGGAAAAAAACGCGCCTTTCGGCGGTCTACCTATCCTCGCATGGGCATGAGGATGTAGATGAAGCCGGGGTCGCCAGTGATGAGGGCGGAAGTCAGGGTGTCGTTGTACTTGAGCACGAACTGTTCGCAGTCGAGGGCGTTGATGGGGTCGGCGAGGAACTGCGGATTGAAGGCGATGCTGATTGGTTCGCCCGTCATCTCGACATCGATTGGCTCGGCGGCGTCGCCGTATTCGGCGGACATGGCGGAGAAGGTCAGCTGGTTGTCGGCGATGTCCAGTTTGATGATTCCCGAATTGTCGCCGCTCTCCGCAATCATGATGCGCACGCGCTTCAGGCTGTCCGCGAAGGCGACGCGCGGGATGGTCACGCTGTTGGCGAAGTTGACGGGGATCGCGGAGCGGTAGTTCGGATAGGACTGCTCGACCAGTTTGCTCATGATGCTGGTCGGACCCGCCTCGAAGACCGCCATGGAGTTGGTCAGGTGAATGGTCACGGGCTTGCTCTGGTCAATTGAGCGCTTCAGTTCCTTGACCACCTTGACTGGCAGGATGAACTCGCCGTCCCGCGTCGGAGCCGCAGAGCCGTCCGCATCCGCGTCGATGCTCTTCTCGACCAGCGCCAGGCGGCGGCCGTCGGTCGCGGCGACCGTGCGCATGCCAGAGCGGATGGAGAAGAGGACGCCGCTCAGCGCCTTGCGGGATTCCTCGTCGCTGCGCGCGTAGTCGACCTTGGAAAGGGAATCGACGAGCTCCTTGCCGCCGATGGAGAAGCACCAGTCCTCCAGGAACGCCTCCGCCTCGGGGAAGGCGTCGGCGCTGATGCCATGCATCTTGTATTTGATTCGCTTGCAATTGATTTTCACCGTCTCAGGATCGTCGGCGTCGGTCGAGATGACCACATCGGCGGCAGGGAGGGCTCCGACAAGTTCGCAGAACTTCTTGGCCTGCAAAGTGATGCTTCCTTCCTCCGTGACCAGCGCGGGCACTGCGGTCTGGATGCGCAGTTCGGTGTCGTAGGCGGTCAGGACGAGTTGGTCGCCCTTGGCATCCATCAGGATATTGTTCAGGATCGGGATGACGGGCTTGCTGCTCACGGCGTTCTTGACGCGGTTGAGTCCAGCCAGCAGGTTTTCGGTGGTGACGGTGAAATTCATGGTGTGGACGCTCCAGTATGGGTTGTGATGTGAATGGATGCCAGCGGCTCTTCTATGGATTCAAATTCAATGTAAATCCAGTCTTCGTAGAGGGGGGCGGCGGTTGTTGATTTGCCACTTTAGCCGTTGGTGGAAAGGAGTTTGAATGTGTAGAAAAGGTTGTCGACAAGGTGTAGACGAAAGTGTACGAAAAGTTGTCTACAGGGTTGTCGACAGGGAATGAACAGGCTTTTTACAGAGTTGTTGACAGGATGGGTTCGCCGTTGCGGGACGCACGGCGCTTCTCAATCTATAATATAGGGCGATAAACCGAAATTGCTATCTCCAATGGGAGATTCCCCCCGCAGTCTCCCGCAATTTTTTTCGAGATGAGCAGGTCGCTTAGGTCCCTTAGGTCCCTTGGGTCCCTTGGGTCGCTTGGGTCTCTTAGGTCCCTTGGCGCTGGGGTGGTTCTATTCGCAGAACTTCTTGTACCGCGCCTCATCCATGAGAGAGCCGAGATCGGCGGCGGGGACGTTGGCGAGTTTGCAGATCCAGGCCTCTCCTTCGGGGTCGTCGTTCAGGAGGGCGGGATTGGTTTCGAGGGCGGTGTTGACGGCGGTGACGGTGCCGGATGCGGGGGCGAAGACGTCGGAGGCGGCCTTGACGGATTCGACGACGCAGAGTTGCTCGCCTGCGGCAAGCTGGCGGCCGTTTTCGGGAAGTTCGATGAAGGTGATTTCGCCGAGTTCATCGGCGGCGTATTTGGTGATTCCGACAGTGGCGGTGCCGTCGTCGTTGAGGTCGATCCACTGGTGTTCTTCGCTGTACTTTTTCATGGGAGTGAGGCAGTTTGGGTTTCGGCGAGGAGAACCGCCCACGCCGCGATGGCTTCGCGGCGTCCGACGGCATCCACGCCTTCGTTGGTCTTGGCTTTGACGGAAATGCAGGATGCGGGGACTTGAAAAAGAGTTGCCAGGCTGTCGCGGATCGCGGGGATGTGCGGCGCGAGTTTCGGACGCTCGGCGATGACGGTGCAGTCGAGGTTCTGGAGGCGCCAGCCGTGGAGTCGGTTGTCTTCCAGCACGCGCCGCAAGAGGTCCTTGCTGTCCGCGCCGAGGTAGGCGGTGTCGGTGTCGGGGAACCACTGCCCGATGTCGCCCAATGCGAGGCTGCCCAGGACGGCGTCGATCACCGCGTGCAGCAGGACATCCGCGTCGGAATGGCCGACGAGGCCGCAGCCGTCGGCAGTGGGGATCTGCACGCCGCCCAGCCACAGGGCGCGATTCGGACCGAGCCGATGGAGATCATAACCTTGACCAATGCGGAACATGGGATGACAGGCGGGGACCGAAGGGACGGGCTGGTTTTGGGTAAGAGGAAGGGACCTAAGGGACCTAAGGGACGGGCTGGTTTTGGGTAAGAGGAAGGGACCTAAGGGACGGAAGGGACAGGCCGAGGCATGAGCGGAGAATGCTTGCGGCTATTGTTCGGTGAGGGCGACGGCGAGTTTGGCGGCGGCGTCGCGGGCGGCGTTCTGGAGGGCGGTGGCGAAGGCGAGCTCGCGGTCGGGCATGAGGGGCATGTCGGCGGTGCCAGTGACGGTGCCCTTGCGGTCGGCCGCCTTGGCCTCCCAGTCGACGGTGACGGTGACGCGGTAGAGGACGGTCTGGTAGGCGTCGCCTGAATCGTCGCGGTCCTTCTTGCCGCGGATGCGGCTGCGGGCGGCGCGGTTCTGGTCGAGGCCGCGGATGGTCGTCGTGACCACCAGGCCCGCCTGGCTTTCGTCGGCGACGGCGCGGATGCCAGGCACCTGGGTGAGTTCGTGCACCAGGGCGCTCTTGAACCACGCGGTGAGGCGGTGTTCCGAAGTGCGGTTGTCGATGACGGCAAGGTGGATTCTGCGCTGTTCGGGGGGCAGGGTGCTGCCTGCATGCCAGTGCGCGCAGCCAGTCAGGAGCGCAAGCGCGAGGATGAGAAGAAGATGGCGCATGGAGGTTGGCTATTTGCCAGAAGGTGCGTTGTCCTTGGGGAACTTGGTGGCGAGGAGGTGGCGCGCCTTTTCGGCGGCCTTGGTGTCCGCATATTCGCGCAGGATGTCATGGAGGTAGCGGCGCGAGACCTCGGGACGGTAGTGGTAGCGGATGAGGTAGAACTCGGCGCGCTCGATCAGGCGCTCGGCCTCGGCTTCGCGGCCTGCCACCAGAATCGCCTCGGCCTGCGGACGGCGCGGGTCGGAAGGCGGGGCCAGCTGCAGGAAGACGCGGGCCTCCCGCATCGCGGCGCGGGTGCGCTGCCCGTCGCCGTCCCCCTCCCGCGCGAGGCGCTGCAGCAGCATCGCCAGGCCGAAGCGGACGTCGGGGCTGTTCGGCGCGAGCTTGACGGTCTCCTGGTAGGTGATGACGGCGGCCTGGTCCTCGTGGCTGTCGATCTGGAGGCGCGCCAGCATCAGGCGGTCGTCCAGCGACTGCTCTATGGAGGGCTGGCAGCGCAGGATGAGCTGGTAGACCTTGATGGCGGCGGTGAGGTCGGTGAGGCCGAGGAAGGTGCCCGTGCCAGTGCGGAAATACTGCGCGAGCAGCCGCAGCTGCGCGCAGACGTCGTTGGTAGGCACGTAGAAGAGATACTTCTCCAGCAGCCGCGTGTAGGCCTTGCTGGCGCGGCTGGTGCGCTTGGCCTTCAGCAGCATCTGCGCGGCCTGGTAGTGGTACTGCGCGGCCTGTTCAGGCGCGAGGTGGCTGAGCTTGCCCGCCTTGGTGTAGTAGTCCGCCGCGTCGACGAAGTCCTCCTCCCGGATGGCCTCCTCGGCCTGGCGGACGAATTTGCGCTCCTCGGCGAGCTGCCCCCGCCTCGGCAGCGGCTCCAGCGAACTCTCGGCGAGGCACAGGAGCGCCGAAGACAGGGCGAAGAGAAAGATGGTGCGACGGTGGAAGTTCATCATGGCGCGGTTATGTTATGGAAAAAGGGGAGGGACGCCCCCTTTCGGTTCACTGGAATAAGATAACGCCGCAAAATGATTTCACCCACCAGACCATTGTTCCCGCCGCAAATCCGCTGCTGGGACGTGGGCGGGCGTTGGATCTGCGGCGAAAGACCATCGTCAAAGGTAGTTTGTTTCCGTGTGGCGACTATAAATGTGTAAAAAAAGATGTATATTATATTTGTGATGGGGGTGGAATCGAGAGCGGGCGATGAACTACGGTGAACTTACGAGACTTTTGAAGGAGGCTGGCTGGCGTTTCGAGCGGAATGGCAAGGGGAGCCACCGGGTATGGACTCATCCAGACCGCCCTGGTCGGATTTTCGTCCCCGACTACGGAAGCAAGGAGATCCGACCCGGCCTTGTGAGGGGGATCAAGCGGCAGGCGGGAATCAAGTGAAGGAGAATTGCAGCATGGAAAAAAGAATGTACTGCATGTTTGTGCATGATGGCGGCGATGGCAAGGGTGGTCTGTGGTGCGAGTTTCCGGATCTGCCCGGCTGCATGACCGACGGCGATAATCTGGAGGATCTGATGGGGAACGCGACGGCCGCCCTGGAGAGCTGGCTGGAGGCGGCAAGCGACCATGGGGAGGCACTGCCCCGCCCCTCGGGCGCCGAGGAGCTGCGGGCAAAGGCAACCGCGTGCAGGGATCCGATTCTCTTCGTCGTCCCTGTCACGGGGTATCTCCCAGACGCGCCTGCGCGCATCAACATCACCAGCACCGAGGGGAAAATCGCCGAGATCACCGCCTACGCCCGCCGCGTCCGGCGTACGCGGTCCGAGTTGATGGTGACCGCGACGCTGGACTACATTCGCGCGAACGCCTGAGGCGGAATGGCGAGCAAGCCGCCGCATGGCGGCGCTTATAACTCCGAGATAACGCCGCAAAATGATTTCACCCACCAGACCATTGTTCCCGCCGCAAATCCGCTGCGTCGGCGTCTTCGCGCTTTCGTATCTTCCCGACGAGGCGCGGCTGGCGGCGGGGGTGCGGATTCTCGAAGAGCGCTTCGGGGTGCGCGTCAAGGTGCGCGTGCCGCCCGAGCCAGGCCCGAGGCGCATGGCGGGCTTCGACGACGAGCGCGCGGCGTGCTTCAACGACCTCGTCCAGGATCCCGAGGTCGACGGCCTCGTCGCCGCGCGCGGCGGCTATGGCGCGACCCGCGTGCTGGAACGCATCGACTTCGCGGCGCTGAAGGATTCAGGCAAGTTCGTGTGCGGCTACAGCGACACGACGGCGCTGCTCCTCGCCGCCTGGAAGCACGGCTGCACCCGCCTCTACCATGGCCCTATGGCGACCTCCTCTTCCGACTGCCCGCAGGAATGGGAAGCCTTCGCGGAACTGCTCGGCGAGGACGGATACATCGTGCCGCCAGGACAGCAGGCCGCCGTGCTGAAGAGCGGATGCGTGGACGGGATCCTGGTGCCGATGAACTTCTCGATGCTCCAGGCGCTCCTGGGGACGCCCTGGATGCCCTGCCTCGACAACGCCATCCTGTGCCTGGAGGACATCGGCGAACCCGCGCACGACATCGACCGCAAACTGCGCCAGCTGCGCCAGTGCGGAATCCTGGAGCGCCTCGGCGGCCTCCTCTTCGGGCAGTTCGGCGAATGCGAAAACGACGCATGGCTGCCCGAAATCGAACGGGAATACGGGCGGTTCGTGAAAGGGCCCGTCGCGGCGGGGCTGCCTTTCGGGCATCTCCACCCGTCCATCCCGCTGCCGCTGGGGGCGTGCGCCCGCGTGGTGTGCGGGCAGGGGGAGGCCACGGTCATCTGGGGGAAGGGACTGGGCGTCGGGAACGGCAACTGGGCGGCGCCAGGCACGGCCGCGGACTTCCCGCCGCGCCATACCCATGGGAGAGTTGAAAAAGTAAACGCAACCTTGCAGGAGTAAATGCAAGTTCAGGAGAAAAAGGCGTGCATTTACATCTGCAATTGGGGCCTGGCGCCGTGCAGGCGGAGACCGGGCGAGGCGGCGACGTGCATTTACCGCTG
>JAEEGL014461923.1_pt1 | contig 20054 bp, 31 predicted proteins | sample 9134231 | NCBI WGS metagenome assembly JAEEGL01 (sample SAMN16246548, study PRJNA631951) | gut metagenome | biome: gut microbiome; feature: rumen; material: fiber-attached | host: Bos | place: Iran: Karaj | collected 2018-10
TCATCCTCACTGGCATCAATAATCACACCATATTCATTACAGAACTGGGAAATCGGTTGGATGAATTTGATACTGCAAATGGCAGACAAAGGAAGATAAATCATACTAAAAGAATGTTCAAAATCATGTTTATCACCATAATTGCCTTTTACTACCTTTTGACAATATCTTCTAACCCTCTCCCTAAGAACAAGCATACCATCTGTGGCTGAAACGAAATCTAACCTTGTGGCAGAACGAATGAGCAAATCTGGGTCATTCGCACTCCGCTTACTCTTAATCCTGCGACTAATATAAACATCGTAATCAGTACCATTAATACCAAGACCATTTGCAGTATTGGTCTTAATAACAAAGGTTTTACCCTCGTTCTCTCTCATCATCGTAAAAATGTCTTGTTTCGTGTACATAACTAAATCTTATTTAAAATCAGTAAATGAATAATGTGGAATATATCTTACATCTATGTCTTTAATCAAAAACAAATAAGGAGATTTGTATAACTCAAAATAATCATAAAACCGCTTTTGAATGTTTTTCCTAAGTTGAATGACATTTTCCTCTCTGAACCAGTATTCCTTGTTATTGGTTATTGCCATCCCCCTTAACTCACCTGCAATGATGTTATTTATTATTTCCTTACACCTATCAACAGACACCGCCTTATATCGGTAATTCCATTTATCTAAAACTAATTTAAGATTAACCTCTAAAAAAATAGACTGATAATCCTTATCAAGAACGTGAAACTCATTGAAGAAATAAGGAATGGAAATCCTTACCCCTTTCATTCTGTGCCAACGGATAAAATATATCCTGCCAATCACAAAACAAATGATGCCAAATAGAAAAAATAATATGTATTTTAGCATAAGTTCCATAACGTATTGTTTTCTAAAATGTTTACATACTCCAATTTACCCCACTCTTTTAACTTTTCAAGCATTAATCAATAGAATAAGCAAATCCTATTGTTAAATTTGCGCTACTATTGGTTAATTTCATCATACCATAAAATCCACTATGTTGATACATTATACCTGCGCCATAACTAACCTTTTTATCTGTTGTATAACTTTCATCAATTTTCCACTGGCATATATGTCCAGCGGTGTCTTTATGTTTTTGACCTACTTTTATATGACGAATTGAACTAAATTCTACTATTGGTGTAATGAGTAATCTTTTTTGGTATTTGTCAATTTCAATATTGTTGAAATTTTTAATTGGTATTAAATAACCAACGTGGAAGTTAAATTTCATTGCCAAATCATCCCCTTTATCTGCGTTTGTAAATGTGGTTGAAATTAAAGCACCCCAACAAATACCCTCAAAAGTAAAACCAATTCTTTCTACATTACCGCACAAAGATTTGTTTGCACCCAAACCAAAACCTAATATGGGGGTATCTTTTAGCCAGTTTACCGCATTTATGTTTATCATATTTAACACACAAATGCAAAATAATAATAATTTTTTCATTTCCAATCTTTTTAAGTTGTTAATATGTCTGTTTCCTTATCTGTGACAAAATTACAAAATTAAAGTGATACCAAAAAACTTTTGTACCACTTTAACATATCTTTAACATTTCAACGAATTACTTGTGCCGCCAGCAATAATACTCACCTGCTTTTACGCGGTTTCTACAAGGTGTTCCCCTCTTGGTTAATGCGTTGCAGGTACCAGAAACTAAGTGAATTTCTTCTTCTGTTTCAGTTGTGTTTTCGCTTTCGTACAAAGTGGAAATGCTATCTGTGGCAACATTTTGTGCGGTTTCAGTTTCAATAGGCTCATTTAGAATTTCAGTACAACTCTGTACCGCAGTAGCCATAATAAAGATGATACCGCAAAGCAAATAAATTCCACCAGCAATTTTTAAACCATTCCAAATCTTCTTCATAATTCAGTTAATTTTTTGTTGTTAATTTTTCATCTATTATTAAATTTTGTGCCTTGATAGAAGACTTTAAGGAAAGTGTAAGTCTCTTTAAGTCACTATCACTAAGTCCCATATTATGTGTAGTGTTCCAAGTGTGCAAGTCACTCAAAACTCCCTCTTGAAAGAAGAAGTCAGTAGCGCGAACCGCAATGTCCATCAAATCACCAAATGGATTAAGATTATTGTTTTTGGCTTGCTCTTTCTTGAATTGCTCAATCTGCTCTTGTGATGCAAACCGACAATCACCCAACGCACCAAATTCAACACTACCATCACTTAACCTGCCACTATAAGTGATACCATTGGTGTCAAAGTGGTGGAAAATCTTTACCTTTTTCTGCTTTACATTATAAATGAAAGTACCTGCCTTGAACAACACACTCTGCCAATTAACCCAAGTCCTATGGTCTTTACTGGGCCAAAGTACACAATTACCCTTGCTTGATAAACCATTATCATTATAATGACCATTAAGACTATAAGTGCTACTTTCATTAACGTGAATAAAAGAAAAAGGATAACCAAAATCACGATTAAGATATGACCTATCGTGATAACGGCTAAGTTCTACCCAACCATCTACATCACTCCATAACTGCGTACCTATTGGTGCATATAACAATGCGTTCTCTAAAATGTTATAATCTTCGTTCATAATCTTATATTATTATATGTTTATTATTGTCCGTAAATTCTATGCGCAAAATTACAACCTTTATATTAACCTGCCAAATTTTAAACGTTAATTATTTGTTAAAAATTTAATACCCATAAAGCAATTAACTGAAATCAATAATCTATACATTTTATAAGGTTTTTAAAACTTATTGTAAATCAATCTGTTATAAATATAGTAGATTAAATTAGTATGATTTTATTAAAAATAGACGTATATTAAGGCAATTTTTATGAATGATGAAAGATGGAAAAAGGCGCGAAAAAACTGTGTCTTGTATCTTTTATTAACAACCTTTCAAAAAATTTAACAAACATTAACTCTGTTAATAATATATAAAAAATGTTAAAATAAATATACATCTTAATTGTATTTTAATTAGATATTTTAAATAGTTATCTTAAATAAAATAGAAAAATGACATATAGATTTTTAAAAGGGGTATTAAATAATTGAATTTATATACAAAATGCCCAGTAGTAAAAACTAATGGGCATAGATAAAAGTTGTACTCAATCGAGTACACCCCTTTATTAAAAACAGATTATATTAAATGTTAGCAATCTTTTGTCACATCAATGCCATAATATTCTTGCAGTACATCAACGAGAATACTGGGTGTGTTGCAGAATACCACATCTTCATCTTTTTTAATTGTGATTAGTGTTTCATTTCTTCTCATTCTCTCGTTGGTATCAAGTGACGTGGTAAAGGCTTCACATTCAATGGTCATTCCGTTGTCCACCTCTGCGGTGATAGAGCCGACATTGTTTTTCTTATGCGGTGCGCCACCACGAATGCCCTGCACAGAATAATTGATATTTGCCTTATTTTGTTTGTCTTGTTTCGTATTCATTGTTATATAATTTTTAGTTTATTTATTGTTTTCAGTAAATTGGATAGTTCTGGCTAGCAATTTGCCAGTTTTCCACAAGGTGAAACCCGTGAAATTCTAGCAAATTGCCAGCAAATCAGTCTAAAATCACGATTTTGTAGTTTAACAAATCATCATCTGTAATACAAGCAGGTTGCAGTTTATCGCGCAGGGTGAATGAGACAGATGGTGTTAGGTTTCCGTCTGCTTGTAGTACCTGCTTAACCTGCTTAATAAGTTTAGATGATTTGGTTTTTTTGTTTGTTGCGAAGAGATAATTTTGATTATTGATTGAAAACGTGAATCCGTTCATAATAAAAAATTAATTGATTATTTGTTTGTGTTTAATGTTGATTAAGATTACATAATACCGCAATCATCCCATTGGTTGCTTTCAATGGTAATGATGATGTAGCCAATTTCGCGCCCACAAATCTGGTAATCGTTTTCCAGAGTTTTTCGGATTTCCTCTTCCAAATCTTGTTTGAGTTGTTCTTTGTCTTCTTCCTCTTCTTCATCAACATCAAGGAACTCATCTGCTTTAAAGGGGTGATTAGCGACAATAGCATCAATCGCAGCCTCATCGGTATCGAAGTCACCCATCAGCACCATTTCACTTTTAGAGAGCCATTGGTCGCTCTCAAAGACCAAGTAACGATATTCTGTTGCCATAATAAATAATGTATTAATTAAATTTTGTGTTGTCAGTTATTCTTTTTCTGTATGCAAAGGTACTACCATTGGTTGAACTGACCAAATTCTTCGTGTTAAAAATCCGTTAAATAATTTTAACTGGTTTTAAGGGTTATTAACAATTCCCGAAGGGATGTGACGGAGAATATACTTCAGTACCCCTCTACTGCCTTAATCTATGACAAAGGTACTGCATTTTCATTTACCCACCAAATTTTTAATGTTAATAAAACTTAAAAAAAAGATGGCTTGTCCATCACGGATTTGCCATCAAAATTCAATTTAATATTTATGATTGATTTAAATTTCCTCAATCTTTTTCTTAAAGTGTTCGCCTGCCTTATCCATTGCAGCCATCATATACCTAAGCAGGTCAATATCTGTTGCGGTGGTAGGTGTTGGCTCTTTGGTTTCAAGGAAGAAAGCATCAAAGATTTCCTCATCTGTATAACTCATGTCGCATGTTGTCATAAGGTTTTTGAAGAAATGGTTATCGTTATCATTGATATTCTCAAAGAGAATGTTGATATTAATGCCATCGCCCTTTTCTGTGTTGAAGATAAGGCTACTGATAGTCTTCTTAATCCGTTCAGCCTTTTTAATGCCATCCAAATATTGATTGGCTTTTTGTAGTTGTTCTAATGTCATAATTTTAATTTATTTTTAATGTTATTATTGATTGGAATTAAACAATTCATCTTGATAGAAAACATAGATTGGGAAATAAGTACAAGAGTGTTTGCCGTATTTGGTTAGTGTCTTACATTTCTTTTCCATCTGTGTGCGGTTATAAATGGTTGATGTCCGTCTATCTGTCAGCCATTGATGCTTACCACAATCAAGCACCCTAAGGAACTCTAATGCCCTTGTGGTCTTATTTCTTCTTGCTATAATGTAATGATTCATAAATGTTATAATTTCTAATCCATTACAAATATACTTTTTTAAAATCAAAAAACAAAATAAAAACAAAGAAAAAAGCATCCCACCACATTCGTGGCAGGACACTCTCAACTAAACTAATTTAAAATATATGGTATATCTTACCTAATTTGTACTCAATCGAGTACAGATATTGGGTATTTTTCAGTCAAAATAAACGGAGTGCGGTGTATCGTTCTCATCCCAAACCTCGCAAGATGCTTTCACACCAATCACACCATCCATATTGAAGACCGTTGCACAGATAGATTTGTAGTTGATATCCACCAATCCACCGCTATCCTCATCACCATACTCAAACATACCATAGTCAAGTTTGTTGTCATTGACAATGTTAGGTATCTCATCGTAGGGTTTACCCTCAACCAAACGGCAAAAGTCGCTGAAATCGGTCTGTCCTTTCTGAAGTAATTCTTGATATGTCATATTTTATCTGTTTTTTAATTGTAGTAATTAATCTCAATGTATTCTGCAAAGTCCCTATCGTTCAATGAAAAGAGTTTGTGAAAGGGAACATAGCAAGCAAAGCAATCATCCACCTCAGTATCTTTATAGCCGTTCTTTGCAAGTTCAGCCGAGAGTTGTTCTGTGGACACATTGATAGTGACCTCTTTTTCTGTACCCTCAAAGATTGTGATTGACCTTGTAGGGTAGTCTGTGCCGTTGTACGATATTGTTGATATGTCCATTGTTCTATAAGTTAAAGTAAGTTCATTTTTTGAAGTTGTTCTGTCAATTCTTTTTGTGGCTCTGTGCCGTAGTAGTACTGACCGACAAGAGCCTTAACCAAGTCAATGGTTTCCTGCTCTTGCGGTGTAGGCTCTTGTGGCTGCTCTTTAAGCCATTGGATAGCCACATTGTAGGCATCGGTGTATTGTGTAGCCATAACATTAAAAAACAAGTGAGATTTCACCCCCCAACCATCAGCAGGTCAAGGGGTGAAAAACTCAATTAGGATTTAGGCGGCTACTACCTCATCGTTAGCGGTGTCACTCTTCTTGTAGTGACCTTTGGGGGGAATCTGCAAGGCGGCAAGCAGGTCACCATAGGGGATTTCACGCAGGTTTCTGTTGCCCGTAGGTGTCATTTTCTTGCAGTACTGCATGAAAGTGATAGGGGAACGATTCACTCGCTCATAGAAAGCCATCACAAGGCGAATAGCGACATCGCCCAACTTGCGCTGCTTTCCGTTTTTCATGACCAATCCGTTGTGCTTGTTGAAATACAAGCCCATTTTATGGACTCGCAGCACCTTTTCAGCATCAAAGGACTTGTAGCCTTTGCTAAACTCGCTCATCTTGAAAGCACCCTTTGCGATGCCCACCTGCAATGCGAAGTAGAGGGGAATGCTCTTGTGTTCCTCGCAGAAAGCGAGGACTTGCTTGCACACATTGTGGTGCATTTGTGCCTTTTCGTTGTCGGCTACATTGGTGTTGTTAGCCTCAATGCGGATTAACTCCTCAATCTTGTTCTTTGCCATAACTCTAAATTTTTGTTTAGTTTATAATGTGAATAAATCGGTTGTTTGTTGTTTCTGTGTGCAAAATTACAACTTTTGTTTGAACTGACAATGGATTTGACCATTAAAAAATGTTAAAACAATGAATTTTATTCTTAACCTGCTTTGTAGCAGACAGATAAGGTTTTACCCTCAAAAATCAGTTTAGTTTTCTCTGCAAAGAGTTGGTTAAACTCATCTAATGTTTTGTAGTAGCCATTAATCCTTTTTCGGCAAGTTCTGTATGTGGCAAACTCTGCTGCATTGTTTGACACAAAGATGATAGGGTCTTTGAAGAAATCGGCTCGTTCATCAAACCAATCAAGATAATATTGTATCTTCTGTTTGTTCATAACGAATACAAAATATTGATTAGGTTTAGTCTTCCACGCACCAACCACGAAATCTTGATTAGTATGTGTTAGGCTACCCTTTCGGCTATTGCACCTTTTAATGTTCCAACCGCCCTCTTTGTTAATTCTGTCAGCGATTGAATAGAATACCCTGCCGTGATGTGGGCGAGTATCTTTGATATTATTTTGCCTTATATACAAATGTATCATTTCGTGTATAAGGGTGTTGCAATAGTCAAACTCGCTACAATCATAGTAGTTAGAAATACGAATGATAGACACTTTTATATTGCCACACCAATCGGTTTCCCAATGATATTGTCCGTTAGTCCTTTTGCTCTTGAAAATCTCAAAAGCAGGTGTTTTTAACTCGCCCTTAAAATAGGCTGAATTAAACTCATTGAACTTTTGTTCAAGATAGGTTGTAGTTAAATTAAATTCATTCATAGTGTTTCGTTTTGTTTGAAATTAAACTTTGTGCAAAGATACACATAATATTTTAAACCAAATGTAAAAATACAAAATTTAACTCGACTTTAACATTTATTAAGATTTTCATATATGGATATGACGGAGAATATACTCTTGAGTGTCACCTCAACCTTTTGTAATGCAAAGATACAACCTTTTAACCGAACACGCACAATATATTCGGTTAAAAAGTGTTAATTGGTTAAAATTAAAATTGTCCTTTTCGTTCTACACACAATCCGTTTTCCCACGAATAGAATACGGCATACATTATACCATCATAGGTGATAAAGCATGATGTTTCGTTGTAGCCATTGACAAGGAACTTCCTGCCAACGGACACCATAAAGCAATGTTCGGCATCTGCAATGACAAACGAATTAAATGTGAATTTATTTTCACCACGCATAACACCCTGCCTTTTGGCATAGGTGAAAGATTGTTTGATATGTGCCGTTACTATCATAATAAAAACTGATTAGAATTTATGCCCCCAACCCATTAGCGGAATTGGGGGCAATCTGTGTCGGTTGTTTAGTCGGCAATTATAAGGAGCAGATTGTAGAGCCATTCAATCTCTTCCTCTGTGAGGTCGTAAACCCAAATCCAATCATCGCCATTGTCAATGCGAAGAAATGTGCCGTAGGTTTCATCATACTCAATGGACTTGATGATGTGGGCGGCTGAAAGGTCATTGGCAATGTGCAAGAACATGTACTTGCTTGTGTCAATGAACTTCTTGCCCCTCATGAATAGATTGATTTTTGACTCTGTGTCAATGGGCAGGTTGCGGTAAATCTCGCTGACCTTATCTTGCAGGTGTTCCCACATTTCATTCATTTGTGGGTAGTCCTCAAGATTGTCAATGTCATCGTAGATTTTGCCAAAGATTTGGCTCATCATCATGTTGACTGTTTCATCGGTCAGTTGTTCGACCTTGTACTCTAAATTCTTCATAATCTTAATTAAATTAAAGTGGTTAATAGTGTTTCTTAAACTCACTGCAAAGATACAACCATTATTTGAACTGACAAAATTTTTGAGAACTTTTTTACCTTAAAAAATGTTAAAAGCGCAGGTTGTCCATCACGGATTAACTGCGCTATTACCCCAAAAAACACTATTATTTTAACCTACAACAAATCTTATTCTATTTTTTCTTGTCATTATATCTTGCCCACAAATAGGCACAAATAATAATTAAGATAGGAATAATAAGAATCAATATTTTATCTGTTATTTCCATTAGCCAATATTTCCTAATTGTGTTTTAATCGCTGAAAAATGTTTGTCACAAACCTGCTTACAAGCACTACGAACAATCTCTCTGTTTTTAAAGGTATCGTGAAAGTACCCATCAATAGACCTCACCAAAATCTTAATTGAGTTTCGTTCTCTTGTTTGAATGGTGTATGTTCCATCCGCATTATGTTCAATAATTGTAACAAATGTGATGCAGGGCAGACAATAATCATCAAGACCAATGCCAATCACATTGTCACCTACATTTACTTCCATATTGCCGATAGCCTTTGTTGCTATGGCTCTTGCATCATCACTCATCATAGCCGTAATATTATTTTAATTGGTTTTTAATCTTTGTAATCTTTAAGTGATATGCCGTATTTGTTGAGAAATACTTCAATATCTTCTTCTTTGGGATATGTATCTCTACCTTGTCCAATCCAAAAGAGCAGGACACTAACCAAATCCAATACCTTACATTGTTCCTCTGTAGGTGCTTGATTCTTTTCTCTCTTTTGAAAGAAGAAAGCGACATCACCATCACCGCAAGGTTCAAGGCATTTATCATCAAGTTGTCCATTGGCTATGTTAGCCAATAACTTCATCATTTTAATATCCATAATCTTATCTGTTTTAAATGATTAATATTGTGTCCGTTTCTAATTCTGTTGCAAAGATACTACCTTTATTTGAACTGACAATGGATTTCACCTTTAAAAAATGTTAAAACACAGAAAAAAAATTTGTACTCAATCGAGTACATTTTATATGGGATTTGCCGATGGGTACTAATCTCTTGTACTTCCCCATCGGCAATCCTATGTCATTCACACTTTAAGGTATGCGTCTTGCTGATTACTAATCTCTTGTCTTCACCTGCAATTACCTTTTTTAAAATCCTTATTTATCTTATTCTATATTAAATTACATTATCAGTTTAGTTAGGTCGGTCACGAATACTCATAACGAATCCCCCTCTCGCAGACTTGATTAGTGGTGAGGTGCTGCATAACCTTGTCACCTAAATTTATCTAAACTATACCTATTTAACACTCTGTCACATGGGCGATGCTCTTGCCATAATTGGACTTGTATTAAAGTTAAACTTAATTCACAATTAACTCGCTTGGGGTGCGCTTACCCCACTTTGTTTTGTCTGTCTTTTAAAGTCGCATAGATTAATTGGTTTTAAAGTTAATATATATCTTATTTTAAAACAATCGTGGGAAAGATGTTACAAAGGAACAAGTATCGTACAGGACAGATTATCGTCAGCACCTCACATAAGGTGAGGGAAATTTCTTGCTGCTTAGTGCAGCCGCAGGGACTATTAGCCCTTGTCCCTCTGTTCCACCATCGCTGACCTCGAGTATTCAGCGACTTTTTGTCCCACGATGTCAAAGAGCGATTTTTAAATCTGTTGCAAAATTACAACCTTTGTTTGAACTGACCAAATCTTTTATGCTAAAGAATGTTAATTGCAACGCAATTACCATTTTCAATAAGGCTGAATACCTCAAATAGGTCATCATCATTACACATTGGGTAGCATGGAAGAATGCCATCTTTATCTTGATTAGGATTTACTTCAAAGATGGCACACCCAACACTAACATACTGCAAGGCTAACGCATCTTTGTACATCTGTTCCTCTTTAAACACTTCAAGGCGAGTGTCTGTATGTTCGATGAGGAAGAACTGCAAGCCGTAATCTGTGGTAAAGATTACATTAAAACTCACCTCAATTTTCTTACCTTTGTAGTTTACTATCTGTGCCATAACATTAATTGAATAAGTGTTTTTTGATTTAAAATTAAACTTTGTGCAAAGATACACCTTTTATTTGAATTGACAATGGTTTTCACCTTTAAAAATTGTTAAGATAAAACAAAAAAACGATGTGGTCTATCTTCACAGACAAACCACACCTCACACTATGAACAATCTCTATAAAAACCCCAATTAACTTTTAATCGCAGAAATACGCAGCGAGTGAGCCACCCAAATCCTCAACAAGTTCGCCACCATAGGCAATGTAATCTTCAAGAGCCATAGGTGACTCAAAATCCTTGTTAATGTAGTTCACACACTTCTCAAACACACCACGCAAGCAGATAGGCAATTCTGTGTAGTGTTCGGCACACATGTCAGCAGCCTTGTTGATAGTGTCATGTGCCGTTGTGTTGCCACCATCGTCACCCAAGACTGAATAGGTCATTGACATCAGTTCTGTCAATTCTTGCAGCAAGACAGAGGGAATGTTGTCAATCACCTCTAACTCATTTGGCAATACTTCAGCCTCGCTGAAATCATCTGCAATGCAAACCATTTCTTCGTTCACTTCGTACACTTTCCAAACTCGTTCTGTGTTCCTTGCAGACTCATCGGGGTCGAACCATACAACCTTGCTGCCTACCTCAATTTCGTTGCCGTTGCGGTCTGTTGTGATTACTTGAAATAAATCAAAGTAGGTTTCACCACTAACATAATACTCGCAAACCAAGTAACCACCACCTGCATCGCTCACATTGTCCTCGCCATAGGTGTCGGGATTCATTTCTTCCCTTGCGGTTAAGTAAACACCCTCGCCATTGAGGATAAGGTCTTTGACATCAAAGATGTCTAACATGGTGTCACCGCACTTGTCAAGTGCTTCACATGCGTTAATCGTTCCAATGTACTTTTTCATAATCTTATCTGTTTTAATTGGTTAATAAATAGTGTTATTTAAATCTGTTGCAAAGATACACCTTTTATTTGAACTGACAATGGATTTCACCTTTAAAAAATGTTAAAACAATAAAAAATGTGACCTATCTTCACAGACAAGCCACACCTAATTATGAATAAAAGTTATCAAAAAACTTAATCTATCTTTTTAATCATTATATTATGGTATATCTCCTTAGTACTCAATCGAGTACACATATTGGGCAGATGATGCACCTGCCCAACTAAATCTTGTTTCAGTTTAAGCCGATGCCGTTTGCGAAGAGCAAGCCGAAGTGATTACAGAGCATAACCAAACCATAGTACTCTCCCTGCTGCACCTTGCCCTCATCTGTCAGCGATGCAAAGTTGGTCTTCCCCTTGTTGCCCTCTGTGTCTTGTACCACACATTCAAGTACACCGCCTTTGGCACGAACATAGGTTAAAGTCAAATCATTATTAGGAAAAGACAGATTAACCTCAACCCACTCGCCACGCTCTTTAGCATGGTCAAAATCATAATTCATTTTAAGGTGGCTGACCACCGCAGACTCTCTTGCAGTATTGAGAGCCAAAAAATCAATAGAGATATTCATAGTAAAATTCAATTAGGTTTTAATCCAAGTAGGATTTAAGCAGATTGAAAAACTCTCTCTCGTTGCGGTTAGGCTTGATTGTGGACAAGATGCACACACATGCAGCGCAGTAAAACGCAATCAAGATAGAGAGAGCAATCGGGACAGAGATAGGGGTATGCCCTTTAAGGGACAACAAGAGCCACAACAGAGCCTCAAACACACACAGACAAACCACATAGCGGTTAAGGATGGTCAAGCGACCTGCCCACAAAAGGCGATGCCAAAAGGCTAACAAAGTAGATTTCATGTCATTTTTAGTTTAATGAGTTAGTATATAATGTAAACTTTGTGCAAAGGTACTGCTTTTATTTTACCCCACCAAATATTTTAATCTTTTTTTCTTTTTTTTAAGTTAAATTAACATTACATCTTTTAACATTTATTAACCAAAATAATTTGGTCAATTCATAGAAAAGCAGTAATTTTGTGTATCTTAAAGGTTGGGGCAAAACCCAAGAGTATAATCTCCGTCACACACTTTTTTAAAATGTTAAAATTTCTTAAATTTTGTTAAGGCGCATTTAACATTTGTTCACAAATCACACGGATTTTGTTAATTCTATTAAGTTAATCCGTTTTAACAATTCATGGGAATTAACATAAATTTTGTTTATTTTAAGACTTGTTTACAATTACCACAAAACACCTTTCAAATGTGAAAATAGGTTAAATTTGAAAAATAAATTGATTTTTTTTTTGGTGGGTAAAAATCTTAATTGTAATTTTGCATCGCAGTTGAGGGGGAAACCCCACTACCGCAATAGGTCTTTGAAATGTTTTTTATTCATTATAATGTCTAACTTTTTAAATTCATTGTATTATGAACAACGCAAGAGAATCGGTTTTCACCGAATTTGGCTACACATTTGTAGACCAAAACCTTTCAGTGCAAGAGGCTTTTGACCTCGCAGGTATGAACTACACGGTTGCGGAGCAACCCCTCGTTAGGGTATCGCCCGCAGTGCTTGAACAACTTGCAAAGTTGAATGAAGCAAAGCAATTTGACATGCTTGCCGACTTTGATTTTTCGCAGTTAAACAACCTGCTTGCAACCGACTTTGCACCCGCAAACATTATCGGTAGCCACAAAGCGACTTTTAGGCAGGACAATAACCACACTTTGGGTGTGGTTGGTAAGGGGTACGGCATCGTGCAGAACGCTGCCGCCTTATCATTCATTGACTACCTTTCCGAGTGTGCAGGTGGCAAGCAACCGCAAATCGTTAGCGGTGGTGTCTTTGGCGGTGGCGAAAGGGTGTTTATGACATGCCGCATTGCAGATGAGTTTACATTAGGCGATAGCGGTGACATCATCACCCCGTATGTGGTTTTCACTACATCACACGATGGTGGTGGCGCAGTTGTGGCAATGGTCACCCCGATTAGGGTGATTTGCCAAAACACTCTCGCAATGGCTCTCAAGTCAAAACGCAGTAACAAGTTGGTGTTTAAACACACCAAGCATGTTAACAACCGACTTGACTTTTCAGCGCAGGAAAACCGCCAACGAGCCGCAGCCGTTTTCGCTCTGTCCAACTCTTTCACGCAAGAGTTTTTAGAGGCTATGACCGCTTTGCGTGCCGAGCAGGTAAACGAAGAGTTTACACGCAAATTTGTCGGTGACATGCTGCTGACACCCAAGCAGTTTGACATGTGGAAGGCTGCTAATTGGCAACTTGACACGATTGACAAGACCGACATCAGCACCAAGACCAAAAACATGGTTATCGGTCTAACCAACTCTATCGAAAGCGGTATCGGTCAAGACTCGTACAGAGGTACCAAGTTGTGGCTCTTGAACGGAGTAACCACATGGTTGCAGAACGATAAGGGCGAAAGTAAGAACGCAACCACTGAAGACCGCTTTATCAGTATGGCTGAAGGCACCGCAAGCAAGTACACGCAGCAAGCCTACAACTTGCTCATCGCCTAACCGACCACAACCCAAAGCAGGGTACTACCGAAAAAGAGGGGGATGCCGAAAGGTGTCCCCCTTTTTTGTGTCTATACCCCAAAACCCCACAACCCCACACAAAGCGCAGAAATGCCCCTACAAGCGATTTTATTTGCTCACATGGGTAACTATACCACCAAGCAATTTTAATGCCCTCATAGAGCCTTATTTTAAATTCCTGCTATTGTCACAATCTTTGCAGGGGTGCAACCGATATAGAGCAGACCGACAGAGCAGGACAAAATTTTACTTGATTTTTTCTTTAACTAAATCATTTAGTTATCCCCTAAAACTCAATCAATTTGTTAAGGGTTATTAACATTTGACTAAATTCATTTTTACAATTTTTTACATTAACATTTAACAAATTTTTAGTTAATTTTTTTAACAGAGGGAGGGGGTAGGTAACCCCGGTCTCCCCCCCTACCTATTTCGGTAGTCAAAGTTGGGTCACGGTTTGCTATGCATCATTTTTAAAAATTTTCCAGAAAAAATTTTACAAATTTTCTAAGACCCCCTTTTTAAAAATTTTCCGGAAAAAAATTTCAATATTTACAAAAGGCAATGATATGGACGTTGGTTCATTATTTCCCGCGAATTTTGTCTAATCCTGCCTTTTTCCATCATTACTATTATTAGCAATAATAACATCCAAAGAGTGATGAACTCGCTTATTTATGTCATCTAGTTCAGCATCCGTTATTTGTTGTCCTTTATTTACCTTTTGCCGATAAATTTTGCGCATACGCATTGCCGTATTATATAGATAATCCATATATATTGCCCAAATTTCTGTCACTAGTCTATCTTGTTCTTCAAATGTCATATTAATTGTATTTTATTATACTATAATAGATTTCCTCGTGATGGGTCATATGGTTCAGCCACAATGACACATACACCTTCAAGGTCATCAAATGTGAAGTATTTATCGGTTACTCTGTACCAGTAGTTATTTATTTTTAATTTATCACCGTATTCTGGTGCAAGGAAGCATTCATCCTTTTCATAAAGAATTTCTTCATCATAATCACGTTGTATTGATAATTTCATAATCTTTTTATCGTATTTGTTTTAATTTATTTTAATTTACTATAAATTTCCTGTATTAATCAGAGTAAAGTATTAAATTTCTATCCATTTAAATTCTAATAATGTAAATTGGCCACAATAAGGACATTTAATACTTTCTGGAAGTAAATCTCCAAAATAAACATCATCATAAGTAAATTCTATTTCCTTATTACAATGTTTACAAACTGTCTTATATCTACGTTTTTTATTATTTTCCATAAAGGTTTATCAATTCTTTTGAAGTAAGTATTGGGTAATTGCCTTTTTTTCCGCGTTCTGAGACAACATAACCGATAACCTTGTCTGAATCGTTGTTTTCGAAAACAAGGGTAATATGTTTATTTTTAGGTATATTTAAATGTTGTTCAAGTAATTTTACTAATTCAATTGCGTTCATAATTCATATAGTTTCTTCGTATTATTTATGCGCTATTTCTTAATGTGTCCCAAACGTCTATATGATGGTTGCAGTCGGGGCATGTGACGCAGCACAAAAAATCGCCTTCCATATCATAGCCAATGTATATATCGCTGCTGTCATAAATCAGTACAGCACCGCATTTGGGGCAAGTTATTTGTTTTTCGTATGATTTTTTAAATACTCTCATAATCTCTTTACCATTTAATAAACCTCTCATCACACATATCAGTAGTGCCAAGCAACCTCTCATTTCCCTCAAATGGGATGCACTGACGAAAATCTTCACGATTTAAGCAGATATAGAAGCCCATATCACGATGCGAAAACATTGAAAGCCCCCATACTTGGTTGTCGCTGTTCCTGACCAACACCCATTGTTTAGGCTTGAAGTTGTTGATGTCGTAGTGCTTTGGATTTTTCTTCAACTCTTTTTTGTCAGCATCCCACTCATAACCTGCCTCTTCCATTTTGGCAAAGAGCAAGTCACGTTGTTCTCTGGTTGCGGGTATAGCATCGTAGCAATCCATATCATTACATGTATTTTCATAAAACTCTTTGTCATCTACATCATAATAAAGAATTAAATAACAGTAAGTTTTATCGTTAAAACTTCCACCGTCAGGATGATGACCGAAGTTTTCAAAGATACCGATTCTATTGTATGCTTTATCATATAGTATATCGCCAGGTTTTGAATCTCCAAAATTCCATAGACGATATTCATTTTCGATGATATCACACCCGAAATAAGTTCTTGAATTAAGATACTGCATCAGGTATCCTTCTTTTTCATCATAGTCTTCAACCATCATTGGGAAAACTCCTTTGGTTTTGTGCCACAACCAAGTTCCAACCTTGAACTTGGGTTCAACGGATGCTTTCCACCCGTCCCAAGTCCTGCAATATTTACTGGGGAAGAGAAGACATTCAGTAGAAAAAGTTTCATTGTCCACATAATAACAGCCCGTTTCGGTGAAACATTTACTACTACCATATTTGGTGGTGACATAAATCATTCCACCAGCATCATCTAATTTAACTTCGCCAAACAATGATGAGTATAACTTCATGCCCTTTGGTGCATCTTTCAGAAGTTCTGCAATATTAATCATAATTTATCTTGTATTTGTTTAATCTAAATTAAGTCGTTTATTATATATGTCCAATACTCCTTTAATTTTATTGATGGTTTCGGTCACCTTTTCAGGTGTAATATTCACATGTGCTGTTGCGCTTGCGTACATATCGAACTTAAGTTCATTACTGGTATCTGCTAGATATTTGATAAGTTCTCCGTAGATTACGAAAGCATTTTCTTGTTGTTTATTTTCTTGTCTATTCATAGTTCTTTCAATTCTTTTTCAAGTTCTTGTTTGTGACGTAAAAGAATGTCGATAAATTCTTTATCATACAGTCGCACAAGTCGGCAAACAATGTCTTTATCAGACAAATCTAATTGCCATTCAGCACCATAATTGCAACCAGTAGGAACAAGGTTAAGAACCTTGCCTATAAGTTCAATGTTTGCGTTGATTTTGATGGCTTTTTCAAGTTGTTCTTGTGTCATAGTTTTGGTTCTAATTTTCTATATACATTTTCTAATTGTATAACACAACGCATAGGCAAAAATTTATTAGGCGTTGTTTCTACATCCCCATTCTTTATATAATAGAACATAGCAATAAATGGAAATGAGAACATGCTTACTAAGCACAGGATAAGTCCAATTATAAACATAGGAACCCATCCTAATGCCCAAAGAAATCGTTTAATGTAAATCATACTCTTACCAATTAATAAATCTTTCGTCACACATGTCAGTTGTTCCCAACAAAGTCTCATTGCCCTCATAGGGGATGCACTGAATATACGGAATACCACAAGCATTAAATTTCATTCTGCATTCTCCAACATAATGTGAAAACTGAACATAACTCCATCGACTATTATCATAATCCCTCACCAGCACAGGCATACCCGCGTAGAAGTTGCTGATGTCGTAGTGCTGAATTTTGCGAACTTCATTCTTGTCGGCATCCCACTCATATCCCGCTTCTCGCATCTTGGCAAAGAAAAAGTCACGCTGTTCTTTGGTGGCAGGGTGTAAAGTCATTGTCCATGTTTTTGAATAAACAATGGGTTCATCATGGAAAACTTGTTGCCCATTTTTATATGTACTACCATAACCCTCAATACCGTCTTTATTTAAGCCTTCGAAAATAACAATTTTTTCCCAATAAGATGCACCATTTGCACCATTATCTTGTGTCCAGACAAAAGCAAGTACATCACCATCTTTGGCATCTGCTATTGTCCATAGACGATATTCATTTTCAATGACACCTTGCTGTACATAATAAGTGAGTCCCAAACCCTCTACTTTGTAACCTTTTTGTTCGCTGTAATCTTTGACAAGAATCGGGTGAACACCAAGTGTGTTATGCCACAACCAATCACCCACCTTGAACATTGGCATTTTGCGAAGTTCTTTCTTGTCAGCATCCCACTGATATCCTGCTTCCTTCATCTTTGAGAACAGCAGGTCGCGTTGTTTTTTTGTAGCGGGATGAATATTTCCGTTTATTCTACTGTCAGGCGCATGTGCTTCTGAGCCAAATTCACAAAACCATTTTTGTGAATCCATAAAACAATATGAACTAAATACGCATCCATCAAACGCTTGGAAAATGCAAGTCCAATCATTATCAGTTGCGAGTACATCACCATCCTTTGCATCTTGGATAGTCCATTCCTTGAGGTTATATTCTGACGTAAATGGCACACTTAATTTGTCCCCATCGTTATTTGCAAGTTCATAACGCGGAATAGGCATATTTCGGTCTATTTCATTCACTTGCCATACGCTTGCGCCATTATAAACGACCCAATTCCCAACCTTTAAGTTTGGCTCAACGGACAACTGCAACTCCTGGTAGTTGGGGTGGCTGTAAAGAATATGCATAAGGTTAATGCTGTATGGTAGACATTGTACGCATCCTCCGCATCCTCCAATAGAACAGTATACCACTGTCTTGTCAGCAAAACCGAACTCAAGAACATCAAACCCCAAATTCTCAAATGCATCCTTAATTTCGTTGGCCCTGGCGGAGTTGCCTTGAATATAATAATCTTTTGTCATAACTTATTTTTATTTAATTGTTATTTAATTTAATCACTTTTTAATTCCTGTGACAAAATTACAATGTTATTTTTAAAGAACAAAATTTTTAACATTAAAAGAAGTTAAATTATAACACTTCGTGTTTAGAGTAGTTATCACCATAGTTTGATTCATTGTGACTTGTATTTTTAACAAACCCTTTCCAACTTTCCCCAAATGGACAGTAATGATTGATACGCATCTTAGACATTTCATAGGCATAAGCCTTAAAATCCCTTGTTGTATTGTTAAATGTAAGGTAACATTTTTCTATAAGGATTGGTATTTGTTCAGGGTATCTGTCAAGCATTTCTTCCCATGTCCAATCCCGGTCATCGTAAAAAAAAGTTTGTGGCAATATATCCTTAAATTCCTCTGGATAGTCAGAGTTGTACATTGCAATTTCAGCCTTATGAAGTCTTTCTCTTAATTCACTTACAAGTTCCATAATATTTTTATATTTTTATAATGTATCTTTTCTTTTTACTTTGCAAAGATACTTCATTTTAACAACATAGACAAATATTTATAGGGAAAAATGTGTTAATTAATGTTAAATGAAAGACGATTAAATAGGATAATAAGGGATGTAATCAATGAAACCATTGGCAAGACGCATGACCCATACGAATTTTGGGACAAGGTGGAACAATTGGGTTTTGATTATCAGAGAACGTCAAGAGAATATGATGGTGAAGGACGGTCATTATATATCAGGTCATATTTTATTCCTGAGGAAAAATATTCTGATGATGTTGTAAGAAAATTGGAACAATTATGTAATTTCTATGGATTTCAGATTATATCGCATTCTAATGGAATTACCCAGAACTTCTATGGCCGAGACGGTTGGGGTTGCAGAATTGAGGCTAAGTATGGAAAAGAATGGGATTACAGGGATTCTGATGATGAGTTTTCCAACGTATTTTTCCATGCAACATTGGACAGGAAGGTAAATAAGATACTCAGGCAGGGTTTGGTTCCGAAGGATTACGGTAAACTTGGCGTAGACAGGTCCGGTAGAATTTATCTTAGCAAATACTATAATGATTTTCTCTTTAGTAGTGTCACGGAAAATGACGAGGGTGAGGATTATACTGTACTGATGATTGACCTGAGGAAAACGAGGAACAAGCCACGTCTATACAAGGACGAATGGGCCAATGATTCATATTACACCTGTGACACCATTCCTCCTGAATGTATTTCAATACCGCTCAACGTGCATAAGTTCCTAAAACAGGTAAAACAGAGGTTAAAGACCGAAATTGCTGACAGGTATTCATTCGACATGACGGTAAATAACCCTTATGTTCATTATCCTGGCCAATCTTATATACATTTAGACGGGTCTGTTCCGAACAAGTTTGGTAGTGAAACAAACTTCACGATAAAGATAGAAAA
>JAEEGL015516909.1_pt1 | contig 20054 bp, 15 predicted proteins | sample 9134231 | NCBI WGS metagenome assembly JAEEGL01 (sample SAMN16246548, study PRJNA631951) | gut metagenome | biome: gut microbiome; feature: rumen; material: fiber-attached | host: Bos | place: Iran: Karaj | collected 2018-10
GAAAATAAACGGCACCTTGTCGAAGTATCTCTTTATAATACCTGCAATGCAGAAAAACACTCCGAATATGAACAGCACAAACATAAGGAAGGTTGCCCGGTAATTGGCGAGACTGCCTCCGGTCAGCATGTGGTATGGAAAATACATAAGAAGTTCGGGCACTATGCCGAAATAGGCATAATAGTTGCCATTATAGTAAGCGTAGTCCATGGAATACGGTATTTCCTCGACCTGAAGCGAAATAGTGTCGTAGGGGTTCTCTGCCTGCGTAAGCCTGGGATCCACAGGCTGCTCGGAGAGAACAACGCTCCCATGTTCAAGGCTCCTTGCCAGCTCCTGATACTGGAGGTGGTGAGGCCACGGACTTGCCATTATCACTTTGTCAGCGTGATTTATAAAGGCTGATATCAGAATAAGCACAAGGATAAGTGCCAGAGTAACTATGTACTGCCATTTTTTGGTAGTATCAAAATAAATCCTGTGAAGAAAGGTATCCGATAGGATAAGATATGAAAACCATATGACGCAGAATATCGCAAAGACCCTCAGCACCTTGATATCCAGTGGTTTTCTGTCGTTGAGAGTAACGCTGTTTATGTGAGCAGTCGCGCCTTTGGGAACGCTTATCTTCACCGTTACCGTTCTGTCCTTGCCAAATGGATATACATTGCAGTACCCGCTCCTTGGAACGCCGTTACACACTACAAACTCCGGGGTTATGTATTCGTACTTATCCCCCTCATCCGTCAGTATGACTGAAACTCTTGCAGTTTCCGCGCCATCAACAGTCAGGTCTGCATGTACATTCTTAAGAACACTGTCAAGTTCAATGCTCTGTGTATAGAAGTCATCGCCGCCGGTCACATCCTGATCTTCTGCGGCAATCATCGCTTCAAGCCCGGTCATCTTCCATGTTGAGAAATTAAAGACAAATATTTCCAGAACAAATGCAATCAGAAATATCACAAAAGTGCTGACTATATATTTTTTGAAAAGTGAAACACTCATACCCTTCTCCCGGAGCCTAAAAAAATCAGATTATATCCGGCGCAGAAGCAGGAAACTTCTGCGCTGCGCATGGAGGCCCTCTTAAAGTATAATTGTCTCCTAGGCATTGTCAAGCAACACAAAAAGTGAGACCCGGGGACGGAGTCGGGGGGACAATTTCCCGATCAGGCAGCGTCCGCCTCCCCATATTCCTCTATCATCTCATCATAGGCACCTGTCGCCTTTGAAAAACGCTCCAGCACATCCTGAAGCCTGTACATGCCATTCTCGTCGGCCTTGAGCCCCTTGAGTTTAACACTGTAAATTCCGGGCGGATTACTGTTATCAATAATGCTCATATCTCTGAGCTGCTGCGTCTTCTGATAAACAAGATCAAGACTTACAAATTCCTTGCCTGCACTGTCCTTCCATCTGCTTATAACGAGCTTTGCCCCGATGGGTGTCTTTTTCTCGATTGTATAAGGAAGGCTGTATTCCTGCGCTTCAAGCGCTGAAAGCACGCTTGCAAGATTGGAATCATGTCCGCAGAGGAATGTGAACCTGCGTCCTTCTGTTGTAAGCTCACTTTGAATCTCCTCCAGAAGCGGATGCGCCACATTTACTGCTACAGACGGCGCTGTAAAGAGGACGTCCCCGTACACATCCTTGATCTCAGATATGGCTTCCCAGTCCTCTTCTGACAGTTCATGTCCAAAGGCAGCCTTCTTATCATCAGCTTCCTCATAGTATTGAAGGACAAGCGCATCGCTTATCTGACATGCTTTTTTAAGTGATCCTGCAACTGATGGCTCCTTGCCCTCATCAAGCGCAAATTCCGAATCTCCGGTGTCAAATCCTGTAAAAGAGCCGCTCTTGTAGTCATCAGATTCTTTTGCGTCTATCACATCCTCAAGCAGGGCATAATTGTCACCTAGCCCCTCGATTACTCCGTCGAAATATTCATGGATCTCACCTTCAGCATCTTTGACATAGTCATCAGATACATAAGTGAGAACAGGATTGAACACCGGGTCCATGGTATCAAAATCTGCATGATACTCAACTTCAGGATTGCCTACAGGAAGAAGACCCGCTGCAAAAAACTCAGCGGTAGCTATGGTCCTTTGCTTGGAGTTGGCATAGATGCGGATAGCACCATCCTCAGGGATGTAGTTGGGGGCAAAGAGTTTTTCTTCTTCCAGCCATTTCCTAAAATACTGGCCCATGCCCGTCTCAAGATTTCCTCCCCGCACAGAGAGCTGGCTTGCTTCTGACGACCACTCAAACCAGTCGTGGGGAGTTATCGTATCAAGGGCTGATCCCGCTCCGGAGAGAGGTGCCCTTATATTGTGCCTGCTAAGAACGAGGACCTGTTCAAGACTATAGCCGTCCCTTGAAAGGCTCCCTCTCACATTGACATCTTCGGCTGCATCTGCGCTCTTTTTATCCTCAAACTGTATTATATTGCTGCCGGCTGATGCTGCATCATCATCTTCTTCTGCTTCTGTCTCTATGTACTGCTCATCGCTCCTTGTGATGGTGTCGGGGTAAATCTTAAGGAAGTCATTTTTCATGGAAACCGGCACGTATCCCTGCTCTGCATAAGCTGCTGATTTCTCTGCCCAGTCCTGTTTGCCCCACTCTCTCACATCATCGTCAGCCACGACCATGTAAGCCTGTGCCGGGTACTTGTTCTCAGGGTCAATAGCATAATTCATCATACTCGTGTCGCTGCCGCTGTTTCCAAATGCAAGCACAGGGCGCTGGCCAATCTCCCTCTCGATCCAGATGGTCTTGTTGGCATTGAGATTCTTCTGCACAAATCCACCGGTAAATACCAGGTCATCGCCGAACGCATATTTAAAATCCATATTTGATGGGATATCTTCAAAGCCCTTTAATTTGACCTCAAACTCCGTGCCGATGACATGGGCGGGGGATACATATTCGCTTATCGGCGAATTATCAACGATGGCGCGGGTTGTTGTGCGCTCTGTCCCGCTTACCACATAGATCGTAAAGTCGTTGTCATAAAGGTATTTGACCACTTCCACCATCGGCAGATAGAAGCCGTCGATGTAGCGCATATTATTAAAACTGTCTGTCTTCTTCTGGCCGAACTCCACGGCATAGTCGTAAAGCTCCCCCACCGTCATTCCGGCATAGGCCCTGGCAAAGTTCCTTGCAAGTTCCTCCCCTGCTGTATATCCGGGGCGTATCTCAGCAGCTGCTGCCTTAAGCTCATCAGAGACTCTCTCGGGATGATCCTCAAGACAGAAGTTGATGAACATCATCGTGTCGTAATAGGTATAATAGGTTTCGCAGGTCAGCGTTCCATCCATATCAAACACAGCAATTCGATCTTTTACCGGAATGAAATTCTCTTTATCCTTCTCATCGGTGACCTTAGTCACATAATCTCTAAGGCTCTCTGCCGCCTCAGAATCAGCCGCCCAGTAGGTTGAAAGAGCTTTGGGCGCACTCTTTGTGCATCCCGTGATGCCAAGGCTCGCTATCAGCATTGCCGCAGCCAGCATAAGGGAAATGAGGCTCTTCCCTTTCCTTTTCATGTTAATAATTCCAGATCTTATTTTCATTTTTCCACTCCTCATAATTGTTTCTTATTCTGTCTCGTGCAATCGAGCAGGATGACTTCTACTCGATTCTGCACACAGGCATTCCGCACTTCGTGCTACATGTCCTTGCTACCGGCAAATGATTTTGTATGCAAGCAGCCATTCGCCTGCCGGTCCTGTGCAACAAAAAACAAGCACGGGTACTTTAGTCCTGTGCCTGTTTAGCATAGCATAATTTTCTGTCATTTCTTGTTGTTTATAACATTTTAATAAATTCATCATCCTGCCTTCCCCGAGCCGGGTGATTGTAATGCAGGATATACCGGTTCATTTAATGTAAACTTTCCCAACATCTTTTTTAGCAAATTTTGGATTCTGGATGTATCCTCAGAATAAACAGAATCTGGTTCTGGATTTAGAGAACGCGTAAATACAAACTCTTTTATTATCCAAACCTTCAATAATCTCATCCAATTTTGATAATAGTTCAATCCTATCTGCAATCTCATTATATCGCTCAGATTTTCTAAAATATTCCTCTGTTATGCTACCGTTAAGTATCTCATCATAAAATGCTTCTAGCGAGCGTCTGTTCTGATTTATATCTGTGTCATCAAGGTAATGTATTCCACCAACATGAAACCAGCATGTCTTATCAAAAATGACTGAAATTGTCTGGCTTCTTCCTTTTCTTCCAAGTACAAGCTCATATTCAATATCCAATAATGAGTTATATTTCTTTAATGCAGTTATCACGTCCATTTCAATATCCTCTGTACAAAACAAGAGCCTTGTATTCCTACAAGGCTCTTGGATAATTTTCTTTTGGATTACTCCTAGCTGGCTTGTGGTTATTTATCAAACCCACCTATGGCTCCATCGTACAAAGCATACCAGCTCTCCATACGACTTCATCGCTCAAGCAAGCCTCAAGTGCCTGCTTATCTACTTACAATATATGTGTTTACAGAAGACATGTCAATATAATATGGATATTGTTAATGAAAGTTTCATATTAACCGTTATCCCAGTTTATTAAATCACATAGAGAAAAGCCCTCTATTAGCGTCATAGATAGAGTAAGATATTACATCCAGTAAACGACTGCAATAAGCGCAATAATATTTGGACTGTCTCATGGAGTCTGGTGGCGCAAACTTATTCAGGATTTCTCCGCAGGAGAAATTTCATTTTGCACGATGATCAAATTTTATAAAAGTTTAAGAAAATCCATAATATGCTATTTTCTGAGCTTTTTCATAGAAAAGTCTACTCATATATGAACTAAACTTTCATAAAGTCTGGCCGAAAACTGCCAACCTGAGGAAAAGCCTGCGATCACTCATGATGAGTCAATCAAGGTGCCATCAAAAAAAGAACCGTCAGATCTTTGTTACGCAAGCAACATATCTCGTGATAAGTTCGGCCTACTGGAAAAGACAATTCATTTTGAGCACTTTCCAAAATATCGGCTGAATAATGGGGCTCAGAAACGGTTCATAAATAATCTGCGCAGGACCATGATCAAAAAATTTAAGACTTATAACGACTTTGTTGATTTTATCAACAAAACAGGGAAAGTAGATTTTATCAGCGTGAGAGCTTTTCTGTTTTTTCATGTTATCTATACTATCGAAAATCCAGAAGCATACACGTACTACTTTGACCCCTTCAACACATCTTCCACGGCAGAAGTGGTCTGGTATCAGATCAAGTACCTGAGCGATCTGATCCATGCCGTATAAAAGAAATGTTGCCACATCGTCACGACATGGCAACACTCACAAATTCCACTTGCTTTGCGGACCATTAACCCCGGCCCCTGGTATCATTTATAACAACTTTTGTGGTGTACTTCTTGCCGCCTATGGCGGCTGTAACAGTTACGGTTCCTTTCTTGATGGGTGTCAGTATGCCGCTCTCGCTGATCATGGCCAGCTTCTTGTTGCTGACTGAGTAGACAGGTTCCGGCATGTCTGAATCTTTAGTGAAATTTACCTGTATGGGTGTATCTACGGTTGTTGTATACTGTTTTTCGAACTTGGGAACATTAAATACATTTACATCCCAGGTTAGTGTTCTGTTGTTATTAACAGCAGTTATTGTTGCATGACCTTTCTTTAGACCTTTGATTACACCTTTGTTTGATATTGTTACTATTTCGGGATTACTTGATTCCCAGGTGGTTGCACCAGTGCCGTTTATTATTTTAAGTGTAGATGTTTTATTATCAAGAAGCAGTGTATCTGTACCTGAAATCTGTGGATCATATACGTTGATTGTCATGGTGTATTTTTTCTTGTCCACAACGGCTGTTATGACAGCTTTTCCTTTTGCAAGGCTCGTGATTGATACCTCATCAAGTCTTATTGCATTTGTTTTGTTTATTGTAAATACAGTATTTCCTATGCCAGAATCATCAAACAGTTTGGTCAGAGCATATGTGTAGCCTGCATTGATATTTATTGCTTTAGCCATGAACTTAGGAATTGGACATACATATATGTCTTTTGTTATTGTTCTTCCATTATTTATGGCTGTTACAGTAACGTGCCCTTGTGATAATCCTTTTACAACACCTTTGTTTGTTATGGAAAGAATATTGTCATCACTTGATGCCCACTGTGTTGTTTTGTTTCCTGATGTTATTTTGAGTGAAACATTTTTATTGTTTATGTAGACAATATCAGGGGCAACGAGCGTTGGATTATATATTGTCACAGGAATAGTATATTTTTTGTTGTCAACTTTTGCTGTGACTGTTACTTTTCCTGTTTTCATTGGAATAAGCTTATTATCTTGAATGTAGGCTATCTTTGTGTTGTTTGAACTGTACTCAACATTGCCTATTCCTGAATCATCAAATAATTCATTATTTAAGCTTAGTGTTTGATCAAGATTTAATGTAGCTGCTTTGTAATTGAATTTAGGAACAGGACATACATATATGTCTTTTGTGAGTACTCGTTCATTATTTACTGCTGTTACAGTTACATGTCCTTGTGATAATCCTTTTATTACACCTTTATTTGTTATGGAAAGAATGTTGTTATCACTTGATGTCCATGTTGTTGTATTGTCACCTGATGTTATTTTAAGTGAAACTGTTTTATTGTTCATATAAACAATATCGGGTGCTGTCAGCTTTGGATCGTAGATTATAACTTTTGCAGTAAATTTCTTTGTTCCTGCTACAACTGTTACATTTACTGTTCCTGTTTTCAAAGGAGTGAGTGTATCACCATTCATCACGGCAATTTTTGCATTACTTGACTTATATGTGATGTTAGCTGGGTCAATGTCCACTCTATCAAATACTTTCTCATCGAATACAAGTGTTTCATCAAGATTTATCTTGATCGTGTTTGATATGAGTCTTGGAACTCTGTGGACACTTACGGACATTGACATCGTCTTGTTATTGTTCACTGCAATGACAGAAGCTGTTCCACCAGATATGCCTTTAACTACGCCTTTATTTGTGACAGTAAGGACATTTGGATTACTTGACTCCCATGTGGTAGTACCGTTTCCACCTGTGACTTTAAATATAGCAGTCTTTCCATCAAGATATATGTCTTTTACGCCTGTCATTACAGGATTATACACATTTATTTTGAGCTTATAGGCTGTTCCATATGTGTTTGCAGTAAATGTGACGCTTCCTGCTTTTACTGGAATGAGCTTATCATTTTCTATCCTGAGTACATTATTGTTGCTTGATACATATTCTGTATCATAGGGTGAATAGAAAATGTCGCTTATCGGAGTGTTTGTTCCAACGTTTGTTACAAAAGTATTTACTTTAAAGCCAGGGTCTGTCACAACTTTTACTGTCTTTGAAAGGAGATTTCCACGTCTGTCTGTCGCTGTGAGTATTACTTCGCCTATTTTTTTAGGTCTTACGAATACTTTCTTTGCACCTGCCTGATATATCTCAAGGATGCTCGGATCACTTGATGCAAAGTTCATTGCGAAGTCATCACCTTTTTTCTCGCCATCTATTGAATAGTCAGTTTGTGCGGTCTTTGCGATGGATATTATATCAGAACCTTTGATATAAGGTCTTACCACATCGACGCGAGCTGAACCAATCTCTTTGCCATTAAGGAGCATCTTTGCGGTTCCTGTGCCAGGTTTTACGGCGGTGATAGTTCCTTTTGCGTCGATAGTGAACACATCGCTTCTTGTTGAGAATGTTACATCATTTGTGATGTTACCTGACAGTGTGTCGGCTGGATACAGAATTTCACCCTCATATAACTCAAATGCGGTATTGTTAAATTTTGGTGTAGTATCAACGACTGGTGTATCAGGATTTGTAGGATCTGTAGGACTTATGGGTGTATATGGATCATATGGAACTACTGTGTCATCATTGATATCCACATACACTGTTTCCTCTAATTTTCCAACCCATTGATCATAATCAGCTTCTGTTATGGGTGAAGGCATATCTATATCAAAATTTTTTAAAAATGACAGTTTTCCAACCTGTATCGTAACATTACATGCCCAATATTTTTTATTATTATATGTGCCCTGTCGTTGCCATTTTTGATGATCTGCTGTAAGTTTGTTGAATTTTAATTCGCCTGTTTTTTGATCAAATGCAACGCAGCCATCTTTTATGCAGTCGTGGGTTGTTCCGTTTATGCCTATGTGTACGTCATAATCGTCGGTCCACATTCCCCATTCTCTGTAATAATCCTGCATGCCTTCAAACAGGTACTGTTCGATTCCAGTTTTTGAAAATTCTGTGACTGTTACTTTTTCTCCTGATTTTGTAAAGATTATTGGAGGTCTGTTCCAGTCTGTGAGATATTTGTGAGCATGTTCTATATACTGCTTTTTTATATCAGGTGTATGAAGGAAATCCATCTCTTTATCTATCTGAGCTTTCACTTCATCATTTGGATATTTGGCATAATTTCCTTTAAAATCTGTATAATAATATGGATCATCTGGAACTTGATAATTGGGGTTCTTAGCGTATTCTAATGCTCTTTTATACCAATCTTCATATGTCTCTCCATTATTTCGGTCAAATCCGAAGGATGCTGTCGCAAGATTGATCATATCTGTAAAATCTGATTTTGTTACCATATTGAGCTTTTCTGCGACGTTTCCACCCATCCATACGCCATTGCTCACGATATAATCTCTGCCGTTTATATTAGGAATATAGTTGGCTACATGCTGAGGCGATGATAGTTCATAACATGGAAGTCCTGCTGCATAACACATCTCATATATGGCCTGTGAATATCCTGTACAGTCGACTTGATATGAATTGCTGTATAAAAATAGCCTAAGAGCAGTATCATTATATTTTGATCCAAATGCTGCTGGCACTGTTTTAGATTTTTGAGATCGCCATGTATCTTCTATTATGGTCCAATATTTTTGAAGGTCAGACATATTATTCGATACTTTATTTTTCACATACTGCTGAGCTTCATATCTGATTTTGATGGCATCTATCAGGTTTGTGAGCGAAGGCTGTTCGTGAAATTGCTGACGTCCGCCTAGCAGCGTATCATATGTAAATCTGTCATTTGTCCACCCTTCATATGTTTTTCCAGATACAGTTGTATATTTTACCCAGAAGTCGCCTTTTGTTTTATCAAGTCGCAAGGTTTCATATGCTGCATTTTTACCAGGAAACTGAGGTCCTCCACCCAGCAATTCATCATCGGGAATAACCTCTATATCTTCCTCAGGAACATCCTCGGGATTGATGGTCAAGAGCTCTTCGCTTTCGATCAGTTCTTCGTCAATCATTTCCTCAGTTACATCAGAAGAAGCATCCCCGGTATCAACCTCGGATGCTTCTTCGTTATCGTATTCAATATCTGTATCAGACTGAACCTCATCATCGTCCATGGCTTCAGCATCATATGAAACGTCTTCAAGACCTGAAACCTCATCGTCATAAGACGCCATGACCTGAACAGGTGATGACGCTGCCAGTGTAAGTGCCAGGAGTATGGATAAAGGTCTGAGTGTAGTCATAATGTTATCCCTCATCTTTCTCATCTTTCTCATCTAAAACAATAAGAATTCACTTTAATATTATCATGTACTACAGTGGGGATAACAGATGTGAGACGGGAACTGCAGATTAAATTTCCATTAAAGTTTTCTTACTTTATGTTACAGAGAAAAGTTAAAAAATTTAGCTCACAGAATAAATTCTAAATAATTTCTATAAAAATAAAAAAACAACGTAACAGCGTAACAACATATCCCCCTAATAACTTTAATTTTTCCTGTAGATCCTTGTTGACGTACGCATATGTATTGCTTGTAATATAATTGAAATCAATTTAATATGCGGTTCTGTAATTCATCTAAAAAAGGATTGAGGCTTAACTGAGCACAATCCTTTTTTGTGTGTTTTTCCTGTCTTTCTTTCGTCAAAATGTTACTCGGATGATCAGGTCAAACACCAGGTCAAACAAATTCTGAATTAATCAACAAAAAAACCGCTCAACTGAGCGGTTTCTGACAATCGGAGTGACGTGATTCGAACACGAATTACAAAACGCAAACCCGCATAGAAAGGAGGTTTGACGGCATCAGCCAGGCCTTTGGTCACTCACTTGGTCACTCATCCTTTACATAATAATTTCAATCATACCTGATTGTTTTCTTCAGTTGCATAAAATTCTTTAGATATGAGCTCTTGTACACATTTGGGTATATCTTTGTGTTCATCTTTTACAGACAAATTATCATAAATTGCTTTACTTGCATCTTTTGAAAAAATAAAATCAATTACTTCTCCACCACCGCTTTTATTGACGGATGAATCCTCTACTCGCAAGGTCATAGGAATAAACCTATTAGGTATTAGGTTTCCGTTATTATCTGTCTGCTGTACTAATCCCAAAGTAAACTCTAAATTAGTAACACTTAGCTTATATGTTATAGACAGCGTTTGCATATCTTTTAAAACACATACCATAGTATTTGTAAGTTCAGGAGTTCTTTTTAGACATGGCAACTTCTTACGAGCTGAATTATATGGATGCTCAGAATTGAAATAAAACTGATCACATGATAATGTTGCATTCTTTGCATTTTTATAAAACTCTTTACCAGATAGATACGTAGCCACACCAGTGAGATGCAAAAATCTATTTGTCGGAAAGAATAGCTCAAAATACTCTTCGCCATACACATACAAAAAAGAACGTCCTGCAAGATTCTGACTATATATAGTCGCTGCATCCAATATATCTTGACGTATGTTGTTTTTCTTTTCGGCCTTAGTTAGCATATATTCTCCGTACACATAAAGAGGAGTGTGCGGTTAAACACACTCCTCAAATCTTTTTTGTTAAGAGTTTTCTGCTGGTTGTCAGCCTTGGCACCCAGTTAAGATGCCTTAAAGGTGCAGAAATAATTAAGTCCCCTGCCTGGACTACAACGTTTATCCCCATTGCCGGGCTCGATACCTGCAAATGGTATCTTATGAGATGGAATAATTACCCTGCTCCATCCGCAGCACAACTTTTTACGATGCTCTTACATCGAGAACATCTCTGTTCTTACTTTATATTTTACATATTTGAGTTAAAAAAACAATACCGCATAGGAATAATTCACATAAGTTTAACTTTTGTTATTGCAATTCAACGCCTAAATTACAGTGTGTTTCAATAATCTCAGGGCAGGTATTCATCAGGTATTTCTGGTATATGAGCCATCACATCTGTAATATCACACCGAAGTCTATTACATATATTATCAATCGTTGATGTCTTAAGAGGCTTGTCATGCCGAAGTCTGTCTATCGTATAACTGTTGATCCCATAAGTGTAAATCAACATGTACGTGCTGATTTTTCTCTTTCTTAGATATTCCCAGAGCGGCTTATAAGTTATCATATCCTTGAGTTTTCCTTATCATATTGTACTTTATGTAAGAAAATTCTAAAGAATATGGTTGGCTTCAATATGATTTGTATGCCTACTATATTTTGCGTAATAAGTACAGAATCAAACTCATTATACGTGAATCAAACTTGCCATCTTATTTTCTATTTTTACGAAATCTGCTCATGTATCAATTAGTTTTTGGCAAAAATATATTTGCATATAGCATGCTTGCCAACTATAATAAAATGAAAACAAATACGGGACAATCGCCCAAAATAATTCAGTTATCTGACAGGGCGAGGTCTTCCTTTCCCTGTTTTGGTATAAAAAATAAGAGAAAGGAGGATAAACCTATGGTCTTGGGCCAGAAGAAAAGCCGGATCAGAAGGATTTTGGCTTTTGGGAGTAACTGTTAACCACATACAATTTGCAATTCCCCGGATGTGTGGGAAAAAATAATTAGAAAAAACAAAACCATTTTATATAAAGAGAAAACAAATTCAAATTGGAGGAATTATTATGAAAATGAACAAGTTTTTTATTAAGGGCATTGTAGCAACAGCCCTGATTGTATTTTTGGCAGTACCTGGAGTGGCTATGTTTAACCATCTGGGATATAGTAGTGAGGAAGGCGGAATGGGACTCCCTCATGACCAGGCAGTTTTCATCCAGGAAAAACTTGATGAGGGAATGAGCTTTGCAGAAGCCACCGCGGCGATGATTGAAGCAGGGCTTATAGAAGTTACAGATGACTATGTTGTTTTTGAGGGAGACAAAGTCATAAGCAGTGGATCTGGTGCAGGGTCTGATAATTCACAGCAGCAAGGGGCATCAGAATCCCCACAGACGTCTACAGTAAAGACAGAAACACCTGCGGCAGCTCCTAAAGCTCCGGCAAAAGTATATACACATGATTTTGACAGCATTACAGACGAGGCTAGAGAGAGTTTCATCCACTTCTCACAGGATGGCGTGTCTGAAAGCATGTATCTTAACATCAATTCAGATTCCGTAGACAACGTTCTCACAGGTAAAGAGTTATACGCTACAACATCAGGGAAAGAGACCGGAACCGTAAACTTTGTAGATAGCGAAGGCAAGGCTCTGTACTCATGGATAATAGAAACGGGTAAGTGGACAGCTTCTTCAGATGATGGCTATTCTCTTGATCTCACCACAAAACTCGAAGAAGCTGATCTGGAAGGAATGAGAACATATAACCTTTCCGTACAGGATGTAACGCTTCCAGAGGGGGCTGAGGTTAGCCTGAAGGTTGCTGTTTCGTATGATAACGATACAGAAATCGGATTATACACAAAAGATACAGATGATAAGTATACCAGGGTTCAGACAGCATCAGTAGAAGATGGTCATATCACTATTGTATATACAGGCGCAGTAACATCATATATTCTGTCAGCAGAAGATCTGACAACGCTCAACGAGGAAGATGTTATCGAAGAAGATGTTCCCGAAGAAACAGTTGAGGAGCCAGCACCTGAGCCTGTAGAAGAGGTTGCAGAGCCTGAAGTGGCAGAAGAGCCTGTGCAGGAAGTACCTGCCAAGAAGAGCCTTCCTGTAGCAGCCATCATCGGAATCATTGCTGTTGTTCTCGCTGGATTGGTAGGAATATTTGCATATATCCGAAAGAAGAGATAAAGCTTTTGGATATATGCGTGTATATCACAACATAAATACAGCATCAAAATCGCAGCCATGGGAATATCCGGGGCTGTATTCATATCACAGATGCTGCTTTACTAAACGCTTTCCTATAGGAGAGCGTTTTTTGTTGTTTTGCAACAACTCCAATAATATCCTTATATAAGCTGTTTTGAAAGGGGTAACCATGCAGAAATATAAGAGGTTTGCAAAAATAATAGCAGGTTTTATGGCTGTTTTGTTTGTTGTTGGTGGCGCTTTTATGTCGCAGACAGGAAGCATAACCGCAAACGCAGAAACGCCAGCAGAAAAAACGGCGTCAGGAGCAAACTTCGACGTTTTTATTGATGCTGATATCAACGTTTGCATTGTAACCAATGACAAGAAGAAATCATCTAATATATATAATCGGCTTTTCAATATCGAGAGGTCAGTTTAATCCGTCTGCAAAAAAAATGGCAAACGGTGCATCAACAGAGTACTTTGAAATGCCGTTAGATAGAACATATGTAACTACATATTCACTTGGAACTCAGGAAATAAATATATTCAGATATTCATTTTCGGACTTATTAAGTAAAATGTTTGCAGCCTGGCAGCAGGAAATTCAGGACGCGCAGGAAAAAGGGAATTACTGCATATATTCGTTTTGATGCGATAATGCAAGTTAGGAACGGTAGTAATGGTGACAGGTTTAGAAGCGGACCATATATAAACAATCCTACTGTCGGTCCATATGATGATGAGGCACTCAACCTTAACCCAAACCAGCTACAAATAGCTGAGTCATGGTCAGCAGGAAGCAAGACCGGTATCAAAACCCACTATCACAGATGGCTTCCAATTTCGGCATCAGCCGCAATTGAAGAGCCAAAATTTCCAGACTGGCATGTAACCAAGCAGACAGGTCCCGTCCCCGGAGTTGGCACTGATACAAGTGAGCTTACATATTATGGAGATTATACAGGCGTACCTGCATATGCCGGAGGCAACGCCAATCTTGATGGATATAATGCGGACTACGGCATCCCGTCAACGAAAACCGTGACCGGATACGCAGAGAGTTCGCCCTGGTTTGGCAATGTAGATGTCTGGGCAAGGCTTGTAACGCATCAGTACCAAAAGACAGACACATATACATGGAAAGTTGGAAAGGGTTCTGGCAGTTACACAACTCCCAAAGAAGAAGATGATGCTAAAACGGCACTTGAATCCATACAAGTAGTGTGCTGTTACGGTTTTTTGGTGATTTAAAAAAATCAGATTATAATAGACGCAAATCACATTGAATGTATCCTGACCTGTGACAAAAGATTTCTAATCCATGATGTACATTCCATATGAGTAGTCTCCCATTTACGGCATACTCATATAGAAAACTCACTTAAATGACAATAGGAAAAGCCAATGATAAAACTAGATTTACCAACAGCTAACCAAATGACCACAGAAACTATAAAAATTTTTGACAATAATGGAAAAGACACTCTTATGATGTGGTTTCTGATAATACTTCTTTTGTTTATTCTGTATATGACTGCATTTCTTGCATATGATATCTGGCACGAGAATAAAAAGGAGCGGCTTAGAAATCAAGGTAAAGAGGATAATACAAAGACTGTTCTGTGGAAGTGCAAAGAATGGTTTCTGTTTTGTTTAAGAATTGCCGTTCCGGTACTGTGTACCTATGTAATTCTTTCCAATGTAGTACTAGTTACACGTGTGGCATCAGGCTCAATGGAACCTAAACTGCACGTTGGTAATACCGCGGTATACAGCAGGTTGTTATACAAAAACAGCGTTCCTCAGAGAGGTGACATTATAAGCTTCTTATCCAGCAAAGACAACAAAATTCTTGCCAAGAGAGTAATCGGTCTCCCTGGGGATACAGTTGAGTTTAAAAACGGCCATGTGTACATTAACGGAATCATTACAGATGAAACAGAATATATCGGAGATAATATTGAAACCAACTCGATTAAGACATTTACAGTTCCAGACAGATGCGTATTTGTTCTTGGGGATAACAGAGAGAATTCAAACGACTCAAGATTTTGGGAACAACCATATATTTCATTCGACAGTATTTATGGCAAATATATCGGAGGCCTTCCTTTTGGCCTTCCTATCTTTAATCCAGGTGTTACATGGAAATAGGCAGAAAACCTACCGTTTTACCGCGAGAGGTTCTTTTATAACCCTCTAATATAGTTATTAGCAACTACTTCGAGCCTGTTATGCCCCAGCGCTTTACTCGCTTTCAGCATGGCTTCTTTGTCAAGTTTCTTGCCGAACTCGTCCTTACGACACGTATATACGCCACTCTGGAACTTTTTACCAGTTCCTTTATTGATTTTATCATACGGAATCACTTCTATCGGTCTGGCATACATCTTATATATTGCAGTTGCATACTCTCCACGATAGCTGTGAATGTCTGCATTTCCCGAAACATGCTGCCATACCTTTTCATCCGGTGCCGTAGCCTTCATACGATCAATAATCAGCTGTTTATTATTTCCAATAATTGGAGCATATCTTTCTCTCCCGCCCTTATCCTTCCTATGATGGAGAAAATAATCCTGATCCGGGAACTGTTTTACAGCGTCCCTTAAAACATTAAGGTGCTTTTCTTCTGCTTCCGTTCTCGTCTTGGCTTCCAAGTACGCAATCTCTCTATCAATGTCAGCTATACTTATAAGATCTCGACCTTCAAGCTTTATCATAATGTTTCTTCGGCAGCCTGTTCCTTTGCAGAACTTTACAAGCTCATCATTATTCTTTTCAGAGAAATGGCGGTCTCTTACCACATCACCACGGCTTCTTACTATGTCAGACCTATGACGTTGCGGAGCTTGAAAGAAATCTTTATCATCAGGCTTTATACCGTAGAGTTTTACCAGTGCTTGACGTTCCAATGATATCGTCCAGGCGCTCAGATGCTTTCCATTTTTGTCTGTCTGATCAACACGTGACTGCAACCACTCGCCTACATATTTCTTTGCTTGTTTTAGGTTTGTAACTTCGGCATGATTTTCTCTCACATATCTGGAGAAATATTTACAGTGCTTGAAATAACTTTCATAGGTACTGTATGAAAATATCTTTTCCCGAGCTGTTCCATCTGCAATGGCTTTTTTCTTGCTTGTGCTCTCACCGGCATGAAGCATTCTTGTTAGCCTTTCATTTATTTGCTGAGTCAGATTCTTATGATATTTCTTGTTTTTGTACCCCATACAGCTCTTACTCCCCCCAATTAGTTAAAGCAAAGCAGCTTCCTCAGCCCCGAAGGATCCGGATCAGCAACAGGTTTTTTAGATGGTTCTGTCTCCATACGCTCCATCATGCGATGGTACAAACTTTGTCTTGGTTATGTTCCCAGCCATTATTTCTTCAGTTTATGGGTTTCTGTCGTTCCCTTTGTGGAGTGGGTCCGAGGTTTCTCCGCTGGTATATGGTAACCAGCCTGCCGGTCCGCATCTTGACCGCTGCGTTACGTTCCATTTTTGATGACACTGAGCTGGAACTCACTGGATGTCAGCCATCACCTTCGTTGTTATACAGCCAACGTTGCATTCTCTTTTATTTACAGGTGCTTCTTACTTTGAAGAATAGTCAGGTACGATTTAATCATGCCTCCAAATATGATTTTCAGCATTTAACTGTGATCCTTATTGCCTCTTCAAATGGCTTCATCGGCATCGCTTGAATCACCTGAGTTGTACCTTCTCAGAAAAGCGATATATAAGGTATCTAAGGATATTATATTTATATTTCTCAAAAGTCCAAATTTAACATAATATATGTTTCCGCGTAAATATCGGTTTACCCGTTCACGCCCCAGCGGTAAACCGCCGGGGCGCAAACGGGTAAACCGATATCGATCACTGTACTTACGCAATCGAAATTTTGCCATAAATCACATTTGTAAACGGTAAATTTATTCCATCCATTCCATATGCACCCCGTCATTACAGTGAAATACCATATACCCCATAATACTATGCACAGGTCTCGTTTTAACTTAAGCGGTAATGCGACGTTATTTTTTCAATGTCGTTGCATTACTGCTTAATTCTTATATTAGTAGTATGTTATATGAAGTCACCCCAGAAAATTGCCTCAAAAGATTTTCGAGGCAATTCTCTGGGGTGACTCCATGTAACACACATTTTTCTTATTCCAAATAAGCCAGCCATATTGTTTGTTTTCATTCCGAAACAAGCAATATGGCTGGCTTATTTAGTAATTATTTATACAGGCCATGTTGACCAATATGTTATCTCATACACTCCCTGACCTAGATTTGAACTCAACTTTAATGGTCCGAAACTTACTGTTTCTAATCCATCTACTATCTGCTTCAACACTCTCCCATGACTAATGAGACACAAACATTTGAGTATTTTTACAGAAATTTGGTTATTTGAAAAACCACCGTACAATATCTATAGAAGGGTTGTTAAAAACGGAATAACGCAGGTTATGCCGAGAACATTAGGAAGGAGATCATATATGGTAGAAAAAACACAAATCATAAACCCCAATTACGATAGCGGTTTAGCAGTATGGTTCATGGAAAAAATAGGAATTGAGATTGTACATTACATAGTTTCTGGAGGAATAGCATATTACGCACCAAAAGTCACAAATCGGCAGTTCACTACAGATGGATTAAAATTCTTTTCACCTTCTGAAATGCGAGCAAGAGTACAAGCTGATATTGATGCATTTAGGGATAACGACATAAATGATATAGACGAGTACTTTGACGAATACTATTTACTTTCATACTGTGGAATATCTAGAAAACTCACTGTTACCAATTACAACATGATCATAGAAATGATTAATGCGAATTTCATAAATCTGCGAAAGGTGATTTTCCAATATATGTAAGAACACACTCGACTGAGCGAGTAAAAATAGGTCTTAAGCTCAGAGCGTTGCCAGGACATGGGTTATCCTGGCAGGTGATAATCATATTATCAGGCATTTCTGGATATAAGACATCTTCTTATTGAAATGTCAAAAGCGTATATGCTCAGCGAACATTTTCGTTATATACGCGCACAACTGAATACTCGTTTATTGACGGGAATAATAACTAATTATTAAGCCCGTCAAGGATGCGGGCAGGAAGGAGTGCAAATGAACACATCATTGTTAAGTGCATTGAAAGAATGCGGAATTGCAGTAAAAGAGGTAGAGACGGTAAAGAATGGAATTAGTTGTACAGGATATCAGATTGACACTGGGACAAATGTAAAACCAGTAATCTATCACTCACCTGAAGAAACAATAGAGGCATTTGTTGCCCGGGCAAGAGAAATAGCGAAGATCCCTGTTCCTCAGATTGATGTTGAGACAATCATGAGTCGTGAGTATTTACTCGACAAGACAATTGTTTGTTTACAGAAAAACAGCAATGAAAGAATCTGTAAAAGAGATTTTCTTGATCTAGAGATGTATGTAAGGATCGAGGTGGATTTTGCAGATGGTACCAGTGGATCCATAAAAGTGACACATGAAATCTTAGATAATGCTGGAATATCTGAAGAAGCTCTGCTTGAGGCAGCTATTAGTAATTCTGAGAAAAAGGCATGTATTTCTACAATGGCTGAAGCTCTTGGGATGATCGAGGATGTTTTGGGTGAGAATCTGTTTTATGTGGCCACATACCAGGATAAAGCACATGGCGCTGGAATAATGGCAGTTACAGAAACGCTTCACGATTTTTGTGAAAAGAAAGGATTTAGCAAAATCTATATTCTTCCAAGCTCAACGGAGGAGGTTCTGCTCCTTCCGCATGGATTGATGGATCCAGAAAACTTAGCTGGGATGGTCAACAGTGTCAATTTAGAGACTGTTGATCCTCTGCTACAACTGAATCCCACAGTATATCTGTACGATGATGCTTTGCGAGAAGTAACAATAGCCCACACTTACAACTAAGAATACCGTTAATCAGAAGACCTAATCTACATCGCCTGGAATGCAAATTACAAATGTGTAATGTTATGTCAGGGAGGGGTTACCTCTCTGACGTGACATCTCTTAGAGGATATGAATATGAATGTCGTATTTCTTAAGCAAACGCAAGAAGGAAAACTAAAAAGAATCTCAAATCTGGAGGATGCCGATTATGTGAGAATACCGGCAGCACTATATAGAGAATCAACTGTAAATAAAGATAGAGGAGATATTGTACATATACATAGGGAAGAGTACAACGGATTCCTAAAAATGCTGCGTATCCTTCGAGACAGGGAGCTACAACAGATAGAGAAAGAAAAAGCAGACAGCCACGGATATACCACGAAGTATGTAGATGAAAGAATATATGACAGGTCAAAACCAGACATAACAGCGTTTTGCGTTATAAAAACAACGCCGATATCGCTGAGAATAGATTTACAAACTGCGTACACACTAATTAAGAAAGATCTTCAGGAATTCTATGCTTTCATCGATATCGAGGGACAAGATTTCATCTCGAATGATGGAATACACAAAAAGATAAGGACAATAGACCTGTTAGAGGCATTTAAGAAGAAAAGAGAATCAAATTCTGAATATGGTCGGAAGCTAAAAGAAATAGTTGATAACAGTCCGGAAGCAGTTAGTTTTGGCCCTATAAAGCTGAGTGCAAACTGGGGGCAGGGAGTATACGAAGTAACATATTGGGCAGCAGAGCCAGTCTGATGAACAATTTATATAACTTGATAGTGGGAATGCAAGGTGTTATAAACAACTAAATTGTTGCAAGAAAGCCCACAAAAAGGGGCTGTCGCACTAAGTATGAACCGCTCCCCGTCAAGTAGACAATCAAAAAAATAAATTTTCTGCCATCAGTTTTCTGATGGCAGTTTTTTATGCCACCATCAAATAATTATTATGTTTCTCTATAGGTGTAAGAACACCTAGATTCCTCTGCAAGCGC
>JAEEGL017065167.1_pt1 | contig 20054 bp, 17 predicted proteins | sample 9134231 | NCBI WGS metagenome assembly JAEEGL01 (sample SAMN16246548, study PRJNA631951) | gut metagenome | biome: gut microbiome; feature: rumen; material: fiber-attached | host: Bos | place: Iran: Karaj | collected 2018-10
CGGTGCGTCCGATCACCCAGTACACGACTACCGCCAACGTCAATCCCGCCGCGGTCCTCGCTGAGATGGACCTTCCTCTGGTTGAATCGAGAAGGGCTATTGGAAACGGGTACATTTCCGGGATGGAGAAGATCGTGCTCATCAATCCCGGCACCTTCGACAGCCTCAAGACCAGAGAGATGTCACAGGAACTCTCCGAGGTGAACGCTACCTTCCGCTCTTCCGACGGAGGTTATCTTCTCATCGGTCCAGGAAGATGGGGTTCATCAGATCCGAATCTTGGAATACCGGTCATCTGGAGTGACATATCTGAGGCCAGGATGATAGTTGAATGCGCTATACCGGGATTCCAGGTGGAACCAAGCCAGGGTACGCACTTCTTCCAGAACATCACTTCCTTAGGTGTAGGTTACCTTTCCGTGAACCTCGCTACCGGTGACGGTAAAGTAGACCTCGACGCTATCGCATCACTCCCCTGCAGCTATGACGGGAAATGGGTCAAAGTCTACGATTGCCCCAAGGAACTCAAGGCCTTCATCGACCGTAATTCCAACCGTTCGGTTGTAGGAGTCCCCAAGGAGGAAGAGGAAAAGGACGAGGATTTCTTCAAGGCCGCGAAGACACAAGCCTAGAAACTTGTATAGACTAGATAAGAACAATGCCGTAGCTCTTCAAAAAGCTGCGGCATTGTCATATCAATATGTATCTGAATTTTCCTTAAAGTGGAATGATGGTCCCGTCGTGAGCGGGCACTTTCACATCTATGAGAGTCGAAGTGTTGAGAGAAAGTGTCTGCTTGATCCCGAGCCACTGGAAAGCGTGGGCAGGGATGCAGATCTGCATTTGGGCTTCCTTGGCTGAGAAGTTGGCGACGATAAGGAGAGTGTCATCCGTCGTCCTCCTCAGGAAAGCGTAATGCCTTTCCCTATCGAATCCTTCGGATCCGTAGTTGCAGTAGCAGAGGTCATAGGTCTGGCCTTCGCCGATTGCAGGAGAAGTTGAGGCGAAAGTAAGTATCTCTCTGTATTTGTTGAGGATAGCCCTTTCTCTTTCTTGGAGAGCCTTCTCTCCGTGGATCTCCTTGTAGAGCCTTGCCAGAGAGGCAGGACTCCACCAGTCGAAGATTGTGGTCCTTCCGTCTTTTCCGCTGAATCCTTCAGCATCCATTCCCCTCTCGCCGACTTCCTGTCCTGCGTATATCATAAGAGGTGCGGTGTTCATAAGGGCGGCGACGTACATTCCGGCGTAGGTCTTGTCGGCTTCCCCCGCGAACATCCGAGAGCAGAGCCTCTGCTCGTCATGGTTCTCCAGGAAATTGAGCATGTAGGGCTGGAGTCCTCCGAGGAACTGCCAGTTCCACGTGATCCTGAGCGTTGACTGCCACTCCTCGACTGGAACCGGTATGTCGGAAGCGTTGTTCACCAGGATGTCGTGCAGAGCGTCGTAGAGGCCTGACTTGTCATACAGGTAGTCGAAGCCCACTTCGTGTACGTACTGGTCATAAAGATGCTTCTCGTAGACTTCAGCTATGAAGATGACGTTCGGAAAACGTCTTTTCGTCTTTGAAATCAGCCAGCGGCAGAACTCCTTGGGGACGAGCTCAACCATGTCGCAGCGGAATCCGTCCACTCCTTTACTTGCCCAAAACTGTATGACTTCCAGCATCTTGTCCCAAGTCCCTGTCCGGAAATCACAGTAATTGAGCTTGACGGTGTCATACCAGTCATTGACTGTAGGCTGAGGTGTATAGCAGTTGCCTGATGCTTTGGCCGGGTATTCCTTGTATGCCGGGGTGCCTTTTGGAGGGGCGACCGGAAGTTCCAGTTCCTGGTCAGGATAGTAGAAGAAATCGTTCTCGGGTCTCCAGTGCACTGAAGTCTCATCGAGGGCGCCGAAAACGGGATGACCGTTGGCGTCACGCCCGTCCTTTATGGGTCCAGGCGAGAATGCGCCGTAGTCCCTTGCCACATGGTTCGGCACGAAATCCATTATCACCTTGAGTCCTGCCGCATGGGTCCTTTTCACCAGGTCCTCGAACTCCTCCATCCTCTTGGAAGGGTCATCGGCAAGGTAAGGGTTGACGTCAAAGTAGTCTGTGATCGAATATGGGCTTCCGGCCTTGCCTTTCACCCATTGGGCGGATGAAGGGGTGCAGCCTCCGGTGGAGGTTGCGGTAGCGTGGCGGACTATGCCCGTGTACCATACGTGGGTGACGCCCAGGGATTTGAGATAATCGAAGGTGGCGGAGTCTATTCCGGAGAAATGACCGGATCCGTTTTCTGAAAGTTCACCTCCCTTCTTGAGGGAAGAGGTCTGATTGCCCCAGAGCCTAGGAAGCATCTGGTATATAATGGTTTTGCTCATCAATGCGATTTTAGTACGTGTGACATTCTGTCACAGAGGTCGTGTTCAAATATACATCTCTGCATAATCCGAGCCAATAAGTGCGTATTGGAGAGAACAATTTTAAACGTTTTTACCTAATCGGCTTTCTGGGCATTCCAGTGGCAGAAAAAAGTTTGAAAAAAAATACTGAGAGAAAGATCGGGAAAGAAAAAGGACCGGCCCGAAAGGACCAGTCCCTTGTTCACTGAGTCATGCCGGAAAATTACCAGCAGAGGATCTTCTTGAAGTCATACTCCTCGGGGTTGGGAACGTAAGCCTTTGCAGCCTCGTAGTCAGCGGGAGTGATGAAGTGGCAGATGTGGTTGAAGTAGTTGCGTGCGGTGCCACCCTCGATGTCGACCCTTCTGGGAGGAATCTTGCCTTCCTCGTTCTGGAGGTCTTTGAGGTACAGGGGATGAGGATCACCGTTGACGTCAACGTAAACCATGCAACCGGTCTCGCCCTTTGAGAAGAGCTCATATACACCCATTGCAAGCTCGCTGCAGTAAGTGAGGTCGTAAGCGATAGGATCCTGGCAACGTACGTCGTAACCGATCTCTACAGGACGGGTCTTGACTTTGAGGCCGATTTTCTTGAACTCCTTCTCGAGGATGTCGTTGAAGAGGACTGCCTTGGAGATCTTGCCGAGCTCGGGATGTCCGTGCTCATCGTATGTCATATGCACGCCGGTAGCCTTGATGTCCTCGGGATCGAGGTCATGGAATACGCCTTCAGCGACTACGACAGTACCGTACTTGATGCCCATGAGTTTACGCTTCACGATAGCGGAGACAGTGAGCTTGATGATCTTGTCGATGGAGATCTCAGTCTTGTTGAACATCTCAGGGATGATGGTCATAGGGCAGTGTGTAGCCTCACCGATACCGAGGGCGAGGTGACCTGCTGAACGGCCCATTGCGCTGATGAGGAGCCAGTTGCCTGATGTGCGTGCATCCTCATACACGGTCCTTGCGAGGTGAGCGCCTTCATCCTTTGCTGAGTTGAATCCGAAAGTCGGAGCATTGTTGGGGAGAGGAAGGTCGTTGTCGATAGTCTTGGGGACGTGGATGTTGCTGATGGGATACTGCTTCGCTGCAAGGAACTTCGCGATCCTGTTGGCGGTTGAAGCGGTGTCGTCTCCTCCTACAGTGACGAGGAGCTTGATGTTGTTCTCCTGGAAGAGGGCGAGATTGAAATTCTTCTCGAAATCCTCATTGGTGGGTTTGAAGCGGCTCATCTCGAGGTATGAACCACCTCTGTTGAAGAACCTGTCAGCCTTGAAGAAGTCGATGTCCTCGGTACGGGGATTGGTGCTGAAGAGGCCTGAGTAACCTCCGTGGAGACCGATTACCCTGTAACCGTTGTTGAGGAATGTCTTAGCGACAGAGCAGACGACAGTGTTCATGCCAGGGGCGGGACCGCCACCGCACAGAATGATGATTGCATCTTTCATACGAATGTGTGTATTTGATTTGTGAGTATTTGTTTCACTTTTCCGGCCGTCAAGTCCGCTGCAAGGCAGGCATCTTCGGCACAGCAGACAAATTTAGTCAAAAATCGGGTAATATCATCTTATCATCTGATGAAAAACGTTTCAAGGACATCAACATCCGTAATAAAACTCTCACCACCTTCAGAAAGGGTGTTTTTTGTTGCCGGAAAGGCTTCTTTCCGCCGAATTTTTCTTAATTTTGTCAAAATATGCCCTTTTAGGGCAGGGCACGTTGTACCCGATACGGTTCCGCAGCGTGACAAAGAGACAGAAAAAGGAAACAATGGACAGGAAAAGCGCTCTGGCAAGAATACAGTACCTGAAGGCCTCCCTTTGGGAGAACAGCCGCAGGTACTATGTCGACAACGCCCCCGTCATCAGCGACTACGAGTACGACATGATGATGAGGGAGCTGGGCGACCTGGAGAAGGAATATCCCGAGTTCCTCACTCCCGACTCCCCCACCCAGAGGGTCGGAAGCGACCTGGAGAACCAGGCCGTGAAGGAGGCTCCTTCAGAGGTCCGTTCCGCTGCGGAGAAAGCCTCCAGGAAGGAGTTCGCACAGTATCCTCACCGCTATCCGATGCTTTCGCTGGCCAACACCTACAGCATCGGCGAGATCGAGGAGTTCGCCCAGAGGGCATCCAAGTCCATAAATGTCCCTTTCACTTACTGCTGTGAACTTAAGTTCGACGGCACGGCGATCTGCCTGACCTATCGTAACGGAAAACTCTTCCGCGCCCTTACCAGAGGTGACGGAGTTATAGGTGATGATGTCACCGAAAACGCCCTCCACATATCGAACATCCCCAAGCAGCTCCACGGTGTGGGCTATCCGGATGAGTTCGAGATAAGGGGCGAAGTCCTCATGCCTTACGCTTCTTTCAGGGCTCTCAACGAGGACAGGGAGGAAGTAGGTGAGCAGCCTTTCGCTAATCCCCGCAACGCGGCCAGCGGATCTTTGAAGCTTCTTGACAGCGAAGAAGTGGGACGAAGGGGCCTTTACTGCACCCTCTACCATATCCCCGGGGACACTGTCCAGGCCGATACTCATGACCATGCTCTGAGTCTCGCCGCCTCATGGGGGCTTCCGGTGTCTGACAAGAGGAAGATCTGCCATTCGATTTCAGAGATTGAGGAATACATCTCCGAGTGGGACACAGGAAGGAAGTCCCTCCCCTACGCCACAGACGGTATAGTCATCAAGATAAACGAGACCGCGATACAGCATTCTCTGGGATATACGGCTAAGTTCCCCAGGTGGGCGGTCGCCTACAAGTTCAAGGCTGAAGAGGCCCTGACCAAGCTCCTTTCCATAGACTACCAGGTCGGAAGGACAGGCGCAGTCACTCCCGTAGCCAATCTCGAACCCGTCCATCTTTCAGGGACCGTGGTAAAGAGGGCGACCCTCAACAATGCCGACCAGATGGCCATGATGGACATCCGGATCGGAGACTGGGTATACGTTGAGAAGGGCGGAGAGATAATCCCCAAGATAACATCAGTGGAACTGAAGCGCCGTGAGCCCGGAACGCTTCCTCCGGAGTTCCCCAAGGTCTGCCCTGACTGCGGAACTCCCCTTGTGAAACCTGAAGGCGAAGCCAAGTACTTCTGTCCAAACCAGGACGGATGCGCTACCCAGATAAAGGGACGTCTCGTGCATTTCATGGGAAGGAAGGCGATGAACATCCTTGCCGGTGACGCTACCGCAGACCAGCTTTACGATCTTGATCTCGTGAGGACTCCGGCTGACCTATATGACTTGAGGAAAGCGGATCTCCTCCAGCTGGAAGGTTGGAAGGACCGCTCAGCACAGAGGTTCCTTGAAAGCATAGCCGCATCCAAGGCGGTATCCTTCGACCATGTCCTTTTCGCCATCGGAATACGTTACGTCGGTGAGACTACGGCCAAGGCCGTGGCGGAGCATTTCGGGGACATAGACGCTATCATGGCCGCATCCGAGGAGGAACTCCTTAGCGTCCCTGACGTGGGTGACGTCATAGCGAAGAGCATATTCGAGTTCTTCCGTAAACCTGAACACCAGGTGGAGATCCAGAGGCTGAAGGCATCGGGGCTCAACTTCTCCATGAAGAAGGAAGAAGCCGCTTCAGACGCCCTCGCCGGACTCACTTTCGTGGTTTCCGGAAACTTCTCAGTCTCGAGGGACGACCTCAAGAAGACGATAACCTCCAACGGAGGAAAATGCTCCTCTTCAGTGAGCGGAAAGACTTCTTTCCTCGTTTCCGGCGAGAAGAGCGGACCTGAGAAACTCAAAAAAGCCGCCGAACTCGGAGTGAAGGTGATATCTGAAGAGGAACTCTACGCTATGCTCCCCAATATGAGCGCTCCCGCCCATATTGAGAAAGAAGAAGAGAAAGACCTTTTCACTCCGGTCATGGAGGATAAACCCTCACCGGAGGATGAAGGTGAACCTACGCTTTTCCCGGGACTTTTCAACTGACAAGAGGTAAACAGAGAGACCATGGCGAACAAGTTTTCACGCATATTCCTCCGCTTCAAGGCCCTGATGAAGATAATAAACAACTTCATCAAGGAGGACGTGTGGGATCTTAACGTCCAGGCGCTCTCACGTACCAAAGCCAGGCTTGTGCGTGACCTTATGGTGACACTCGACGCTATCCAAGGAATGAACGAGAAGAATCTTGGGATGCTGTCAGTGTCACTTTGTTATTTCTGCACACTGGCCCTGGTGCCCTTCGTCGCCGTATGCTTCGCAGTGACAGGAGGCCTCGGCCTCTCGGACAGCCTTACCGGTATGCTGTACGAGTATTTCAGCGACAACCAGCAGATAATCGACATGGTGATCGGCGCAGCCGACAACATACTGCATACTGCACGTTCTGGAGGGTTCGGACTGTTGTCCGCCCTTCTTTTCGTCTGGCTCGTCATCTGGATGATGGACCGTATCGAGAAGGTTTTCAACGTCATCTGGGGCGTTCCTCAGCCCAAGAAAGACCGTAAGGTCCTCAAGAGCTACAGTATAGACATCGCCATAATGGTTCTCGCGCCGTTCATCATAATGGCCTTTTTCGCCGGTTCGGTCGTGTATTCCAACGTGCTGGACATCTTCCTCCCCCAGAAGGAAGCCTTCTCGGAGGGGATACGTTCACTGCTTGGATGGGTGATCTTCGGAGCGTCGATAGTCATGATAATATCTGCGATGTACAAGTTCATACCGACGACAAGAGTGGAGTACAGGCATGCCTTGAGGGCGGCGATGATAGCGGGCGTGGCTTTCACCCTTCTTCAGTACCTCTACCTCGAGACCCAGGTGTTGGTCTTCAGGGTGAACTCCGTTTACGGTGCGATTGCCGCCATCCCTCTCTTCCTCCTGTGGTTGAGGTTCGGGTGGCTCATAATAGTGATAGGTGTGCAGATAACCAAGTCCTTCCAGACCATAGAGGAGACGATAATAGCTCCTGCCGGTGAGGAGAAGGACGTGGTGAAGGACGGTGAATCTTCACTCGCCAGCGGAGGAAGCCCTCTGTCAGGCGTGGGTTCAACCGTACAACAACAATAGCAGAAGGAGATTGCAGGGATGAGTTATTCTCAGTTCACGTCAAAGGATTACGAAGTAATAGCCAGGGAATACGCCGACCTCAAGGAGTCTTCCAGGAAGCGCTGCGCTTCCGCGGAGGAATTGGATGTCGTGCAGAAGGCGTTCGAGTTCGCCAATGAGGCGCACAAGAACGTCAGGAGGCGTTCGGGTGAGCCTTATATCCTCCACCCGATCGCAGTGGGAAAGATTGTCGTGAACGAGATAGGCCTCGGTTACAAGTCCATTACGGCCGCTCTCCTGCATGACGTTGTCGAGGACACCGACTATACGGTGGACGACATCCGTCAGCTGTTCGGCGACAAGGTCGCAACCCTCGTTGATGGCCTCACCAAGATAAAGACCGTTCTCGACGACCAGGACCGTACCGACCATGACGGGGAGTTCAGAAACCTCCAGAGCATGCAGGCCGAGAACTTCAAGAGGATCCTCCTCACCCTCAATGATGACGTGAGGGTGGTTCTCATAAAGCTCGCGGACCGTCTCCACAACTGCCGTACTATCGAGTACATGCCCGAGTACAAAAGGGACAAGATACTTTCTGAAACCAGGTTCGTCTTCATTCCCCTCGCCCACAGGCTCGGTCTTTACAGCATAAAGAGCGAGATGGAGAACATCTGGCTGAGGTTCAAGGAGCCCGAGGCCTACAACACCATAACGGCCAAGGTCAACCGGGACATGACTGACAAGGGAAGGGAGATCGACAAGTTCATCCGTCCCATTGAGGAGGCCCTGGACAAGGCGGGGTTCGACTTCGAGGTGAGAAAGAGGGTAAAGACCCCCTACTCCATCTGGAACAAGATGAACACCAAGAACGTCTCGTTCGAGCAGGTCTACGACCTCTACGCTGTACGTATCATCTTCAATCCGGCTCCCGGGACCCATGACACCGAAAGGGACCAGTGCTACCACATTTTCTCCATTATCACGGGAATCTACCGTTACAAGCCCGACAGGATGAGGGACTGGGTGAAGCACCCCAAGAGCAACGGCTACGAGGCTCTTCACTGTACCCTCATGAGCGACCGCGGTATGTGGGTTGAGGTGCAGATCCGCTCCAAGAGGATGGACGATATCGCTGAAAAGGGTCTCGCCGCCCATTGGGCGTACAAGAAGGACGGATACACTTCCGAGTACTCCTCGGAGATGGACAAGTGGCTGGACAAGGTGAAGGACATCCTGGTGAGCCCGGACGTCAACGCCCTTGAACTCCTCGACATAATCCACAAGGATCTCACTTCATCCGATATAGTAGTCTTCACCCCTAAGGGAGAGCAGAAATCCATCCAGAAGGGCGCCACGGCCATTGACTTCGCCTACATGATCCACACCCATATCGGAAACAGGGCGATCGCGGCCAAGGCCAACCTGAGGCTTGTACCGCTTTCTTACGTGCTGAAGACAGGCGACACCATAGAGATCATTACTGCCGAGTCCGCCAAACCGAAGAAGGAATGGCTCCAGTTCATCCAGACCCGTTACGCGAGGAACAAACTGATGGACTACTTCCGTAGCGACAAGGCCGGCGTTGCGGCTGGTGGAAGAGCCGCACTTGCCCTGAAGCTCGAGTCCATGGACGTGATCCTGACCGATACTCTGGCGAAGTTCCTATCCCAGGTCTTCGAACTCAACAACGTGGAGGAACTTTTCTTCCGCTACGGAATGGGAGTCATAAGCTTCGAGAGCATAGTCCAGACCGTGGATCTTGAACCCTTCAAGGGAAAGGACAAGGAAAAGTCCACTGCAGACAGGTTGCTTTCGTATCTGCCTTGGAGAAGAAGGGCCGCAGCCAAGGCCGCGCACGCCCAGGCGGAGGTCGACCAGGCCGCCGCTGCCGCTACTATTGCCGGAAGCACGCCTCCGAAGGGAAAGTTCGACCGTACCGCCTTCACGATCAACTCCCCTTCAGATCCGCACAAGTACATCCTCGCGACCTGCTGCAAGCCTATCCATGGTGATACCGTGATCGGTTTCCTGGCGCCGGACGGATCCGTCACCGTCCACAAGAAATCCTGTCAGATCGCTGAGGAGATCGCTTCCAAGCACGGTGACTGGATAGTGATGCCAAGGTGGGATGACGGTTCCCGTGAGTCCTTCCAGGCGAGAGTGTCGATGAGAGGAATCGACCGTATCGGGCTTCTGAGTGACATTACGCGTGAAGTTTCCATCGAAATGTCCCTCAATATGAAGGCTATAACCCTCAGCACTGAGGACGGGCTCTTCGAAGGACAGATCGACTTCATAGTCTCCGACAAGGATGTCCTTTACAAACTTATAGGAAGACTCCGCAACATTGACGGCATACAGGAGGTAGGAAGGGTGGACATCAAGTAGGCACGCCTTGTGCAGTCCTTTCACCTCGAATCCCGCCCATAATGGGCGACAATAGACAGATGAGAAGATTTTTCAGGAAATATTTCCCGGCTCTGCCGGTAGCGCTGATCCTGGGGTCAGTGATGTTCTCGCATTCCTGCGCCAACACCACGACTCCCCCCTCAGGTGGAAAGAAGGACACGATCCCGCCAGTGATAGTGGGACTCAATCCTCTTCCCGGAGCCACCAACGTACCGACGCACGGGACGCAGATAAACATCACTTTCGACGAATACGTGACGGTCAAGGACCCCAAGGCCATATACCTCTCCCCTCCTTTGGACAAGATGCCCAAGTACAGGATGAGAGGAAAGACCCTCCAGGTCTATTTCGAGTCCGACCTCAGGGAGAACACCACATACACGCTCGACCTCACCGGTGCGATCGCCGACAACAACGAGGGCAACATGTATCCGGGATTCACGCTGCATTTCTCGACGGGAGACTCTATCGACACCATGGTGGTGACAGGGACCGTCCTTGACTGCAACACCTTGAAGCCTGTGAGCGGAGCTACGGTGATGCTCTACAAGAACCACTCCGACTCGGCCGTCGTGAAAGGTAGGCCCGACGCTTCGGTGAAGACGGACGAGTGGGGATTCTTCGCGATAAGGAACATAAAGGACACTCTATACCGCTTATATGCCGTCATGGACGAGTCCGGAAACAACATCTATGAGTTCGAGAGTGACAAGATCGCATTCGCTGATTCACTGGTAAGGCCGGTCATGGTCGCTAACGACACACTTCCGGAGCTTCTCAAGTACGACATGAAGGACACCGTCCACTGCATGGCAAGAAAGAGCGAGTACGACCTGTACCTTTTCAAGGAAAGACCGTCAAAGCAGCTTGTGAAGGAAAGGGCCAGGATCTCTGACCGCAGCGGATACATTTCATTCATGGCCCCTGACGCCATGATAGACTCCCTCTGGATAAGGGGAATACCTTCCGACAGGATCATAGCCCAGTTCAATCCAAGGCGTGATTCGCTGGAATTCTGGGTGAATGACCGTAGAAGGATGCCGGACACTCTCCATGTGTTCGTCGACTACCTGAAGACGGATGACAGCACCAATACCCTGAAGCCTTTTACTGAGCATCTCCGTCTTGTGCAGGAGAACAAGACCTCCTCTTCCGCCCGTTCCTCAAGAAGGAACCTCCGTCATGATGACACCACCTGCGTTGTCACTGTAACCGCCAAGCCCGAGACCGTCGAACAGTACGGTTTCACCATGGAGTTCAAGTACCCTATAATTAATGAAGGGTTCAGTGAGATGACTCTCCGCAGCGTCAACCCCCGTCAGCAGGAGGAGCAGATGAAGTTCACCGTGACAAGAGACACCCTGAACCTCAGGAACTACACGATCATGCCCGAAGGGAAGCTCCAGACGGGATACGATTATTTCCTGAAAGTCCCTCACAGGCGTTTCCGTGACATAAACGGGTTCTGGAACGACTCCACTGAGGTGAAGGTCTCGCTTCCGAACGACGACAAGCTCTCGCTTCTGACGTTGAACCTCTCCGGTGTACACCACAAATACATTGTTGACCTTCTCAACGAGAAGAGGGACCAGACTCTCCGCTCCTATATAGTGGAGAACGACCAGTCGCTGCTTTTCCCTTACCTCAAGAAAGGCAAGTACTCGATAAGGATCACCGAGGACATCAACCGTAACGGCATTGTCGACACCGGTGAACTCTTCACCCACCGTCAGCCCGAAAAGGTGCTCTTCTATAAACTGAGGGACGGAAGCTACGTCATCGACATCCCAGAGTCCACTGAGATGGACCAGAGCATAGACGTTGCCGAAATGTTCTCAAGCGGAACCTCAAACTGATCTGACGATGGGAACAAGCAACAGATACACTCTACTTAAGGCCCTTGCCGCTGTCCTTATGGCGGCTTTCCTTCTCCTGTGCACTGACTCTTCGGCACGTGATAGGAAGCGCTCGAAGGAGACCCTTCCCCAGAAGCCTGATACCACCAAGGTCGCTTCTGTCGTTTACACTGACGAGTTCCTCGACACGGTGAAGATCACGAAAAAGATCCTCATAAACGACTATACCACCATCGGAGTCCAGTACGGAGTCGGAATGAACGCGATGTCGTTCAATCCCCCGAAGAAACAGGGCAGCCTGATAACTCCGGTGAACTTCGGAGTGACCGTCACGAACTACGGCAAGATGTTCGGCTTCCTTCCCTACTTCGGCCTACAGGCGGGATTCTTCTACGGGCAGGACGGATACCTTTTCAAGCAGAACAAGGAAGGAGATTACCCCTATGACGTGGACGGAGCCATCAAATGCATCTACGACGTGGTCGAAGGTGATCTTCTCACCCTCTTCCATGCTGACGTATGGAGGATAAGGCTAATGGCCAACCTGGGAATCTACGGAGGATACAGGATGAAGATCCAGAGGTGGGGAGACGAAATGGACCAGAACTATGCGACTTCTTTCCACGACTACGAAAGGAGGATGGACTACGGAGCCAAGTTCGGAGCCGGAATCGGAGTCATCTTCGATCCCATGGAGGTCGTCTTCAAGGCTGACTACAAGTGGGGATGGTCTTCACTCTATCGTCCTGACTACGTGAGTGAATACTATTACCGCTTCGCCTATCCTTCGGACTTCCTCTTCTCTGTGGGGGTACATTTCCAGCTGAGCAAACGCACCGGAAAGACAAAGCCGCAGCTAAGGCGTGAAGCCCGTCAGATAGTGTACAACCCGGAGCCCGCACAGCAGTAGATTCTTCCCTTTGATTAAGAAACTCTCCGGACAGAAGTCCGGAAAAGATACAATACCACTTATGGAAACACTTTCAGTGAAGGTCGGTAACGTGATGATAGGAAGTTCTTTCCCTATCGTTCCCCAGACCATGTGCAATACCCATACTTCAGATGTTGAGGGCACTGTCGCTCAGTGCGTAAGGATGGCCAAGGCAGGTTCCGCTCTCATAAGGATAACCTGCCCAGGACAGCAGGATGTCCCCCATATGGCCGAGATCCACTCACGTCTGCGTGCTATGGGGATAGACACTCCTCTGGTCGCCGATATACATTTCTCATCAGAGACGGCCATCGCCGTGGCTCCTTATGTCGAGAAGGTGAGGATCAATCCCGGCAACTTCGCCAAGGAGCATGCCGTGGCATGCTCACAGCTGAAGCGCCTTCTTGCCGTCTGCAAGGAAAACGGTACAGCGATAAGGATAGGTCTCAATCACGGATCCCTAGGAGAGAGGATCACTTCCCTTTACGGCAATACTCCCCTTGCAATGGCTGAAGCCGCAATGGAATGGCTGAGGCTCTGTGCTGAGGAGGACTTCGACAATGTGGTTGTGTCCCTCAAGTCCAGCAACACTGTCGTCATGGTTGAAGCCTACAGGATACTCGCTTCCAAGATGAAGGAATGGGGAAAGGTATATCCCGTCCATGTGGGAGTCACTGAAGCCGGAAACGGAGACAGCGGAAGAATCAAGTCCTGTGTCGGAATATCCACTCTTCTGGAGGAAGGCATAGGCAACACCATAAGGGTATCCCTCACTGAGGATCCTGTCAATGAGATTCCGGTGGCGAAATATCTCGCCGACCGTTATGACGGAAAGATTTCCTCTTCCCTTGTCTCAAGACAGTCTTCGGATGACGGTAAGCACGTTGTCGCCGAATATGCAGCTCCTTCACGTGAAAGACTTATAGAGGACCTCAGCTGCGACTTCGGAAAGGCTCTCCTTGACAGGGAGATAGACTCAGTGGAGTTCCATGGGACATTCCTTGACGCCGAAGGGATCGCTGTGGACATTGACAAGGACGGCTTCGGAGAGTATCTGGCCGATGAACTTCTGCAGGCCTGCAGAAGAAGGTTCTATAAGCCCGAGTACATCGCCTGCCCAGGATGCGGCAGGACCATGTACAACCTCCAGGAAGCCTTTGAGGCGGTGAAGGCAAGAACTTCACACCTGAAGGATGTGGTCATAGCCGTAATGGGCTGCATAGTCAACGGTCCCGGAGAAATGGCCGACGCGGATTGGGGTTATGTCGGTGAAGGAGGACACAAGGTGTCCATTTACAAAGGGAAGACCCCTGTCCTTAAGCACGTTCCTGACACAGAAGCCGTTGACCGCCTTGTGGAACTGATTGACGCTGACCGTAAAGCCGGACAGGCATAGAAGTTTTCTTTCCGCTTATACTGCACCATTATGAAAAAGATACTGCTGACACTGTCCCTTATCCTTATCGGCTCAATGACCTGCCTATTCGCCCAGACCGGTACATGGTCCGGGAAGCTCGAGTCCGGCGGAGTGAGCATGAGGATAGTCTTCCATCTGGATGATCCCTGTACTCTTGACTCCCCTGACCAGGGCGTTACCGGCATAGAAGCCACCCTTGAAAGGACTCTCACCGGAATAAAGGTGAGCATACCTTCTTTGGGAGCCACTTATGAGGGGCTTTTCAACGGAAAGAACGTAATCGGCACTTTCATCCAGTCGGGGACATCGTTTCCTCTCACCCTGTCTCCTGGGGAAGAGAAACTCAATCGTCCACAGACCCCGAAAGGGCCTTTCCCCTATTCCACTGAGGAAGTGAGCTTCAGTAACGGTGACGCTGTCCTCAAAGGAACCCTAACCCTTCCCCAAGGTTGGACCAAGGACACTCCGGTGCTTGTGATGGTGACAGGGAGCGGGTTCCAGAACCGGGACGAGGAAATCTATGAGCACAAGCCTTTCGCCGTGATCGCCGACCATCTCGCGAAAAACGGTATCGCCACCATGAGATACGATGACAGAGGTTTCGGGGAATCCACCGGAGACGTGGTGTTTTACACTACTGAGGATCTGAAGAATGACGCCCTCAAAGGAGTGGAACTCATGAGGGAAAGATTCAGTAAAGTCGGAGTCATAGGCCACAGTGAAGGAGGCTCCATAGCCCTCATGCTCGCTTCTGAAGGTAAGGCGGACTTCATAGTGAGTCTTGCCGGAATGGTGATATCTGGAGAGAAGACACTCCTTCTCCAGAACAGGTACGCCCTCAAGAACGCCGGCCTTACTGATGAAATCATCGACAGATATTGCAAAGCTCTCGAGGATGTGTTCGCACAAGCCAAGTCAGGCGTCAACCCGACCCCTCCTACAGATACAGGTCTTCCAGCTGCGCTCTCCCAGAACCTAGCTTTGGTTTGCGCCCAGTGCTCGACTCCCTATATGAAGTATTTCATAGGGATGGATGCTTCCGCTGCACTCGGGAAAATCACTTGCCCGGTGCTTGCACTCAACGGGACTCTCGACACTCAGATCGACTGCTCCATCAATCTAACTGCACTTCGTGAAGGCCTGGCCTCCCTTAATGAGATAGTGCCCTTCGAAGGACTCAACCACCTTTTCCAGCACTGCGGAAGCGGTGATTCTTCCGAATACAAGGATATAGAGGAGACCATCTCTGCTGAGGTTCTCGAAAAGATATCTTCTTGGGTGAAAGGACTTTAGCTGTCCACTCATCAAACCGGTAATATAACAGAAGATGGACGTTTTCCGGAAAACGGCTCTCTCCCCCAAATGGGCAGGCGGATTCTACAAAGTGTCGGCGGTACTCTCCCTCGGCGCCTGCATTCCGGCGTTCGTCTCACCTGTACTCATTCCGACCTGCATAATCCTCAAGATGATATCGGTGCCGGTGGTGCTGTATCTTTTCAGCAGGTTCAAAAACGAAGAAGTCTGCTTCTGGATCAATCTGGGCATAAGCAAAGCGGAGTATTTCATCATTCCTGTCGCAGTGGAGTTCCTCTTCTTCATAGTGCTTGTTACTCTTAGCGGTATTCTTGGAAATGTCATCTGAAAAGGCAACAACGATGCTCGTCGACAGTGTGCACCTTTCTTTCGGGGAAAGGACGGTCCTTCAGAGCGTGTACCTGATCGCTGAGAAGGGAAAGGTCACCGGTGTTCTCGGAAGGAACGGCTCCGGGAAGTCATGCCTGTTCAGATGCATAATGGGAGCCCTCAAGCCTCTGAACATGTTCGTCCGTTTCGGCGAGCAGATGAAGACCGACTACGCCCATATAGGCGAAAGGGTGAGATTCCTGCCCCAGTATCAGTTCTCCCCTGCGAAAATGACTCTCGGTGAAGCTTTCCGCCTTTACGGTGTTGATTATGACGGACTTGTCACCTTCGATGAGAAATATCACCGTTATCAAAGGAAGTCTTTCGCTGAGCTCTCGGGAGGAGAGGTACGTCTTGCTGAAATATACATGGTGCTTTGCTCAGAGAGTGAGTTCTGCATCCTTGATGAACCTTTCTCTTACTTGTCACCTCTGCATGTGGAGAAGCTGAGGGACCTCATAGCCACCAAGAAAGAAGACAAAGGGATAATAGTCTCAGACCACCAGTACGAGGAGATAATAGGGATATCGGATGACCTTTTCCTCCTGAAGGACGGATATACCTTCCCGATCAAGTCAAGGGATGACCTGATAAAGCATGGATACATTTATGCTTGAGGTCACTCGGAAACAAGACTGCAAACAGAATACGCAACTATACAAATAGAATAAAACCATATGCCACAGGACTACATCATCAAAGAAATCGGCAAGTTCGGCGAGATGCTCGCCAAGATAGCCATGAGGCTCGGTATACTCGGAAACGAGGTCACCCCTCCTGACAACCTTCCCGATGCCCTGAAGACGGAGCTTCTGGAGGAAGCCGGTCTTGATACGGACTATCTTCTGTCTTTGGAGAATCCCCTTGAATACCTCATCTCTGAGAAAGGCCTCACCAACCAGGACCTCGAGACCCTTACGATTATGCTTCTGAAGGCCGGTCCCATGACAGAAGAACTGGAGACTTTCGGAAACGGAGTCATGGCTTATCTGGACCACGAGGGGGTATTCTCATTCGCTCTTCACAGCATGCTCATCTAGCAAGTTGTCAATAATTGCACATTCGGTCAGGAAACAAAAAACAAATCAAAAACATCATAGCAATGAAAAGATTCGAAATTCAAGAGAAGGAAAACCATGGTATAATGACTGAAGCCGTCGTCATCGTGGACAAGGAGACTGGAGTCAATTATCTGTTTGTTGTAAGAGGTTACGGAGCAGGTCTCACTCCCCTTCTTGACAAGGACGGGAAAGTCGTCGTGACAAAAGTAGCGGCAGATTATTGATAAGATGACCGAGAAAGAGAAAAGGGATTCCGGTGTCCTGTATAACGCCGGCTCCGATCCTGAACTCATATCAGAAGTCATGAGGGCCAAGAAGTTGTGCCATGAGTACAACTCCATTGACCCTACGGACTTCGATGCACAGGAGGCTGTTCTGAAGCAGCTTTTCGGGAAGACCGGAAAGAGGTTCCACGTGTATCCTCCTTTCTGGTGCGACTACGGCTACAACATTGAACTCGGGGAAGATTTCTTCGCGAACCACGGCACGGTGATGCTTGACGGCGGGAAGATAACCTTCGGGAACAATGTGCTTGTCGGACCGGGGTGCGGATTCCATACGGCGGGACATCCAATTGACAAGGAAAGACGCAATGACTGGCAGGTGTACAATCAGCCGATCACTGTCGGGAACAACGTATGGTTCGGAGCCGGTGTGCAGGTGATGCCTGGCGTCACCATCGGAAATGACTGCGTCATCGGCGCAGGAAGCATAGTGGTTTCAGATATTCCTGACGGATCCATAGCTGTCGGCAATCCCTGCAAAGTCATCCGTCCCATCACTGATGAAGACAGGAAGAAAGTCTACGGCAAGTGACTTCATCATGTAGTGGAATCCCGGAAGAAAACCAGTTTACGACAATCCCTCCCCTTTCAGAAAGAGGAGGGATTATTGTTTAATTTGCAACTGTTTATGTATGCTTGCTTACTTTGATTTCTTGTCACCCAGAGTAGTCACGGGGAAAGTGAAATAAGTGTCAGGATACGGCTCATCCGACAGAGTGAAATGCCACCATTCTGAATCAAGGGGCTTGAATCCGTGACGGAGCATCGCAGCCCTCAGAATCATACGGTTGGCGAACTGCTCAGAGGTGATTTCAGAACCCTCGGTATAATCGAAAGTAGTCGGGTCTCCTCCGAAATCCGGATGACTTTCCACTCCGAACCAGTCGAAGGTTCCTCCCATATCAACATCCTTCTCGGTTGCCATGTCAAAGAGGGTGAGGTCGACGGTCGATCCTCTAGTGTGTCCTGACTTCTCAGCTATGTATCCCCGGGGGAAAAGCACGCTCTTGTCCAGATCCGGATAGAAATACTGCTTCATCAGTGTATCGGGAACATCGGCAGCCCATCTCACGAAATTGTCCACAGCCATCTGAGGCCTGTAAGCATCGTATATCTTGAGGCGATAGCCTTGTGCCTTTACGTCATCACTGACGGCTTTGAGGCTGTCTGCAGCCCTCTTGGTGAGAAGGGCCACAGGCTGAAGGTATCCGTCTATCCTTTCTCCCACGAAATTGTATGTCCCGAAATACCGGATTTCAAGAATCGCGTCAGGAACGACATCAGTGATGTTCACGAAGTCGCTGCTGATCGCAGCAGGATCAGATGGTCCTCTTGAGCATCCTGCAAGGATTGAGAGAAAGGCGGAAAGGATGATGGCTGTCTTTTTCATAAGATTTGGTTTTATCCCAATAGTCAGGCGAATTTAGATAATATGCAGACCTTATGCAAAGGAAAGAACTGGAAAAACCTCTATTGTGGGAATTATATCTATGAATGTCATTTGCATATCGCAGGTATATTTCTCAATGGATTTTTCTATTTTTGTAGAGTAAAGAGAACACTTCCCTACACCACTACACCATAACACGGACATGATACCTCCCAAGTACATAAACACGAAGGACGTCGTCAGACTCACTGGCCTAAGTACCAAGAAAGTCTATGACCTGATCCATGCCGGTACTCTGAAGGCTCACAAAGCCCCTAAGAGCGGATGGAGGCTTGACCGTGAAGGTGTTGAGGAGTATTTCGGGATAAAGATCGGAGAAACCGTTCCTAAAAAGTGTGGTGCCGTGGAGATACCGTATACTGACTGAACAAGTATCTATTCCTGTTATTCTTTCATGAAGTTCTTTTTAAGGTTCATACTCTCCCTCGTTCTTCTTTTGGGCTGCTGTCTTGCAGGACACTCCCAGGAGATCAAGGGCCTGTCTTTCCTTAACCGGATAGATATGAAGATGTACAACAGTCAGCATAGCGCGAAGGTTGACACCAACTACATCCATATTCCTGAAGAGAGGTGGACTATAAAGACTTCAGCTGATATCACGGCGAACAACATTGCAGTAAGTCATCTGGACAGGAAAGTGGGGTATATCTCTCAGCTGTCATCAATACCTTCATATTCCCAAGGTATAACAGTGGCATGGAGATGGTTTGAATTCGGGATCGGTATCAACCCCAGCTGGTTCTTCCCTAAGATAAGGAACAACGATCAGTCTTATTCGATATCCGTTTACGGCAATAAGATGGGCCTGTCCGCCACAATGAGGTATTCGGATACCTTCAGAGGGTTCTCTATGACATTGCCGGACTCTTCCCTGGTCAAAGTTCCTCTCGGAGTATGCAAGGACCTTTCAGGAGACTTCGATGCGTATTATGTCTTCAACGGAGACAAGTTCTCCTATCCTGCGGCATTCAGTATGATGCAGGTCCAGAAAAGAAGTGCCGGAAGTCCGATTCTGAGTTTATCCATCCGCAATGCTATAACTACGTTTGACCCTGAAGTGCTTAAGCCAGGTTATCATGGTGAAGATGACACTATGACAACACCTCTGGAATCCGGTGATAAATCCATCGCAGATATAGCTATTGCAGCACTTAGAGGAGAAGAAGACGCAGGCAAGAGTCGCCTATATACGAATGTGCTTGCTTTTGGTGGAGGATATGCTTACAACTTCGTGACGAAGAACAATTGGCTGTTCCATGGGTCCGTTATGGCGAATCTTTCACTTCTTGCATATAACAAGATGAAGACTCCGACAGATGATTATTTGCTGCGCAAGACATTCCCGGATTGGGTGGGATCCGTGCAGGTTTCAATACTCCATTGGAAAGGCAAGTGGTTCTACGGAGCTAACTTCATAGCCAGAGGTTCAATTGTCGGAAGGCCGCAGGATATGGTGTTCTCCAACTATAGGACTGAGGGACATTTCCTGGTGGGAGTGAGGCTGTAAAGCTCATCTGTCTGCCGGCAGGTTGAAAGATTGAAATCATATTGATACGATGGGGA
>JAEEGL011402158.1_pt1 | contig 20053 bp, 20 predicted proteins | sample 9134231 | NCBI WGS metagenome assembly JAEEGL01 (sample SAMN16246548, study PRJNA631951) | gut metagenome | biome: gut microbiome; feature: rumen; material: fiber-attached | host: Bos | place: Iran: Karaj | collected 2018-10
GCTCTTTGTTGATCCAACTGTGAATGTGTTACCGCAGTTGCAAGTAACAGTGGCCTGATGGAATTCTGGCTGAATGTCCTGTCTCATCTCTTCTCACCTCTCTATATACAAAAAATCTTCTAATTAACTATAGTTACCGCTGTTCACAACAGCTATATAAATATAACATACTTATGCTATATTCGCAAGTACTTTTTATAACGATTTATTATTATGCTACATTTTCTGTAGGAACAACGCCTGTAGAAGTGTAGTTCTTGTAGGCCTTGTTCATCTTATATGTTGTAACAACAGCATATACACCAGCTACAATAATAAGCCAGCCACCGCCGGTCTGAAGAACAAATATACAGATCACAAAATTAAAGATACTGTATGCAAGCAGTATAACAGAAGCTATAAAGCTCTTCTTCCAATGAATTATACCACCAAGCACTCCAAGAATAACCGCGTCAATTGGGAAACCTCCGCCAACAAGCTGCGCAATAAGTGTGATTGCTGCGCATACATAGCAGATTATTGCACATGCATTAGCATTCTTTTTCTGTTTCTCCATAGCAGGAAGATTGATAAACTCTTCCTTGGTCAGCTGCTGGTACTGTCCAGCCTGATTATACTGGTTGTACTGCATATACTGAGCATTCTGGCCATTAAACATAGGAGCGCCCTGCATAGGCTGTGCATACTGATTGTTCTGTGCATACTGCATGTTCTGAGGATTCTGCGCATACTGCACATTCTGTGCGTACTGTTGTGCACCAGCATCAACCGCATTATTGTCAAGTGCAGCGCCACAATTAGTACAGAACCTAGATCCGTCAGCGTTCTCTGCACCACAATTGTTACATTTCATGATCAAACTCTCCTTTTTCCAAATACTCCATCCCGAAAAACTTCGCCTAGTTTATCACACTTTTTCGATTTTGTGAAGTGCTCTGTTCAGAAACTGTCTTGTTCTCTCCTGCTGGGGATTTCCGAATATCTCTGAAGGCGTTCCCTGTTCTACCACTCTTCCACCGTCCATAAATACTACTCTTGATGCAACCTCCTGAGCAAACGACATTTCGTGAGTCACAACAACCATAGTAGTTCCTTCCAGGGCAAGTTTTTTCATAACCTCCAGAACCTCTCCTGTAAGTTCAGGATCAAGAGCACTTGTAGGCTCATCAAAAAGAATCACCTTTGGCTCAGGGGCAATAGCTCTTGCAATCGCAACTCTCTGCTGCTGGCCACCTGACAATTCACCAGGGTAGTATCCCGCTCTGTCAAGCATCCCCACCTTAGCAAGATGCTCAAGCGCTATCTCTTTTGCCTTGTCCTTGTTCATCTTGCGGGCTGTTACAAGGCCCTCCATGACGTTCTCAAGAGCAGTCATATTATTAAAAAGGTTAAAACTCTGGAAGACAAAGCCCATTTCCATTCTAAGCTTCCTGATATCTGCCTTAGAAATGTGGGCCATATCTCCGTGATAATCATCAAATGTTATCTCTCCAATATCAGATGTTTCTAAAAAGCTCATACACCTTAAAAGAGTTGTCTTACCAGATCCGGACTGGCCTATTATAGCCACCACTTCGCCCTTGTCCACTTTAAAGTCCATCCCCGCAAGGACTCCGGTTCCAGAAAAAGACTTATGTAAATTATGTATTTCAAGCATATTTTGTCACCTTATCCTTACCATCACTTTTCCATACCAGCTTCTTTTCAAGATATCTCTGAAGCCAGGTCAAAAGAGTTGAAAAAATCAGATAAATAAATGCCGCCTCCAGATATAGGGCAAAAGGCTCATAAGTTCTGGCCGCAATCTGCTGAGCAGTTGTAAAAAGATCTATGACTGTAATGCTAGATGCCAACGCAGTATCCTTAAGAAGACTTATCAGGTTGTTAAAAAGATTTGGAAAAGCCACAGGGAAGGACTGGGGCAAAATAACCCTCACCATAGCCTGAGGATAGTCAAGGCCTATCATGTAGGCTGCCTCAAGCTGCCCCTTTGGAATTGCCAAAATAGCTGACCTGAAAACCTCAGCATTATAAGCTCCAAGATTAAGTCCAAAAGCAAGCACAGCTGCAGGAAATGCGTCAAGAACAATTCCAACATTTGGAAGTCCAAAGAAAATAATAAAGAGCTGCACTATCAAAGGTGTTCCACGAAATACCCAGATATAAAATCTGGCAATCTGACGCAGCACCTTGATATTGGCTACCTGAACAAGGGCCAGTAAAAGACCTATAGCAAGGCTCAATGCAAATGATAACAAAGTCAAAGGTATTGTGATCTTTATACCTGGTATCAGAATCTTGAAAAAGGAACTTGTGATAATTTCAACTAATCTATCGTCCATCAGTAAATCTCTTTCATGTCATTTTTCTTTATATCAATATCATTGTTACTATGAGTAGCAGGAATATTAGCATTTCCCTTATATTCCAAGAAAAAAAGAAGGTGCACCATGGCACCCTCTCATTATATCTTACTTGGTTATATCCTGGCCAAAGTATTTAGTGGAAAGCTCTGAAAGTGTGCCATCAGCAGCCATTTCCTGTATTGCCTCATCTATGGCAGCTCGTAGAGAAGCTGATTCATCGCCCTTTCGAAGAGGTATTGAAACCTCAGAAGCTTCATCAGTAAGAGCAACTATCTTAATAGGAGCATCTGGGTGCTCGCCAAGGTAATCATAGAAAGAAACCTCAGCATTGAGCGTTGCATCTACTCTTCCTGATAATACCATATCGATAGTCTCTGAAAGTGTGTCTACATTCTGAACATCTGCACCAAGATCTGCAGCCATATCTGCATAGGTTGAACCAAGAGAATTACTTGTCTTCTTGCCTTTAAGGTCATCAAAGGTTGTGATCTCAGTGTTATCATTCTTAACTACAAGCGCTGTTCTGATATAAGCATATGGAGTAGTGAAATCATATTTTTCTTTTCTTAGATCTGTGATTTCAACACCATTTATGATGCAGTCGTATCTTCCGCCATCAAGTCCAGCAAAAAGTCCGTCCCACTCGCCTTCTACAAACTCAGCTTCTACACCAAGGCGCTTTGCTATCTCTTTACCAACCTCTGTGTCAAATCCAACAAGTTCTCCAGACTCATCATGATAAGTCCATGGAGCCCACTGGCCTTCCATTGCAATGATGATCTTGCCCTTTTCCTTGATAGCAGCAAGCTGATCTGCATCTGTATCTGCCAGTGTCTGAGCTGGAGTTTCAGCTACTACGCTGTTTTCTACAGCAGATTCCTCAGAAGGAGTTGTTGTCGTCTCGCTTGCATTGCCACAACCTGCAAGAACTCCAGCAAGCATTGTTGTAGCAACTGTAATACCTAAAAATCTTTTGTTCTCAAAAAGTTTCATAGTTTATGTCTCCTCATATCATTTCGCACAATATAATTGCGTCTATAGCAATTTATTGTACATGATAAAAACTGATATGTCAAAATCCTATCACTTTACTAGGATTTTACAGCCATAAATAATTTCTTTCAATAAACATATCTTTAATTATTTATTAAGATATTTTTTGAGTTTATTTCTGATTCTCTGCATAGCATTATCTGTAGATTTCTCATCCCTTGAAAGGACTGCCGAAATCTGCTTTATGCTCATGCCTGTGATATAAAGATCCAGCACCTGGCTCTCCAAGGGGCTAAGCTCTCTTTCTATAGCCTCTTCCAGAGCCTTAAGGTTTTCCTGGTCAATGATATGCTGCTCCGGAATAAAGCTTGAATCCGATTCCAGAACCTCCTCAAGAGATGGTGATATATCCTCGCTACCATCTTCTCTTTTGGCATAAATAGAAATATAACTGTTGAGGGGCGCATGTTTCTTCCTGTTAAGAGACTTTATAGCAGAATAGATTTGCCTTGAGATACAAAGATCCGCAAAGGTGGCAAAACTTGCATCTCTGCCGTAGTCATAGTCTCTCACAGCCTTAAATAGCCCAATCATGCCCTCCTGAATAAGGTCATCCTTGTCTGCTCCCAGGATAAACATGGAAGTAGCTTTTTTCCTGACCAGATTCTTGTACTTGTTCATGATGTAGTCTATCGCGCCTGCATCTTCGTCATCATGTATAGAAAGAATTATTTCCTCATCAGTTTTATCTTTGTATTTGCTATCGCTCATCCCATCCTCTGTCTTACAACTTCAAACGCAAGAACTCCGCATGCTACCGAAGCATTAAGGGAATCAATATCTCCCTTCATAGGGATTGAAGCGATCATGTCACACTTTTCGCGGACAAGACGGCTTACTCCGCTTCCCTCATTTCCAATAACAAGTCCAATAGGTCCTTTTAAGTTAAGCTGATACATTGTAGTTCCGCCCATATCAGCGCAGGCAAACCAAAGTCCCTTATCCTTAAGGTCTTCGATAGTATTGGCAATATTGGTCACCTTGGCAACTGGTGTGTAATTGATTGCTCCAGCTGATGCCTTGGCCACAGTTGCTGTAAGAGATGCTGCTCTGTGCTTGGGAATTATAACTCCGTGAGCCCCAGCCAGATTCGCTGTTCTGATAATAGCTCCAAGGTTGTGAGGATCCTCAATATTATCAAGAATGATAATAAACGGGTCTTCACCTTTTTCTTTTGCCCTTGCGAGGATATCGTCAACCTCAGCATAGTTGTAGGATGCGCCGTAGGCTATAACTCCCTGATGCTTGCCAGTTTCAGAAATCTGGTCAAGTCGCTCTTTTTTGACAAAAGAAATAACGGTATCCTTGTGCTTTTTTGCCTCTCTTAAAATAGTCTGCACAGGCCCATCCTTGCAGCCATCTAAAATAAAGAGTCTGTCTATGGTCTTACCTGACCTGAAAGCCTCCAAAACCGCATTCCTACCCTCTATTATCCTGCTCTCAAAATTTTCTTCCATATTCCATAATCCTTATATATTACTAAAATCCACTGTTCCAGACACCTGTACATGCATGCTTGCTAAAGCATTGTGCCTACAGTTATCAAAACGACTATAATTTTCAATCCGATGTTCAATCCAGAATATCAAGTCCAAGCTTCTCAATCCCTAGCTTTACAAGTTCACAGGCTCTGTCCATGTTATCTGTAAGATATAAAAAGCCCATGATAGCTTCAAAGCCAGTGGCATCAAGATACTCAATTGTTGATGCATTCTTGGCCTTGGTGTGAGGCTTGGAATTGCGGCCTCTTCTGTAGTAATCCTGCTCTTCTTCGGTAAGTTCATCCATGATAGCCTTGACCATGTCAGACTGAGTCTTAGCCTTAACAATACTGCTGGCCTTCTTGTGCAGGTTGTTAACAGCAGTATTACCCTTATTAACCAGGATTGAACGGATGATCACATCAAAGATAGCATCACCTATATAGGCAAGAGTCAGAGGAGAATAAGTTCTGATATCCTGAGACTCTATGCCAAATTTGCTATTTAAATATTCATTTAAATCAGCTGCCATTTAACGCCCTCTCTGGTGTCCTTGATCTCTACACCCTTTTCAAGAAGCTCTGCTCTTATGGCATCAGCAGTTGCAAAATCCTTGTTCTTCTTGGCCTGAGCGCGTCTCTCAATAGCATCAAGAATGAACTTCTCAAGCTCTGGGTCAACATCTGCACCCTCTGAAAGAGCCTTGGCATGTCCGATCAGATCAAGAGAAAGAACTTTATCAAAACTCTCTACAAGAGCAAGCTTAGTTGCATCGTTTGTATCAGCCTTAAGCGCATCATAAAGAACAGTTGTAGCCATAGAAGTATTAAGGTCGCCGCATACAGCATCTGCGAACTTCTCCTCAAACTCTCTTTTAACCTTCTCATCAACTGCGCCATCTTCCTTGAGCTCAGAAACTCTCTTAACAAGCTTGTTATAAGCAGCTACAGCCTGATCAAGGGCCTCATATGAGAATTCCAAAGGCTTTCTATAATGTGACTGAAGGCAGAAGAACCTGTATACAAGAGGATCATAGCCCTTTTCTTTTAAAAGAGATACAGTAAGGATTGCACCCTTTGATTTACTCATCTTGCCTGACTTGTCATTAAGATGATTTGAATGGAACCAGTATTTGCACCACTCATGTCCAAGGTAGCTCTCTGACTGTGCAATCTCATTGGTGTGATGAGGGAAAATATTGTCAACACCACCGCAGTGAATATCGATATACTCTCCTAAATGCTTCATAGAAATGCATGAGCACTCAATATGCCATCCTGGATAACCAACACCCCATGGGCTATCCCACTTAAGTGCCTGGTCTTCAAACTTGGACTTGGTGAACCAGAGAACAAAGTCTGTCTTGTTCTTCTTGTTGGCATCTTCCTGTACATCATCACGAACGCCCACCTGAAGTGCCTCTTTTTCTACCTCAGATGAGAAAACGTAGTAATCCTTGAGCTTGGATGTGTCAAAGTATACGTTTCCACCAGCAACATAAGCATAGCCCTTCTTAAGAAGTGTATCTACCATGTTGATGAACTCAGGGATGCAGTTTGTAGCAGGCTCTATAACATCAGGGCGCTTATTTCCAACTGCATCAAAATCAGCAAAGAAAGCATCAGTGTAGTACTTGGCAATTTCCATAACAGTCTTGTGCTCTCTCTTTGCGCCAGCAAGCATCTTATCTTCGCCTGTGTCAGCATCTGATGAAAGATGTCCAACATCAGTGATGTTCATGACTCTTTTCACATCATAGCCTGCATATGCAAGGGCCTTGATAAGTACATCCTGCATAATGTAGGTTCTGATATTTCCAATGTGAGCATAGTGGTAAACGGTAGGTCCGCAGGTGTACATTGAAACCTTGCCTTCCTCCCTTGGGGTGAACTCCTCTACCCTTCTATCTAGCGTATTATAAAAAGAAAATTCGTGTGCCATTTTTATCTATTTCTCCTGATTTATTATTATATCTTGCAGCTAAATTATATAGCTATGTATATCTATTATCCTGTATCTACAAGCAGCTATTTTAGAAGTCTTGCTTCTCTATTTTCTGCATATATACTGATACGTATTATCGCCTTGCTCTAACAATTACTGCCTCTGACAGCCCGGACAGCTGCTACATCGGTCAGCACTTTCGCTGTCAAAAACTGTGGCACCTCTGTCAAACATAGAGGTAAGGCTACATATTGCCTGAGAAGATATGCCCTCTCCCGCTCCTGTAAATCCAAGGCCCTCCTCTGTAGTTGCCTTGACATTGACCTGTGAAACCTCGATTCCAAGATCATCAGCAATAATCTGCCTCATAGTATCAATGTGTGGTCTCATCTTGGGAGCCTGAGCAATTATGGTTGCATCAATGTTCTCAACAAGGTAATTCTCCTCTTCAAGCATCCTGGCCACTTCGCGAAGAAGGGCCCTGGAATCAGCTCCCTTATATCTTTCATCTGTGTCAGGGAAGTGCTTGCCTATATCTCCAAGAGCTGCTGCTCCCAAAAGTGCATCCATTATAGCATGTAAAAGAACATCCGCATCCGAATGTCCCAGTAATCCCTTTTCATATGGAATCTTAACACCACCTATGATAAGGTCTCTCCCCTCCACAAGTCGGTGCACATCATATCCCATTCCAACTCTCATGTCAAATTCCTCGTACTTTCACTCTATATAATATTCAGTAATCTAATCTTTTTTAACCAATATGATATGCGATTTGCTTCGTTTCTTCGAAACTATCGCAATTCTGCTAAAATTCGGAAGATGCTAATTTACTAGGTAAATTGCTTATTCCTCATATTGTTCGGTCATAAGAAAAACAGTTCAACTATAAACGCTGTAAAGCAAGAAATACCTGCAACTGTTAGAAGGCTCTTTTTATTAAGGGCCAGTATAAGCGCCATTGCAAAGCCCGCAACGGATGAATAAATATGGTCCGTAGCAGATAAAATAGCAGGAAATGTCATCGCTGCCAGTGTTGCATAAGGCACATAATGCAAAAAAGATTTGATAAAAGTGCTCTTTATCTCTTTCCTGATAAGAGTAAGTGGCAGCATCCTTATAAGGTAAGTTACAACCGCCATAAGGAGGATATAAAGATAAACTCTACTCATGCCTTCTCCTCCCTGACTGGTGCTACTATTGCCGCTATGCCCGCAATCACTACTGTTACTATTATAATCCTAAATCCTGCAGAAATCATTTTAAGGTATGGAGCATAGGTAAATACACAGCTCATGGCCATAGATGAAATGACAACTGCCGCAATAGCCTTACTCACCCTAGTCTCTGGAATGATGATTGCAATAAACATGCCGTAAATTGCAAGTCCAAGGCTACTAATAAATATCTGTGGCAGGATCTGTCCTGCAACTGAACCAAGGATTGTTCCAAGAACCCAGCCAAATACAGATGTGATAATAAGGCCGTAGGAAAACAGCGGATAGAGCGGCCCCTTTTTAAAAATGCTCACAGCAAATATCTCATCCGTAACGCCATAGGAAATTCCCATTCTCTCAAGAGTGTTCACATCGGCTCCAAGCTTTTGTGAAAGAGCTGTAGACATCAGCATATATCGCAGATTTATTATAAACTGCAGTATTGCCAGTTCCACAAAGCTTCCATTTCTAGCTATAACTTCCAGAGCTGAGAACTGACCTGCACTGGTCACATTCAAAAGAGAAGTCATAGCTGCCTGAAATGGAGTCATTCCAATCTTGGAACTCTCTATTCCAAAGGCAAAAGATACTGCTATATAGCCAAGACAAATCGGTATTGCGCTCTGGCATCCCAAAAGAAAATCCCTAAACGTACCTTTTTTCATATTATCCAAGTTTCCCCAACATATTAGTTTACTAGGTAAATTGCTTATTCAGTCAAAACACTTAACATGCAAGCATGTAGGCATTTTGAATTTTGACACCTATATGATATACGAATTGCTTTGTTTCTTCGAAACTCTCGTAATTCTATATCATAATATATATTTTTATCGAGATTCAATCAAGGTGGTAAAATTATCCAATGCAGTAACTGGCAGTATATCAGGCATTTCTATCTGATCTCTATTATGATATACGAAATGCACCACGACTTACGTCATTTTTGCAATTCTACATCATTTTATAGCATCCACTACTGCCTCAATATCCTCTGTCTTAAGGCTTCCCTGAACCATCTGGGCTGAGCCGCCGCCCTTTGCACCGAACTGTGTTCTCATCATATTGGCAATTTCCATGCAATCCTTATCCTTATTAGAAGTTCCAACTATAAACCTGTAGCCTTCTGCCTTGCTGCCTGCAAAGACGCCGCAAAAGCCGCTGTGATCTGCGGTCAGGAGATTCACAAGTTTCCTCATTGCATTGCTATCAAGATTCTTTTTGATAAGTACTACATTTTCAAGGCTCTTGTCTATCTCTTTTAACTCTGCCTCTATAAGGGCGCTGGTTGCCTCAGAAAGCTCCTGCTTGAGCTCTGAATTAGCGTTAGATAACTTTTTCACAGCAGTAATTACATTTTCAGAAGCAGTTGTGAACATGCCTGAAAGCTCAGACACTATCTCATGTTCCTTGTTAAGATAGTCCATAGCTCTTTTGCCGCACAAAATGTTCACGCGCACGCCGCCCTTGTAGTTCTGAAGGCCAACAACCTTCAAAAGTCCTATCTCTCCGGTTCTGAGTACATGTGGTGCGCAGCAGGCACAAATATCAACGCCTGGAATAGTCACAATCCTCACATCCCCTGTAAGTTCCTTCTTGCTGCGATATGGAATATTCTCTAGTCTGCTTTCCTCCGGAAACTCACATAAAACCTCAAGATTCTGCCAGATAACTTCATTGGCCTTGGCCTCAATCTCCCTGATTTCTTCCAGAGTAATGGGACCATTGTAATCCATGGTAACTTCCGAATCACTTAGATGAAAGCCCACATTATCATAGCCAAACCTGCTGCAGACAAGCCCTGAGAAAATATGCTCTCCTGTGTGCTGCTGCATATTTGAGAACCTGTGACTAAAGTCAATCACACCATGAACTGTGGTTCCCACAGGGATTTCCCTGTCTACAAGGTGTCTGATCTCATCACTGATACTCACATGCAATACCTGGGTTCTCTGCGCTCCATCATCAAACTCCAGAACGCCGCCATCACTTCCCTGTCCCCCCTGCTCCGGGAAAAAAGCTGTCTTATCCAGGATGATTTCATATTTCTCTTGAGATCCGCCATTATCCTGACATTCGCTGCCATCTGTAATCCTGCGGTCATTTTCGCACTTCCTGCAGTCTACAACCTTGGCCACAAAATCACTAATATATGCACTTGTATAATACAATTCTTCTGTCATATTTATCTCCAACTAACATTTCGCCTAATATTCAGTGCAGCATTCATTTTCTTAACAAATACATCACTATTGCATTATTCTACCACAAAAATAAGCCCCTAACCACGCGGCTAAGGGCTCGTCATAATTTAGCTCATCTGAGCATATTCTTCTTTTGTAAAATACTGGGTAGACTTCAGATACTTTGGAATACTCTTGGATTCTCCATTAATCCTGATATCCGCATGATTTTTGGCAATCTCAAGCACATACTCATTATCATCTGTTGGCAGCTTACCAACTATTGTAACCCTGATCTTAAGGTACTCATCAAGATTAGGAATATCAAACAATGACAAAAATCTCTTGCATCTTCCCTTAAATGAAATCTCTGGATCAAGATTATCAAGATTAGTGTTATTAAACTCAAACACTACATTCAGCCAGCCATCTTCCATGAACAGCGCAGTATCGCAGAACTCCTCTACATATTCCCTATTCTGACTTGCTCTTGAAATTCTGGAGAACTCCTCAAGTTCATCAACAAAAGTCAGGAATGAATTCTCATCAATTGTCTGAATTTGGAAACTATCGCAGGTATGATTTGATATAGATGCCAGAATATCGTGCATTGACAGAGCTCTCGCATTTGGCATTGGCAAAAGGCGATCTGGCCTGCAATAATCTGTCTCCTGGAATGCCTGAAGATTCTTCATCAAAAGAAATGCACTCATAATTCCATGCTGATAAGCTTCAAAGTCATTGTAATATGATGCTTTCAGCCCAAAAGGCGCATGGAAAAGAGTTTCCACTTCAAAGCTTCCCTTTATAAGATCTCTTTCTTTCTCAGAAAGAGTATCAAATGAAGAAAGGAATTCATCAAACTCGTAGGTTTTGTAAGTCTTCTCATTAAGCAGCTTCTTAAGAACATCCAGCGCTTCATCTGACAAACCATTTTTGTTAGACATGTTCATCATACTCTGCCTGGAAATATAATCTATAAAATTGTTAACAAACTCCTGCTGAATATTCTCATATTCAAAACTAAAATTCTCAAAATTGTTAATTGCAAAATATGGCAGCACTTTGTTCATAGCCTTATTGATTTTCTCTATCTTTTTAAGCGGATAGCCAAGATCATGGGTAAGCGCCGCAATACATCTGACAGAATCCTGCATTTCTTGCGTCTTTTCCTGAAGTTTTAAAACATTCTTAAGCACAATTGCATCTTTTCCCTCAACAATATGAAAACTATCTGAAAGCTTTTCCATCATTATATAGTTTTCATAGGTCTCTCGCTGACGACGATACAACTCTGAAAACTGTGGCTCATTGTAAAGGTATTCTCCAAGGAAATACACCCAGAGACAATGCAAGGTATGATCTCTATAAAAAGAGTCAGATGCAAAAATAAGCTCCTCAAACTCCACATAAGAATCAAAATACTTAAAGATCTTGTCATATCCCTTCTTGTTAGGAGACAGATAACTCATAGCCGCCTCAAAAAGATTCTTCCATAGCCCCACTGCCAGCTGAATCTTATTATTCATCTTTGACTCTTCTATAAGCTTCTCCAAAGCCTCTTTAATACTAGCTTTGAGTTCATTCTTCCCCCTAAGAAAAACAACCTCATCCTTCTGCATGCGCTCTAGATAAAAGCGCATCACAGTCTTTTCATCAATAAAATGTTCCATACAATCCTCCAACAGTAATTTTCATACTAATCAATACTTTAAAGCATTAAAGGCCGTTCTGCAACATAATAATCATGTGAATCATGCAGAAAAAGAGAAAGTGCGGGCTATACATGACTTCTAATCATTTAATCGCGAAGCGATTATTTTGCCAGGCTTGCCATGAATTCAGTTTAGATTACGAGGGCAATGGCGAACTTGGGACGATTTTGGTGCAACGGATAAAAGACCAATTCATCATGAGTGCCTATGCACGAAATGATGAATGCTTTGGGCTTTTAGAAGTGTCTTGCACCACGAGTACCAAGTCACCATTGCCGAGTAATTTCAAAACTGAATTCATGGCAATGTCTGGCAAAATCTTACTTGCATTAAAAAAGAGACTGCATCATGCAGTCTCTAGTGGAAGATCTGAGAGTTCTTCTAATACTCTTCTCTTGACAACATCTTTTTCTGTTTCAAGAGAAAATGCAAGCTCAGTGTAAAGAAGCTTTTCAGCCATATTCAGGTATTTCTCATTAAGCATGGCAAATTTCTTGCCCTCCGCCTCGCGGGTAGCCTTGATTCTGCGTAGAGCCTTCACAAGCCCCATCATCTCTTCGGCTACATTTCTCTTAATGATATCAAGTATTGCGGGCTCAGCCTTCTTACCCTCAGGAAGCTCAATTTCCGGAGTTCCCTCAATATCATCTATTAATCCTTCAGCATAGTCAGCGCTAATGACTTCACGTATCTTGTCCTCGGCACCCTCTACTGGAACATAGAGGACACTTCCGGCATCCACAGCGGAAATCATCATGTAATACTGTTTCTCTTTTCCCCTCTCAAGAAACGATGGCACGAGAATTTCTCGAACCTTGCATAAACCATGACTACCGTAAATAACGCACTCTCCAATATTTAACATTGTGTTCCTCCTTGATCTGAAACAAAACCATCTGCTAACTTGAAAGCGCTTTCACAGCTGAGGATTAAAAAGACATGGTGTGGGTAGAATCCTTGGTTCCCCATTACCATGTCCTTACTCGCATGTTGTAATTATAACATAATATTACTTTTTTTGTAACACTTTTACGCGTAAAAAACCTAAAAAAATTTGTGTATCATATGGTCAAAGCACACATTTTATCTGTCTTTTGCAGCCATATAATCTTCTCTGGTAATTACACTGATGTTCTCAATACGAGTCTCTCCAAGCATAGGTATTTTCGAAGTTTCATTGGTATATAAATGCTTAAATCCACATTTTTCCTGAACCTTCTGAGACCTTGTATTTCCCTGAAAATACCCGCAGAGAATTCTGTTTAGGCCTATATCTTCAAAGCCGTGGCGAATAAGCTCCTTTGCCGCTTCAGTTACAAGTCCCCTTCCCCAGAAGGGGTAACCAATCCAGTATCCAAGTTCTGCTTCATTCTTTTTAAGAGGCCTCTCAAGGCTCCCCTCCAGAGTAAGTCCTATGCTTCCAACTGGAGAATTTCCCTGGCCTTTGAGGCAGATTGCATAAACCTCATCCTTGGCAAAAATGGTACGTATAACTGCCCTGGAGTAGTCTTCATCCCTATGGGGAAGCCAGCCTGCAGCCGGCCCTATACGGTCATCGCTTGCATATTTAAAGAGGCTGGATGCATCTTCATCTTTCCAACCCCTAAGTATCAGTCTTTCAGTTTCTAATACGTATCCCATATCAAAGACTCATATACTGGAAGCCAGTCTTGGCAGTAAAGGCATCCATAGATTTTTTGAACAGGGTAAAATACGCCTCTTCCTTGTGCATAGCTTCGTGAGAAAGGAAAAAAATAACCTTACCACTCTTTATGTCCCACTCAATATCGTGCTGCGGGTCAAGCGCCATGATATCCTTAAAAGAAAGTCCGTACTTTTCTCTGCAAAAATCATCCTGGTTATCCATATCCATTACCAGCTCAATGATCTTGTTCTTGGTCTTAAGAAGATTGTCGCACTGTTCCAGCATGATCTGCTGAACAATATTGAGAGAGTTGATCTCGTAACCAACAAGCTTCATGTCGCCAATGATCCTGTCAAAATCAACAGCACACAGTTCAAATGGATCCACCTTGTTCTCACCATAGCCAAAAACAGCATTGTAAAGCCCTTCGTTCATATGAATCTCCTTTCCCTCAAGCCATTATTCATTGTCTTTGGAAAATAAACCCTTCTGCGATTTCAAAAACTCCAAATACTCATCTTCCGGTATTGGTCTTGAATAATAGAAGCCCTGCAAGAACTCAACACCTTTATCTATCAGCATCTTGGCCTGATCAAGCGTCTCAACACCTTCAGCCAAAATATGAAGTCCATAGTCCTTTAAGAAGTTGATTGTATACTCCAACATCCTGAGATTCTCAGGTTTATCCTGATCCAAACAGTTCCAGACAAACTCTTTGTCCAGCTTGACCAGGGCATAATCCATTTTAAGTATCTCCAAAAGATTTGAATACCCAGCCCCGAAGTCATCCATTGAGAAAGTGCTTCCGTGAGCCTTTAGCATGTTTACATTTTCCTTAAAGGCCTCATCATCGCTGATATAAGAAGTCTCCGTGATCTCAAAATTGATAAACTTAGGCGGAATATGATATTTCTCCATCTTATTTATTAGTCTGGCATGGGTCTGTTCGTCAACAACTTCGTTACCGGAAAGGTTGACCTCGATCATCTTGATCCCATATCCCTGTAAATTGCTGCGGGCTATGAATGAACAAACCTTCTCAAATACAATGTCATCTATCTCCTGGATAAATCCGCACTTTTCGGCAATTGGAATAAAATCCTCAGGAGAAATATAGTTCTCAGTCCTGGGTCTTCTCAGTCTTACCAGAGCTTCAGCCGATGAAAAGCTGCCATCTGCAACTGTCAGGATAGGCTGGTAATAAACGTCAAAAGATTTTTCTTTTACCGCTGTTCTAACAATGTCCTCTATAGAATTTCTGTAAACCATCTTATCTACAACATTGTTATCTATCACAAGGTTAGGCGAAGACTGGGTGTATACATACTCCTCAGAAACATAGCCAAGGATCTGAATGACCTCATCCGCCGTTTTTGCATACTTAGGGTACTCCAGAACACTAAACGTCAGCCTGTAGTTCTTGCTTTCATTGTCCTTGAGACTTCCGACATAAGTCATATAGCTCTCAACATTCTCAGGAGTTCTGACTATTGAGCATAAAGTATTCCAGTTAAAAAGATATGACGGCACCCCAATGTAACTCTCCGTAAACCTGCCAACTGCCCTCATAAGCCCCGTCAGCTCTTTTCTCTCAGAGATTGACATAACATTGGTCTTGCCAGTAAAAATAACTGATACAATAAAAAAGTTCTTGCTAAAGCCTGCCGCTTCTAATAGTGCTACGTTAAAGGCATCGCGGTTAAGAACGCCCTGAATTGATCTTTCGAAAAACTCCTTGGGATTTTCCATAGACAGGAAAAGAATCAGCACCATCATCATCATTGCAATGGCTGAAACCTGAATGTCCCGGTTGAAGTACTGAAACAAAGCGCATCCCACCCAGTTTACAAGACCTGCCAGAACAGCAATAAAGCCATCCCTCGGAAGTCTCCCCCTGAAATATATAACTCTCACAAGAGATAAAAAGATATAAAGAAATCCCACAATATAGCAAGTATCAACAGCAGTGCCATAGTTAAAATACTTACCGTTATCACTAATTCCATAAAAAATACCACGAGCTATAGCATTAGCTATCGCAAGCAGCATAGGAATGCCGATCATCACCACTACAGTATTGGATATAGCCCGCGTTCTCGAGGTCCTGAAATACACATAAATACACATGATAAAGGCTGGCACCAAAAGAGATCCCATATATAGGACCTGTGCAACGTGCCTTAAATTTACTAAAGACTCATCAGCATACCAGAATACCGCACATTCAAAGATCTCACACAAGTTGTTAAAAAAGACCGAAATTAAGAAAACAAAGAAAACCTTCGCAGAAATAAGCTGCGGCAGGTTCCTTCTAAGATAAATAACAAGAAGTATGCTTGATACCAATATTGCAATTATAGGTGTACGAATTTCCATATATAAATTATAATATAAAACTCCTATAGCAACAACTCATTTGCAACATTCATTCATCAAATCTGCAGTAAATATGAAGTATATCCTGGAATATTAAGTCCTCCTCCAAAATCTATCTCTTTTCCAGTTATAAGATCTGTGGCTCTTCCTGCTCTTGCATCAAAATCAGCATGGAACTGATTTTCATCAGCATTTATGACAACAATCACTCTGTCACCTTCTGCTTCTCTTTCAAAGATGCACTGCCTGTTAGTTAATAACAGCGACTTAAAATCTCCGTAAGAAAGAGCCTTGGAGCCTTCTCTTCCATGACAGAGCGCGGCAATCGTATCAGTAAGCTCCGTCCACATAGGCTCATCAAAGCAAGGCCTAAGTGCAGAATCCCCCTGGGACTTATCTGCCTTTTCTCCCCATTCACTACCATAGTAGATTGTAGGAATTCCAGGCATTCCAAACATCAGCGTATAGATCAGCTTTAAATGCTCAGGCCTGTTTAGAACACTGGCTATTCTGCTGACATCATGATTATCAACAAAAGATAAAAGATGCCTTCCTCTATACAAAGTCCAGTTCTCCGGCCCAAACTGACGCAAAAGGGAATGGACTATTTCAAACATATTCATGCTGTTAAATGAGGAATGCATGCCCTTGTAACACTCATAATTAGTGGCACTGTGGCACAGGTCATCTCCCATAATGCGGTTGTAATCTCCGCCTATCATCTCGCCCATGAGGAAAAAATCTTCCTTCCAGCCGCTACTCTCTCTTCTAAGCCTTCTGATAAAGTCCTGATCAAGGCAATAGGCCACATCGAGGCGAAGTCCATCAATTCCAAACTCATCAACCCAGAATTTGGCGCTTTCCAAAAGATAATCAGTGACTGCCGGATTTTTCAGATTAAGTTTGACCAGATCATAATTGCCTTCCCATCCCTCATACCACAAACCATCATTGTAGCTGCTGTTTCCGTCAAAGCTTATGTTAAACCAGTCCTTATAGGGAGAATCCCACTTTTTTTCCAAAACATCAGTAAATCCAAAAAAGCCTCTGCCTGCGTGGTTGAACACTCCATCAAGCACAACCCTGATGCCTTCCTTGTGGAGTTTGTCACAAACCTTCTTAAAATCAGCATTAGTACCAAGGCGCACATCTATCTTTTTATAATCCCTGGTATTATAGCCATGAGTATCAGACTCAAATACCGGATTGAACAAGACAGCGCCTATGCCAAGCTTTTTAAAATGCGGAATCCAATCTATGACCTTTAAAATCCTGTGTTCTAGCTTTCCATCATTTTCGAAGGGCGCACCACAAAATCCCAATGGATAGATCTGATAAAAAGAAGTCTCGTAAGCCCACATAGCAGATACCTCCTGATTTTGATGATCTTATTTATTGAAAAGACCTGACATTTTCTTAAAGCAAGCTGGGTATAGTCCCATGCTGACTACAGATGCAATAAAATACCTTAAAACTCGTATAAGATGCGCAAGAAAATCGCCTCTTTCTAATACTTCTGAAGGAAATGGAAGCTTTAAAAGGCTTGTGATAACGCTAAATATTGCTGCTCCCAAAACTAGTCTGAGCCCTATCTCTAAAGGTCTGTTGGTACTCTCAAACTTTATAAATCTCTCTTCTATTTCAACTGCAACAGCAAAACCAAGCATCATCCCAAGTCCTGTAAAATAGTCATCTGTCTTGCAGTAGAATACTCCAAGAAGGCTGATCACTGATAGTATCAAAAAGACAAGCCATCTCTTTTCATCTCCAGCTTTGTCAAATATTACTGGCACTATCAGGATCACAGCAAGGCCCAATGCCCATCCGCACAACACGTCCGTTGGATAGTGAACCCCTGCAATTATCCTGGATAATCCAACAAGAACTGGCAGGATTACTCCAAGTGCCCTTATAAGCTTATTCTTATAACACCTTGCAATGCCCCCATAGACCACAACTGAATTGGTTGAATGTCCGCTGGGAAAAGAAAAGCCCTGAGCTGCAATATCATAAATATCCGCGTCTTTTTCTACAGGCCTTATGCACTTTACGTTAGTATTATCAAAATACGGCCTTCTTCTGTTAGCTATATTCTTGACCATTGGGTTTAGGCAAAGAGCAAACATAATCCCTGTTCCTACCTTAATTCCAGCCTTTTTATCAATACCCCAATACAAGAATCCCAGGATTATTATGAAAATCAATGTCTCTCCCAGCGCTGATAGCTGTGATAATAGTAATGCCCCCTTTTCGCCAAGTAGCCCCTGCAAAGCTTCCATAAGCCTCACTTCAAAGTCAAAATAAAAAGAGTTCCCCACAACTGCGTCCATACCTAACCTACTCCTCTGCTTTCTTCAATATTTGTCTACTTCCTTATATTTTATCATAATTGGCATGTGGGATTTCGAAACGTTTTATTGATAAATATAAAACGAGTATATATTTTTTGAAAAAAATTGAAAATTATTTGTTGACAATGCTCTCTCCACGCGGTATATTATACAAGTCGGTTGCGACCGACAGCAACACACAATCACATATGGCGAGGTAGCTCAGCTGGCTAGAGCACGCGGTTCATACCCGCGGTGTCGAGGGTTCGAGTCCCCCTCTCGCTACTAAAAAAGGAAAGCATTGATGCTTTCCTTTTTTTGTTGCGTGTATGAGCGAAATGGTCCATGGGGACGGGGTTTGTGGTTCATTTTCTTACGGCGTATTCCCAGCCTCTGCTTCTGACTGATCGGACGGTGTTTCAGACTGGTCTGGAGCTTCGTCTTTTGTGCTTGAAGCTGAGCTTGCAGCGGTGCTAGCCTTTCCGCTTCCTTCGTCTTCTTCATCGTCTTTGGGCGCTTCTTCGCTTCCTTCCTCGTTTTTCTTCTTTTCTTCCTCTTCGGCTTTCTTTCGCTCTTCCTCTTTTTTTCTCTCTTCTTCGGCTTTTCTTTCTTCTTCAGCCTTCTTTTCTTCTTCAGCCTTCTTCTTCTCTTCCTCTTCCTTTTCCGCTTTCTTTCTCTTTTCCTCTTCTAGTTTCTTCTCTTCCTCCGCCTTCTTTTTTTCCTCTTCCTCTTTCTTCTTTTCCTCTTCCGCCTTCTTCTCTTCTTCCTCTTTTTTACGCAGTTCCTCTTCAGTTTCTGTACTGCTTTGTGTGCTGGCATCAGAAGAAGTCTGGTTTTCTGCAGTTCCCGTCATCATTTTCATAAGATCATCAATCTTATCTTCATCAATTCCAGAATCTTTACCCATGGTAACCTTGATTCTGTTAGGATCAGGCTTGATATACTTAACAACATATTCGCCATCATCAGATATTTGTGGCACAGGATGCTCAACAATGTACCTGAAAATCGCCTCGCATCCCTTTCCGGAATAATGAAGTCCGTCACCGCCATTATACTCAGACTTGACCTGTCCATCAGGCCCTTTGAGAATTTCCGCGATATTAAGGTAAAAGATATGCTTCTCCTTGGCAGTTTCCAGGAGAAAAGCATTGTATTTATCTATCCAGGCATTCTGGACAGTCTTTTTATAGATTCCGTTATCATCGACAGGGCCAATCGCCACAAGTACAATATTGGAATTAGGTGCCATCTTGGCCACACTGTCAATAAGAGTAAGAAATGAATTCTGATAGTGCGATTCACTGGAATCATTGACTCCGTTTACTCCCAAAAGAATATAAATAACCGGGGCCTGATGAGACTTCAGATAAGATTTTAATGTGTACTCTTTGCCAGCATTGTTAATAAACTTATTGGATGCAAATGCTGAATGTGATATACCTATCTGCGCCAAAGCAGCATCATCGTTAAAAAAGCCATAGTTGACCATGGCAACTGTTCTGGAATCCCCAAGGAATACACATCTGTTAAGATATCCTTCCTTCGCCCCTTCTTTTTTCGCAAGTATAGTTGTATCCGAAGTTGATTCAGTCTTCGTTCCTTCAGTTGCGGTCTCTACAACAGGCATATCTCCCTCAGCCAGATTTGAGTCTCCACCAGCAGTCATTTCCTCACCAGCAACCTGAGCATCACTGTAGCCATCAGCCAAATCTTTGTCCATTGAACTTATTTTGATCACAA
>JAEEGL017430618.1_pt1 | contig 20053 bp, 23 predicted proteins | sample 9134231 | NCBI WGS metagenome assembly JAEEGL01 (sample SAMN16246548, study PRJNA631951) | gut metagenome | biome: gut microbiome; feature: rumen; material: fiber-attached | host: Bos | place: Iran: Karaj | collected 2018-10
CTCGGCGCGGATCTGACCAAATCTTTATATTCCCTGCTGTTCATAAAATTGGCAAGACCGTAGAGTTTGTCAAAAGAGTTTTTGGATGCAACCAGATCATCATGAAGCATATCAAGTATTTCCGAATCTTTATTCCTCACTTTATTGAATTCAGCCAGACAGGTATAGTAATAGAAATTCAATATCCTTCTGTCATTACGCATCCAGTGGAATACCGGACAGATATTGATAAAAATCATGACCAGTAGACGTACTTTGAAAATATTAACGTAACGCTTTTTTACCATAGAAAACATCCTTTTATCCGATATTATTGACTATGCCTACAGACACACACCGATCGATGATTGCCGCAAGATCCGTTCCCGGAGTAGCCCTCCAGATTCGTCTTGGCACAATGCCAAATTCCCTGTTTCCATCCCCGCCATCTGTCTCATCATATCCGTCATCGTAAAACAGATCCTTGGAAACCCTGCACTCTCTGCGGATTCCTCCGCATTCCGCCAAAGAACATTCTGGAAAATTGATATTCCATATCTGATTCCGTTCCAGAGGGTTTGCGATACTTTCCTTTAGTAAACCGGGAAGAAATTCATCCACCAGTTCATCCGAACCGTTTGCCCCTTTTGATACCGCTATTGCCTGAATTCCGACAAACGCGGCTTCCATGGCCGCTGCCACCGTACCGGAATACTGGATATCCGCTCCGATATTATACCCGTTATTAATTCCCGCAAGAACAAGGTCCGGTCCTCCCGGCACAATATTGCTGATTCCCACACGTACACAGTCTGCCGGAAGCCCGTCACAGGCATAGGACTTAATATCATCGATTCCGATGGAATATTCTTTCACATGAATCGGTCTTGTATAGGTAAAGCCATGGGAAACAGCGCTTCTTTGTACATCGGGTGCTACCACAAAGACTTCGCCGAAAATTTTTGCACTGACAGCCAGTTTCCTTAAAAGCGGGGAATCGATTCCGTCATCGTTTGTAACCAGTATTTTCATTTCATCCTCTTTAACATCTTTCTTATAATTACTCAATTATACCATATTCTATTCTTTCCGGACAAATACAATCTCCCCTCCTGTTACGTCTTTTCATAATGACGTTGCAGACAAAAGGTCCTTTTATTCGAACCTGCGATGACCGATTGAAAAAAAAGACTTGCAATTCTTTTTTAATTGTGTATAATTTAATTGTATCCAATCAATTTTATAATTTGAGTGAACTGATTTTAATCTTGCAAAAAAAACACCCGATAGGATAAAAGGAGGACCATTTATGAGCATTTATGATTACACATTCAAGACAAGACGCGGTGAGGAAGTTTCCATGGAAGATTACAGGGGAAAAGTTCTGATTATCGTAAACACGGCAACCGGCTGCGGTTTCACTCCCCAGTACGAGGATTTGCAGAAAATATACGACAAATACAAGGACCGCGGATTTGAAATTCTGGACTTTCCCTGCAACCAGTTCGCCAATCAGGCGCCCGGAACCGACGAAGAGATTCATACATTCTGCAAAGGACGTTTCGGCATCACCTTCCCTCAGTTTGCCAAGGTGGATGTCAACGGGGAGAATGCCCTTCCTCTTTGGAAATATATTACCGACAATACCAAATTCGATGGTTTCGGCAAAGGTCCCAAAGCGCTTATGATGTCCGGCGTTGCCAAATCGCAGGATAAGGATTATAAGAACAACGGAAATATTAAGTGGAATTTTACAAAGTTTGTCGTTGACCGCGAAGGCAATATCGTTGCCCGTTTCGAACCCACCTATTCGATGGATGAACTGGACAAACTGGTTGAATCGTTACTGTAAGGAGGATGATTATGAAATATGCTGTAGCCTATTATACCCGGTCGGGTAATACGAAAAAAATTGCAGAAACCATTGCCGAAGTCCTCGGTGTCACTCCCTTTGACATTGCTGACGGGATGAGCGAAAAAGCTGACGTTCTTTTCCTTGGAAGTTCTCTCTATGCGTTTACTTATGATCCCGCTGTTGAGAAATTCATTCAGGATAATGCCGCATCCATCGGTCAGATTGTTTCTTTCTCCACATCGGCATCCGGCAAATCCACGGCAAAATTCGTAAAGGAAACCGCAGAAAAATGCGGAATTAAGTTTTACCCTCATGCCTATAAATGCTATGGAAAATTCGGAATATTAAATCCCTACCGCCCGGGTGAAAAAGATTTCGTGCAGGCACGTGTATTTGCGAAATCGGTTGTTGCCGATTTGGGAGATCCCTCATGAAGAAAGACGATGCATTAAAACTGGATAATCAGCTCTGCTTTCCGCTTTATGCGGCATCCCGTGAAATCATCAAACTCTATCACGAGCCGCTTTCCAGACTCGGCTTAACCTATACACAGTACATCACGATGATGGTTCTTTGGGAAGAAAAATCCATTTCCGTCAAAGCACTCGGCCAGAGGCTTTTTCTGGACAGCGGTACCTTAACTCCCCTCTTAAAAACGCTTGAAAAGCAGGGCTATATTACCAGAAAACGAAGTCCCGAAGATGAACGCGTTTTAATTGTGGAGATTACCTCATGCGGAGAAAAACTGAAAGAGCAGGCGATTCAGATCCCCTACGAAGTCGGGGCATGTGTACATCTTTCCGAAAAAGATGCGAAAGAACTTTACCGGCTGCTGTATTTATTGCTGCAAAAATAGTTTGAAAACCGTTTTTGGGCAGCTGGTACTGTTAAATATAATTTCGAAACGATGCCGGGCGGACTCGAACCGCCAACTTCAGTCTATGAAACCTATGCCATTCCCAGCGGCTACGACATCTGATTTTACGTTTATATACTGCTTTTGATTCTGTTTAAAGCTTCTTCCAGTACAACCCTCGGGCACGCAACGTTAATCCGTTCAAACCCTTCACCCGACCGGCCGAATATTTTTCCGCGCTCCAGCCACAGGCCTGCTTTATTGACGATTAAATCCTCTAACTGATCCGCGGAAAAACCAAGCGGGCGGAAATCCAGCCAGATTAAATATGTTCCTTCCGGACGGTTCATCGTTACACCGGGGAGTTCGTTTTTAATAAAATCATCCGCAAAATCGATATTCCCCAGAATATATTTTTTCACGGCTTCATACCACTCATCGCCGTTTTCATAAACCGCCTGTGCGGCCGCAATTCCGGCGGCATTCGGCTCGTCAAGTCCGGTTACATGATATTCCCATTCGAATTTCCGACGGATTTCTTCATTCGGAATAAAAATATTCGACTGCTGCAGCCCCGCTAAATTAAAGGTTTTGCTGGGTGCGGTTGCTGTGATGGTAAAATCTTTAAAAGAAGAATCCGCTTTCTGAAAAATCGTATGCTTTCCTTCCCAGATAAAATCAAAATGGATTTCATCGCTGAAAACAATCACACCATGCCTTTTACATATTTCCCCGACGGTTAAAAGTTCTTCCTTTGTCCATACCCTTCCGACCGGGTTATGCGGATTACAAAGGATAAATAACTTCACATTATTTTCGATGATTTTTCTCTCAAAATCATCATAATCCATGGAATAATTTCCGGCCTCATCACAGCGCAGCTCATTGATGACGGGCTTTCTTTTATTCTGCAGAATAATCAGTCGAAACGGATAATACACCGGTTCCTGGATAATTACCGCATCCCCCGGATTTGTCACCGCACGGATGGCATTTGCTATGGCAAAACAGACACCGGGCGTTTTAACATGCCATTCGGAGTACACATCAAAATCATGATGCCTCTTCATCCATCCGGAAACAGCTTCAAAAAAACCGTCCCCGTCCTGTGTATTGGTGTAACCGTAAATATTGTGTGCCGCAAGTGACGTAAGTGCATCCTCAACATAAGAAGAAGTCTTAAAATCCATGTCCGCTACCCAGAGCGGCAGTATACCTTCCGGATAGCCGCGTTTTACGGCAAAATCATATTTCAGGCACTTGGTATTCTTTCGATTTACAACCTCATCAAAGTTTAAATTTCTCTCTGCCATCCGCAGTATCCTCCGAATGAACCCTCGCTGCTATGCCTCGAATGCCTGTCTTAGGTCTTCGATGATATCCTTCGGATTTTCGATTCCGACCGAGAGACGCAAAAGTTTATCCGTTATTCCCAGACGCTCTTTTTGTTTTTCCGGAACATCCGGATGGGTCTGAACCGTCGGATAGGTTAAAAGGCTTTCCGTTCCTCCGAGGCTTTCGGCAAAAGTGATCAGTTTAATATTTTTCAGTATTCTACATGCGGTTTCGGCACTGTCTACCGTAAAAGAAATAATACCGGTACCCGCATAATAGATTTTATCAACCTCTTTTCTTTCCCGCAAGTATTGAACAACAGCTTCCGCATTGCTTTTATGACGCTCCATGCGAATGGCCAGTGTTTTCAGTCCCCGCATACAAAGCCAGCATTCAAACGGTCCAAGGGTTGCTCCGGTTGTTTTGGAAAGAAGCCGGAAACGCTCCGAAAGTTCTTTCGTTGCACAACATAAGAATCCGCATACGGTATCATTATGACCGCTTAAATATTTGGTTCCGGAATGAACGACAATGTCCGCTCCTTCTTTAATCGGATTTTGAAAATACGGTGTCATAAACGTATTATCGACAATCAGGACTGCTCCGGATTCATGTGCGATTCCGGCAGCCGCCCCGATATCCGTAATTCTCATCGTCGGATTGGTCGGGCTTTCAAAATAGATTCCCTTTGTGTTCGGTCGCAGGGAGGCCTTAATATTTTCGACATCCGTAGTATCCACGAATTCGACATCATACCCGTTCTTTTCACATATTTGATTGATCAGTCTTACAACACCGCCGTATAAATCCTCTCCCGCAATAATATGATCTCCCGGTTGGAACAGTTCGAATACGGTTGCAATCGCTGCCATTCCGGATGCAAATGCAATCGTATCGGCTGCATGCTCTAAGGAACTTACGGTCTCTTCAAGATATGCTCTGGTCGGATTCGATTCTCTTGAATAATCGAATCCGTTCGGGTTGTGTCCCGGGGTTAAATGGGAGAAGGACGCCGTCTGATAAATCGGGTAGCTGATGGAATTGTTTCCGTCTTCGCATTTATGTCCTTCTCCGTGAATACATCGGGTGTCGATTTCGTAACTCATTTCAAATCCTTTCTGTTAATTCGCTTTCTTCAGTTTATGATCCGGATCCAGCGATAAATCCCTTCTGTTCTGCGGTTCGGAAAAAATCTTATCATAATCAACCGCATTCCAGTAACGGTAATTAAATGTCGGGAAGTTGGTATTGCTTTCGTCGATTGCCCCGTACTCATGGGCGATATCGGAAAGATACGTGTTGTGTCTGAACGCCGGTATGGTATACAGGTCTCTCGTGTATGCCCAGAGATTCTTATAACCTTTAAGTCCCTTTTCAAAGGTTCCGAGGAAGCGGTAATAAGCTACTTCCCATCGAACCAGCGTTACATACAGTCTGACATCACTGTCCGTTACGTAATCACCGAAAAGAAAACGATTGTTTTCAAGTCTTTCTTCCAGATACTCAAGTGCTTTTACAAAATCCTCATATGCCTCGTTATAGGCTTCCAGAGACCTTGAAAACATCATGCGGTAAGTCGCATTGTTGACATTCGGAAAAAGCCACTCATTAAGCGCATCAATCTCATCTTTTAAATCTTCGGGATATAAATCCGGTGCATCTTTTTTCTGAAACTCTTTGAATTCCGTTTCAAAATAATTGGTCAGTTTGTGATAATCATTTTGTACGGCTTTTTTCTCAATCTGATCCACAACAACAGGTACGGTTGCCCGTCCTTCAAATCCGGGTTTACCGGCCTCGTAGTATTCGTAAAGATACCGGTAACCGCTTTGTTTATCGGGATTTCCATGCTCGTCATATACGGTCCATGCATAGGTTCCGTTGATATTATCCCTTCCCACAATTTGCACATCCAGTACATCCTCCAGCCCGAGTAATTCTCTTACGATGGATGCCCGGTTGGACCAGTGGCAGCCCTTTGCCCAGTATAGTTTGAATCGTCCTTTTTCAACTTTAATTTCACCCTCTCCGTTTCCGAAGGGAGTTGTGAATACATTTTTCTGACGGATGAATCTTCCGTCTTTTGCAATTTCTTCTTTCACTTTCACCGAGTAAGTCGGTTCATTTCCTCCGCAGCAGCTCATGTTATTGTCCTCCTTTTCTGTCTCTTCCGTGCGGTGTATTCCAGATATCCGTATCCGGTCCGAGCGGAAGGATTTTATTCGGATTGGTTGAAATCGCACACAGATGATAATGCTTTTTTATGGCCTCAAAATTCGTCGTATTGCCAAAGCCCGGTGTCTGGTATAAATCCCTTGCATATCCCCAAAGATTTGGGAAATCTTTCAGCATTTTAAGATTTGCGGCAAATCCGTTGAAGTATGCAATATCAAATCTTGCCAGTGTTACATATAGTCTTACATCCGATTCGGTAATTCTGTCTCCGAAAAGATATCTCGAATGAGACAGCCTTTCTTCCAGCCATTCCAGTCTGTCAAATACCAGCCGGCAGTTTTTCTCATACGCTTCCTGACTTCTTGCGAAACCGGTTTTATAAACACCGTTATTGATTTCGTGAAAAAGAATGTCGTTCAGTTCATCAATCTCAGATCGTAACTCCTCGGGATATAAATCGGGGGCTCCCTCTTTATGAAATTCCTTCCACTCGATTTCCCAGTACCTTGTCAGATTGAAGTAGTCATTGTTTACGACCGCACCGGTTTGTAAATCAACCACGGCCGGAACCGTAAATCTTCCCTTATAATCCGGATCTGCTTTTAAATAGGCTTCGCTTAAGAAATGGTATCCAAGTACCGGATCCACATTTCCTTCATCCAATGTGAATGCCCAGTCATTTGCGTTTTCCGGTCTTACCGGATCAAGCGTTCCTACACTGATGACATCCTCCAGACCGAGCAGGGACCTTACGATGATGGACCTGTGCGCCCAGGGGCAGACCGGCGCCCATAAAATCCGGTATCTTCCTGCTTCCACCGGAAGCTGGCCTTCTTCCTTTCCGAACGGAGTCGTGAATCTGTTCTTCTGTCTTTTAAAACTGCCGTCCTTTTCTATTTCGGCAGTGATATTCTTAAGTTCGGGCATTTTTATTCCTTTCTTTAATAAAACTACATTTGTAGTTCTGTTCACACTTTCTTTTTCTTTGCGGCCTTTACTCTTCTAAGCCTTTATACATATCTGTATTTCAGCGCTCCGAATTTCTCCGTCCTGTTATTCGGTTCCTCCCAGACCGTATTATCCGGTCCGAGCGGAAGAATCTGATAAGGGTTATCGGCATGGGAACCGAGTAAATATCCTCGCTTGATGGAATCGAAATCCGTCGCTTCCTTAAATGCAGGTATACTGTATAATTCCTTTGCGTAATTCCAGAGATTGTCATAATCACGAATACGTTTTTTATTTAACCGGAAGGCGAAATAATAAGCGGTATCGAATCTGGCAAGTGTTACATACAGACGGATATCTGCATCTGTCAGGCGGTCTCCAAAAAGAAATCTGTTCTTTGACAAGTGCTCCTCAAGCCGGTCTAAACGGTTAAATACAAGATGATAATTTTCTTCGTAACTTTCCTGTGACTGTGCAAATCCGGCTTTATATACACCGTTGTTAATCTCATTAAAAATGATTTCATTTAATGCATCAATTTCGCTTCGAAGATCCTCGGGATACAAATCCGGCGCGCCTTCTTTATGAAACGGTTTCCATACCGTCTCCCAGTAATTCGTCAGGCGATGATAATCGTTATTTACCACCTTTTTCGTCTTCACATCCACAATGGTCGGGACCGTTGCCCTGCCCGTATATTCCGGGTCTGTTGCAGCATAGATTTCCGGCAGGAACCGGATGCCGAGTACCGGATCCACACCTCCCTCATCCAGAGAGAATTCCCATCCGTTTTCGGTTCTTACCGGTGCCACTTTTCCGATACTGATGACATCTTCAAGTCCCAGAAGTTTAAAAGCAATTACCTGTCTCGTTGCCCATGGGCAGAGCGGAGTCCAAATCAGTCTGTAACGATTTGCCTCTACCGGCAGTTCCCCTTCCCCGTTTCCGAACGGTGTATCAAATCTGTTTTTCTGTCTTACAAAGGCACCGGTCTTACTGATTTCATTCACGTTCTCCGACGTGGATACTTTTCCGAATTGTATATTATTCTCGCTCATTTTTTCTCCCTTCATTATCCTTCTGTTCTTCTTTGGAAATTCCGTTATCCTGTTAAATAGAATCCGGACCGCTAAAAACCAGATGGTACGGATTTCTCTCATCCGTCAGTTCCAGAAATGCTTTCTTTTTTTCTTCCTCAATATCAATGGATTTTGCAATCTCTTCTATCTGTTTCAGTTCTTTTATATACCGTGCTATATTTTCGAAATCATATGTTTTTGCAAAATTCAGTTTGTAAAGATAGTAGTATATATAATCATGCCGAAGCAGTGTCTGATAGAGCAGTTTATCCGCATCCGTTACATCCTCTCCCGTCAAAAATCTCCGGCCGGACAAACGATGGTTAATTTCTTTTAATGTATCCTCTTCGATATGGGCCCATCTTTCCAAATCGGTCTGGAAGGCTGACTTCCCGGCATTTTCAATCGGTTTTATAAGTTCTTGTAATCTGCCGATACTCTTTTTCTTTTTATCTTTTTTATGTTCGTTACTTTGTATCTGCCGCCAGAATTTCAGCAACCAGATTGGCTCCCGCCTCCAGATCGGCAATCTCTATATACTCTTCGGTCGTATGAACTTTCTGCATTCCGCAGGCCAATACAATACCGTTAATTCCGTTTTTATTAAACTGGTGGTTATCCGCACCGCCCATCGTGGATATCAGGGAAGGTTTTAACCCGATTGTCTCCGCTGCTTTTTTAAAACGTTTTACAACTTCTTCCTCTTCATTTCTTTCGTAAGCAGTTAAGTGAATTTCGGATTTGAAAGTAATCCCTGTTACTCCGGCTCCATGCTTTACCGACTCTTCTTCAAATTTGTATTTTGTCTCTTCGAGAAGCTTTAGCGCTCTTTCATGGTTAAAACTTCTGATTTCCCCTTCCACCTTTACTTCTTCCGGGACAATATTCGTTGCAATTCCGCCTTTGATGGTTCCGATATTTAAGGTGCTGTCTTCATCCACCTGACCCTGTTTAATCCCTGCGATTGCTTTCGCAGCAATCTCAATTGCACTTATTCCGTTTTCGGGAGCAAAACCTGCATGAGATGCTTTTCCGCGAATCGTAACCTGAAATGAAATCAGTGTCGGTGCCTTAATTGCCGCTGTACCGATATGTCCGCTTAAGTCAAGACAATATGCTTCTTTTGCTGAAAACGCGGAATAGTCAAATGCGGAAGATCCTTTTGTATATACTTCTTCCGCGACAGGAAACAGAAGTTCCACCGTATTATGTTTTCTTCCGTTTTCCTGAATCTCCCGGATTGCTTCTAATATTTCCACGATTCCAGCGATATCATCCGCTCCGAGTACCGTTGTCCCGTCACTTTTCAGAATTCCTTTTTCCGAATCATAAATCGCTTTCTTGCCGATTCCCGGTTCAACCGTATCCATATGTGCGGATAACAGAATCGAAGGAAGTTTTTCTTCTCCTTTCCAGAATGCATACAGGTTTCCGGCATCCGAACCGAGCTTTTCCGAGACGGAATCTTCATGTACTTTTAATCCGAGTTTTTCAAGTTTCTGTTTTAATTTATCCGCAAATTTACGTTCCTTGAAGCTGACGGAGTCTGTTGCACTCAGTTCCAAAAAATCATTTATCATTCGTTCCCGATTCGCCATTTTTCTTTCCCCTGAATCACTCCGCCGTTTTTTAATTACCGGTCTTTTTCTATAACGGGAACTAAATTACATAATCGTCCGCCGTTCTTAACATATTGATATTTCTTAAAAATTCCCTCAAACGATCATTTTTAGGGTTTTCAAAAATCTCTTCCGGAGTACCCTCGGCTACAATCCTGCCATTCTCCAGAAAAATAATCTTACTTGCCACATTTCTTACAAAATCCATTTCGTGTGTAACCAAAAGAATGGTGTTACCTTCTTTTGCCGCTCTTTTGATTGTCATTAATACTTCTCCGACAAGTTCCGGATCCAGTGCCGATGTCGGCTCATCCATGAGTAGCAGTTTGGGATTTAATGCAAGGGCTCTTGCAATAGCAACTCTCTGCTGCTGACCGCCGGATAAGTGTTTCGGATAATAATTCAGCCGGTCACTCATTCCGACCTTTTCAAGTTCGGAAATCGCTATCTTTTTTGCCTCCGCTTTCGGAAGCTTCTTTACAATGGTAAGACCTTCCATGACATTTTGAAGAGCTGTTCTGTGTTTAAAAAGATTAAACTGCTGGAATACCATTTCCGTCTGTTGTCTGAGTTCCAGTTTCTCTTTCGCGGAATGTGCGGTCAGATTATACTCTTTCCCATCAACTTTTACGTGCCCGCTCTCGGGTTTTTCCAGTAAATTCAGGCTTCGAAGAAGAGTGGACTTACCGGTTCCGGAAGGTCCGATGATAGCAACAACGTCACCTTTATTGATATCAAGGTCAATGCCGTCAAGGACCACATTATTTCCGAATCTTTTTTTTAATCCCCTGATTTCAATAAGACTCATGCCACACTCTCCTTTAATTTCTTCCCGACTTCTTCCCTGTTCCCGGTTTTTTCTTCCGCATCTGTGATTTGTGCTTTCGTATTCTTCACTTTCGCCCCGATTGTTTTTTCAACGGGCGGCTGTTCCGGAATGGAAATCTTCTTTTCAATCAATGCAAGTACGCGTTCCAGTATAAATGTGAGTACCCAGTAAATAATTGCAAGGGTGCAATAAGCTTCGAAATATCTGTAATTTCTTCCGGCTAAAATTTTTCCCGCTGCCGTCATTTCCACAACCGAGCAGGTAAATGCCAGGGATGTTCCCTTAATCAGTGCAATCAGCGAATTTCCGAGCGGAAGAAGTGCAACCGATCCGGCCTGAGGAAGAATTACTCTCCATAGTACCTGAAACCCATTCATTCCGATTGATTTCGCAGCTTCAATCTGGCCACGGTCAACAGACTGGATTGCTGCCCGGATGGTTTCCGAATCAAATGCCGACTGATTTAATCCGAGGGCAATCATTGCAAAAACAATTCCCGGAACGGCATTGATATCATAATGTGTACCGTAATAATAATTGATGTACTTTAAAGCAATCGGAATACCGAAGTATGTAATGTAAAGCTGAACGATAATCGGCGTTCCTCTCATAACCGATACGAATGCGACAGCAAGCTGATTTAATACCGGAATTTTTTTCATACGGATTAACGCAATCAAAAGTCCTGCTACCAGACCGATTACCAGAGCAATCGCCGTTAAATACAGCGTTGTCGGAAGGTATTTCAGTAATTCCGGAATTTGCGTGAATACTAATTTTACATCGAATAATTTTGCCATTTTTCCAAACCTCTTTACCGGTTTCTTTCCCGGGAGCTGCGACAAACCGCAACTCCCGGATAAGTATTCTCTACATTAGTTGTAAGAAGGAGAGTAATCATCTCCGAAGTATTTTTCATTGAGTTCCTTGGAAGTACCTTCCTCAACAACCTCTTTTAATGCTGCATTGATATCTTTCACAAGCTGTTCATTCTCTGCCGTTTTGCTTACGATTAAGTAGCTGTCAAGACCTTCGCCAACACCGTATCCAGCAAGATCGGCAGTGTTTAAATCATAACCGAATTCCGGCTGATAGAAGCCCCAGTACATCGGCTTGTCAATGATTAAGAAATCATATTTACCTGCTTCAATATCGCTTAACTGAACATTTAAATCTTCTTCGGTATAGTTGATATTAATTAACTTGTCGGGATTCTCATCGTTGAAATTCTCAATTGCTGTGGTTCCGTTGATTGCAGTCTGTCCTACATAGTTAAGACCTGCCAGATCGGGGAAATCCAGTTTCTCGGGAAGTTCCAAATCTTTTCTGTAAACGATGATGTATGCGTTGGAGAAAATCGGATCTGTAAAGATGTATTTCTCGGCACGCTCCGGGTTCTTAGCAAAGTTGTTTACACCCAGCTGATACTTATCGGAATCAAGTCCTGCAAAGATTGAAGGGAAATCGGTAACTTCCCATACCAGTTCGTACTGGGGAAGCTTGTCAAAAATCGCTGTAACCAGTTCGATATTCTGTCCTGTTAATTCATTGTCGTCGCCGTAGTAGGTAAACGGTCTGGGAGATGCTCCCGTTACCGCATAGATGGTTCTTACTTCTGCAGGTTCCGTTGCATCTGCGTCCTGCTCTCCTTCGGTTACCTGAACTTCTTGTGCTGCCGCATCTTCGGGAACGGAAGTTGCGGGAGCCGCCTGTGCTGCGCATCCGACTAAAATTCCCGCGGATAAGATTGTTGATAATGTAATCGTTACTATTTTCTTTAATGTTTTATTTCTCATTTCTTTATTCCTCTCTTCTTTTTTCTTGTGATATTCTCGATTTAACTTATTGATTTTCTAAGAATTATTTTTTTATCCTTTTTTGATTCAATTTCTTCAGATTGATTTCTCTCTTATCTCCTCCTGCGTCAACATCGGTCGGTTGCTCCGCTTAATTTTCTTCTATTCATTTCTTTTCCACCTTGGTCCTTTCATATCCTCTCTTTTATATTCATCCGCAAACCGGAAACCTTCCGGTAAAAAGAATCCTTCGGACTCGAGCCACGCTTTGTGCTCTCCCTCAATCGGGAAAAATTCCATCGCGCTTTTCGCTCTCCTGAAACCGAACTTTTCATACATCAGTACCGTTTGCGGGTGTGTGTAAAGTATTACGTTCTGGCCCTGCATTCGCTCAAGCAGTGAATCAATCAGTTTTCTTCCAAATCCTCTTCCCTGATATTCATCTCTTAGTGCCACATTGTAGATGGCTCCCTGGCTGACATGATCCGTAAGTGCTCTGGCAACTCCGATTACTCTGTCATTATCGAGGAGGAATGCGACGAGACCGCTGTTTGTAAATGCTTTCTTATGTACTTCAGCCGGTGCATCGGACAGGCCGCTTTTTTGGAGCACCTCTGTTACCTGCTCCCAGTCGATCCCGTCGCTGTCAGTCTTCAAATGTATTGTTTCTTTGCTCATTTTCTTTTCCTTTTCCTTCAATGCTATTAAAACCGATTTGGCATAAAAAAAATCACCGGCATGCGCCGGTGACTTGTTTTCACCTTTCGGAACGACTGTCTCATTCCTTCATCGAAGCGCATGAAAAACGTACTGTTCGAAACATCATCTCGCAGCTGCACATGCACATCATCATTGTGGAATGAATCTGAATGTTTTTCATGTCGTTTCTTTTCCTTTCGTAATTTTGATTTATCTTATTCCTGTCTGCTTTATTCTTACTGACTTTGTTTATTTCCTAATATGTTTCTTTTATTTTGCCCGTTCCTGACGGATTTCCCTCAGGAACAAATATATCCTACCATGATTTTTCCGGTTTGAAAATTCAATCGTTTTTATCATCGGCGATAACTTTTTCTTATCGCAAAACATTCCTTATAGTTCCTTATATTTCTCGATTTCCGAAATATAAGCCTCACCGTATTTGGAAAGATTGCTTCCGCGCCGGACAATGTATCCGATGGTAAGCGGATCCTCCTCCTTTAACTTTACACTCACGAGTCCTTTTAAAACCGCATCATCTCCGGAAAGCATACCGGATCCGATGGAATAACCGCCAAGTGTTGCAATCAGTTCCATCGTGGTCGCACGATCATCGGATTTAATCATTTTATCGTAATCATAATCCGCCATTGCTTCTTCGGTTAAGTAGAAATTACTGTCATCACTCTGATCAAATGAAATGCAGGGATATGTTTTAAGTTCCTCAAGTGAAATCGTTTTTCTCTTTGCCAGTTTATGATTCTTCCAGAAATAAATATAGGTTTCCCTTCTCATCAGCGGTGTAAATTCAAGCTGATACTCGCGAATCAGTTTCTTTATCAAAGCCTCATTCGCACCGGAATAAGAGACAATTCCGATTTCGCTTTTAAAATCCCTTACATTTTCAAGTACCTCACTGGTTCTCGTTTCATGAATCGAGAACAGAAACTTCTCCGGTTCAAACTGTTTAATCACTTCTGTGAAAGATTTGATTGCAAAATTATAATGCTGCGTCGAAACGGAAAACTGTTCCTTGTCTCTCCCGACGGAAATGTAACGGTCTTCCAGTACTTCATACTGTGCCACAACTTTTTTGGCGTAAGATAAGAATTCCCTTCCATCTTCTGTCAGCGAAATCCCCTTATTCGTTCTTTCAAAAATCAAAATGCCGAGTTCTTCTTCCAGTTCGCGAATGCTTGCGGAAAGCGCCGGCTGAGAAACATACAGACCTGTTGCCGCCTCACGCATCGAGGAAGATGCCGCCACTTTAAGAACATACCGAATCTGATTAATATTCATACTGTCTCCTTTGAATCCGCTCTGTAAAGAGCCTTTTCTTTCCACGCAGGCAAAACTTTTTACAGTCCCGCATAATCTAAGAACAAATGCTTCATCTGCTCTTCATTATAAACGTATTCATAATCATGTTTCGTTCCCGTATATACAAGCCGGCCGTTTTTATAGACCAAAAGCCGGTTCATCGGAAGTTCCTTCCAGTTTTCCCCATCTAACGGTCTTGTCGCAAAAATCACGATACCGGGTTTTTCGAGGGTATATAAAGTCCCCTGCTCGTTTTTATGTACATAGAAATAATCTCCGTCGTACAAAAGAAAATTCAGTTTATTCCCGGGAACGATTCTTAAGACAATTTCATCAATCAGGGCAAGTCTTTCATTGACGTCAAACCCGCAGGGATCCTGCATAAAACCTCTGTTAATCTGATCCACGATATAAAGAAGAATTCTTTCACTGTCCGTACTTCCCTGCTGGGAGTACTGATATTTCGAAAGTCCCGGTGCATCGAAAATTGTGCCGTTATGGACGAATACCCAGCGTCTTCCGGATTCGTCAAGTGCCGTAAACGGATGTGTATTATTAAAATTCACTTCACCCATCGTCGCCCGGCGGATATGAGCCATCATCCTCGCACTCTGGATTTTTCCCTGAAGACGGTTTCCAAGATATTTGCTTTCGCTTGCCTTTACCGGTTCTTTTTCAATCGATATCCCGTCATCGAGAAGCGCCAGTCCCCATCCGTCCGGCTGAACTTTGCTGTGACGGAAAAACTGATGCAAATAGCTGTTCACATTTATTTTTTTATCGGCCGTTATTCCGAACAGTTCGCACATAACTTAAATACTTCCCTTCTTCGTCATCAAGTTCTGTCGCGGCTAAATCCGCAAGTTCCTCTACCCATTCCTCCGCCGTTTTCTTTTCATAGATTACGGCTCCGAATCCGTCCTTTTCGATTTCTTCCACAGCACGATTAATATCATCGATTGTCCGGACATTCGAAAGCCGTTCATCAAGTTCATTCAGGGCCTTTTCATTATAAATGATTCCTTTTAAGATTGCCGCATATCCTAATGCTTTTTCAATCGGAACGCTGTCCGCGACGCGTACCTCGATATATTTTTTTACACGGAAATGGAAAAATCCCATCGACATGAAGTGCTCGATCAAACGTTTTCTTCGTTCCTGACCGATTTCATTTTCGTAAAGGACATTCGTATTAATCAGTTCTTCCGCACTCAGATGCCCCACATCATAAGTTTCTCCGTTATCCGCAAGCAAAATTAAAGGCGTTTTATATATGATTTCCGCCATCTTATCATAGCCGAAATCCTCATCCAACGATCCTTTGAGAAAACCTGTCCGTTCCGGATCCAGATCGTCCCACTCCTGAATTCTTAATAAATGGGATTTGCTTAAATCCTGCAGTGTAAAGTCCGGGTTTGTTTTATTCTCCATCATAATCATCAGAATCGGTGAAATTTTCTGAAGAACGCGAAGCTTTCTTGCCATATCCTCTTCCGAGGAATAGTCAATGGAAACCTGTGTCGAAGCGGATGCACGCATCATGTATTTTCCGTATTTTCCGCTTGTTTCAAAGTACTGATTCATATACTTATAGCGGGATTTCGGCGATAAGGGAATCTTTTCCGGGACAATTAATCCTTCTTCCAGTTTCGGAAGGTTTCCTCCGTTTTCGAAATGATATCCTCTTTCCAGGAATATTGGCTCCCAAAGTGCACGAAACTCTCCGTAAATCTCCTTGATTCTGTCAAGGTCGGAATACGGATTGATGCTGATTTCAAACTGACAGGATGGTTCTAACGATGTAGAATACTCTCCGGTATAATAACCGACGGGATAACCGTCCATATAGTGAATTTCCGCTCCGATCCCGGTTCCGATCTGAGAAATCAGATTACTGATTTCATCAAAACCGATCTGGTCACCGTTTTCATCGACAATGAAATGTTCGATTTCCAGTCCGAGATCCCTTGATTCACTTTCACCGCTTTTTAAATAATCCGAAATATCTTCCAGCATTCCCATCGTTTATCTCCTTTCCATGCTCCGAAATTCTATGCAAGTCCGTTTTCAGTTCTTTCTTCTTCTGTCGATTTTCTTTGAAATTAACATTCCCGCCCATTGCAGAATCTGCATCAGCACAACCAAAACCGCGACCGTCACAATCATGATTCCGGTTTCATACCGGTAATATCCGTAGCGGATGGCAATGTCTCCGAGTCCGCCTCCGCCGATGACACCGGCCATTGCAGAGTACCCGAGAATGGTCCCGAGTGCGATTGTTACTCCGACCAAAAGGGATGTTCTGGCTTCGGTAACAAGCACCTTCCAGATGATGGTAAAATACCCGGCTCCCATGCTGAATGCGGCTTCAATCACGCCCTTATCCACTTCCTTTAAGGAACTTTCCACCATTCTTGCAATCAAAGGTGCTGCCGCAACGGTAAGCGGAACGATCGTTGCCGTTGTGCCGTAGCTTTTTCCGACAATTGCCTTGGTAAAAGGCATGATCAGAATCAGTAAAATCAAAAACGGAATACTCCTGGTCACATTGATGATAATATCAAGAATTTTATAAAGTACTTTATTCGGTCTTATACCGTCCGCATCGGTTATTGTAAGTAATATTCCCAGCGGAAGTCCCAGAACATATCCGAGCAGTGTCGATATTAAAACCATATAAAGGGTATCCCAAGTACCGTCTGCTAACATATTAAATATATCTTTAAATTCCATCGGTAATCGTGACCCCCAGTTGTTCTATTTTTCTCTCCAGTAAAAGACTCTTTGCGGCATTGCTTTTCGGATTTCTAAACACCTCTTCCACTATTCCGATTTCCGCCAAGTTTCCCCTGTCCAGTACTGCAACACGGTCGCAGATTTCCTCGACCACTCTCATCTCATGCGTGATTACGACGATTGTGATGCCGTACTCTTTGTTAATCTGTTTTAATAAATCAAGAATCGTTCCGGTCGTTTGAGGATCCAGTGCACTGGTTGCCTCATCGCATAAAATAATCCGGGGATTCGAGGCAAGTGTTCTTGCAATAGCAACACGCTGTTTCTGTCCGCCGGATAACTGAACGGGATAGGCTTTCGCTTTCTCGCTAAGGCCTACAATTTCCAGATATTTCATCGCCTTTTCCGTGGCTTCACGTCGCTTTACTCCGGCGATTTCCATCGGGAAACAGACATTATCCAGGACGTTTCTCTGCATTAAAAGATTGAAATGCTGAAAAATCATACCGATTTCTCTGCGCATGAAGCGAAGCTCTTTGCCTGATAATGTAATCAGATTCTTACCGTCTACCCACACTTCTCCGCTTGTCGGTTTTTCCAGTAAGTTCATGCAGCGGACCAGTGTGCTTTTTCCGGCACCGGAGAGTCCGATTACACCAAAAATCTCCCCTTCCTCCACAGAAAGATCAATATTGGAAAGAGCATGGATATTGCTCTTTTTTTCATCAAACGTTTTCGTTAAATTTCTGACTTCGATAATTGCCATGATTTTACTTCTTTCCGTGATTTTACTTTTTTCGAAACATTCGTTTTTCTTTTTCAGAAATTCTCTCTCCGGGCTGGTAATTCCCGGAGAGAGAATTATTATTGTTAATACCGGTGGTTTTCTTCTTTACTGCATTTGCAGTTTTTATTTCATACTACGATTCCGGATTTCTTTTAACTACATTTGTAGTTTGATTACTCTTCGAAAGGTACTACCGCACCGTCATAAGTATTATTGATATACTCCTTGATTTCATCGGATTTTAATACTTTTGCAAGTGCCTGTAATCCCTCGTTGTTTTCATTTCCCTCCTTTACAACAAGAATGTTTACGTATGTTTTTGCCGCATCGGAATCGGACTTCTCATATGCGATGGAATCCTTTGCCACGGAGAAACCTGCTTCGAGAGCGTAGTTTCCGTTTAATACGACATATGCTACTTCGTCTTTTACTCTGGATACCTGAGCTGCTTCCAGTTCCTGAATCTTGATATCATAAGGATTTTCTTCAATGTCAAGAACGGTTGCGGTAAGGCCCGCGCCTTCTTTTAATTTGATGATTCCGTTATCCTGAAGAAGAAGTAATGCTCTTGCCTCATTCGTGGTATCGTTGGGTACTGCGATTGTATCGCCCTTTTCAATGTCATCTAAGGAAGCCTTGGTTCCGGGATAAATTCCGAACGGCTCATAATGAACGCCTGCGATGGATACAAGATGGGTTCCCTTTTCCTCATTGAAGTTATCAAGGTACGGAGTGTGCTGGAAATAGTTCGCATCGATATCCCCGTCTTCTACCACAAGGTTCGGCTGTACATAATCTTCAAATTCGGTAACCTCGAGTTTCCATCCTTCTTTTTCAAGAATCTTTGCTGCCTCTGCCAGAATCTCCGCATGAGGTGTTGGGGATGCCGCTACCGTGATGGTTCCCCTGCTCTCCGTAACAGTCTCTTCCACAACTACTTCTTCTACGACCGCACTGTCTGCGGAATCCTTTTCGTTTGCATTTACGGTTGCAACATTATGTGCACAGCCGGCAAATAAACCTACGGTACTGATAGCGGCAATTCCGACAGCTGCGATTTTATGAATAAATTTATTTCTCATTGTTTTATCTCCTTTGTGATTTTCAAATAATTTTTCAAATGTTTTTTAATTCGTTGTTATTCTCTCCGACCTTCCCGCGAATGATGCCGTCCCGCCGGAAACTTAAATGCAACATCGCATGCTCTGACACATTCGTGTGCTGTAGTTTAAATGAATTGTTTCCGTTTTCATGTTCCTCACTCCTTTCCCATCCTCTGCATTTTTGATTGCAATCTCCGGGTTTATCATTCCTCACTTCGTGCCCGGGGTTATTGCACAAAAAATGGGGACCCTTTTTCGGATCCCCTTCATTCTCACAATCAACCTTGCAATACGGATTACGGCAAACAGCGCACACGCAAATTAACCGCTTCCCTATTACCGGAATCCAAAATGGCGGGATCCGACATAAAGCAGCACATCCACATGCACATACACATCGTATTTTGTTTTACAGATGCTGTTTGCAAATTCATTATTGCTTCTCCTTCGTTTGATGTTTCGAATTATATTCCTATTTTCCTACCGTGTCAATAGGTTATGATAATTTTTTCTCTGCTTTACGTTTTTCATAGTCCTCGAGAGCATTCTTGATGGCCTCTTCCGCAAGCACGGAGCAGTGCATTTTATAATCCGGGAGTCCGTCAAGTGCTTCCGCAACGGCCTTGTTGGTCAGTTCCCTCACTTCCGAAAGAGGTTTTCCCTTAATCATTTCGGTAGCCATGGAACTTGATGCAATCGCACTTCCGCAGCCGAAGGTTTCGAATTTGACGTCCTTTACAATATCGTCTTCGATTAGCAGATACATCTTCATAATGTCTCCGCATTTCGCATTGCCGACTTCACCGATTCCGTTTGCGTTTTCAATCACGCCGACGTTTCTGGGGTTTCTGAAATGATCCATTACTTTTTCACTGTATAATGCCATGATTTTCTCTCCATTCTGATTCTTTTATCAAAGTATAAATTCTTTCTTTCC
>JAEEGL011752142.1_pt1 | contig 20052 bp, 5 predicted proteins | sample 9134231 | NCBI WGS metagenome assembly JAEEGL01 (sample SAMN16246548, study PRJNA631951) | gut metagenome | biome: gut microbiome; feature: rumen; material: fiber-attached | host: Bos | place: Iran: Karaj | collected 2018-10
GGTCGTCGGACTGCTCGGCTGCGCCGGAGAGCGCGCCGCGGTCGTCGACGGCCCCGCCGCCGTGGCGGTCATGCCCGACCCCGGCGCGCCCGTCGCGCTCGTCTCGCAGAGCACGCAGTCCGAAGCCCTCTTCCGCGAGACGGCGGAGGCGGTCCTCCGCCGCTGGCCGGACGCCCTCGTCGAGAACACCATCTGCGCCGCGACGCGCGACCGCCAGGGCGACCTCGACGACCTCGCCGCGCGGTGCGACGCGATCGTCGTCGTGGGCTCCCCCGAGAGCGCCAACACGCAGCGCCTCTTCCGCCTCGCCTCCGCCCGGCGCCCGGCGTTCGTCGTCGACTCCGCCGCGCAGATCCGCCCCGCCGACTTCGCCTCCTTCCGCACCGTCGGCCTCACCGCCGGCGCCTCCACGCCGGACGACCTCATCGCCGAGGTCGAGGCCGCACTCGCGGCCCTGTAGCCGACCTTTCGGACAGGATGACAGGATTCGCAGAATGAACAGGATCCCGATTCCCGAGGTTCAGATGGATCGGCATCGGCTTTCCGCCATGCGATTTCTTCTTCTTCCCGTCCTTGTCTCCTCCTTCTTCGCCCCTTGCCTCGCGAGCGGACGGGAAGACACCGTTCCCCCGTCGGAAACGGGGGAGCCGACGCGCGCGGAGCTCGAGAGCGTCGACGCGTCGCTCGACGTCGTCCGCGACGTCTGCTCGCGCACGCTCGACGCGCTCCTCGCGGAGCTGCGCGCGCGCTACCCGGGCATCGCCGCGCGCCGCTCCGCCGGCCGCTCGAAGAAGAACGACTACCGCAACTACCAATGGATCTCCGTGAAGTTCGGAGACCGCGAGTACATGCTCGCGACGCACCACGGCAACCTCGATACGCGCACCGGAAACCCGCACACGCAGTTCGGCCGAATCCAGTTCTGGCGCTGCGCCGGACCGAACGGCCCGCACACGCGCGACGCGGACGGCGTCTGGCGCTTCCGCGCCGACAACGAGGACCGCACGCTCCCCGCGACGCATGTCTGGGACGAGGACTTCTCGTCCCCCGCCGTCGTCGACCGATTCGTCGCCTTCCTCCAAGCCTGCGGCGAGGGAGAGTCCCTCGCCGCCCTCGCGCCTTCCCGGGACAACGGCAAGGAAATTCAGCGTTCGACCGTCGCCGATCCGGCCCTCGAGGATCGCCGCCGCGCGGACGAGGCGCTCGAGAACGTCCGCGCCGTCGAGGCGAAGGCGATGGCGGCGATCGTCGCCGAGCTGCGCCGCCGCCACCCAGAGTGGAAGGTCCGGACGTCGCACGGCAACTCCCGCGCGAACGACTACCGCTGCTACCAGTGGATCACCGTCCGCGTCGCGGAGGACGACGTCCGGTGGATCGCGATGGTCTTCAACGACCAGGACCCCGCCACGGGCAACACGCACTCGCAGTTCGGGCGCATCCAGTTCTGGCGCGGCATCGACCACCACAACGGCCCCCGGAACGAGGCCGGCCCGCATACGCGCGACGCCGGCGGCTGGCGCTTCCGCTCCGACAGGCAGTGGGAGAAGATGCCGCGCCTCCACCTCTGGTCGCCGGACTATTCCTCCGCCCGCGTCGCGGACCTCTTCGAGGAGTTCCTGCGCGCCGTCCCGTAGAGTCCTCCCGCAAGAAGCCCGAACGCCAGAAAGGCGGGGTCGGGAAGGAGAAGCGAGAGGAAGACGGCGGAGAGGAGGAGCGGAACGGTAGGCGAGGCGAGCCGGGAGAGCCAGACCCCGAGGACGAGCGAGAGCCCGACGAGGGCAATGCCGGACATCGCGCCCGCCGCGAACGCGGCGGCGAACGGGACGAGAGAAAGCGCCGCGACGACATCCGGCGCATGTCGGCGCCATGCGCGCCCGAGCGGCGAGGCGCCGGACGCCGGCGCGTTCGGCGCCTCGGCGGGAACGCGCAGCGCGAAGGCGACGGCCGCGAGCGCGGGGAAGAGCCAGGCGAGGCGGACGGCGGGAAGTAGAGGATATGGCGCGCCGAAGGCGCGAAGCGCGAGCGCGAGGAGGGCGGCGAAAAGGGCGACGGCCGACGCACGGATTGCTCCCCCCGTTTCCCGGGCTGGTGCCGGATCGGCACCGCACGGATTACTTCCCCCGGCGCTCCGCGCCACCCCCCTCCCGGAAGGGGGCGAGACACAAACAAGGAAGAACCCGGAAAGGAGTCCGGCGAGTGCCGCCCCCAAGGTCCCCGGCGTCCCCAATGTTCCCGCCGCAAGCAGCGCAAGGCCGGCCGCCAGGCGAGCAAGGTCGCCGCGGGTCCCCGGAGCGATCGGCACACGCTCGCCGCACCAGGGGCAGGGCGAAAGCTCCCGCCCCGGGCGCCTGCAGGCAGGACAAGGAAGGGGTAGGAGGAGCGGTTGCGGAACCATGCCCTGAAATCTACCAGAGGGCCCGGGGGGGAGTCAATCGACGCGCCGCAAAAAAAGACCGGGGGCCTGCGGCCGAAGCCGCAGGCCCCCTGCCTTTGCGGAGCCGACTAGTCCTGGAAGGACCAGTTGCCGTCCTCGTCGCGGACCAGCGTCTTCTTGAGACCCGTGGAGTCGGAGACGAACCTCCAGTTGCCGCTGCCGTCGCGGACGAGCGTGCCCTCGCCGCGGGCGGCCTCGCGGTAGGCGAAGACGCCGTTCTCGCCCTTCACCCAGGTCCAGTAGGACCAGGTGCCGTCGCCGTTGTCGACCATCTTGCCGTAGTCGGCGTAGACCTTGACGCGGTAGAAGCCGGTCGTGAAGTCGACGCCCTCGGCCTGGTCGGCGGGCCACATGCGGACCGTGCCGGCCTCGGACATGTTCGCGTTCACGCCGTCGTAGCGGCTGTAGTAGACCGCGCCGTCCGTGTTGGCCACGTCCTCCGAGGCGACGGTCTCCCACGCCTCGCCCGGATCGAGCGAGAGCTTGCGCTGCAGCTCGTAGGTGAGGACCACGCCGGTCTTGAGCGCCGGGTAGGCGATGTCGACGAAGGGCGTGCCGTCCTCCGCGAACTCCAGGGCCGGGATCGTGTAGGGAACCGCGTCGTCCGCGACGAGCGGGTCGGACCCGGAGAGGAACTCCTCGAGGTCGCCGATACCGTCGCCGTCCGTATCCCAGAGGTGCGTGTCGGTGCCCGTGACGAGGATCTCCATCGCGTCCGTGAGGCCGTCGAGGTCCGTGTCCGGCGTGCGCGGATCGGAGTCGAGGACGCCGTCCGCGTACTCCTGCCACCAGAAGAGGTTGCCGGAGGAGCTTTCGGTGCGGTCGTAGCCGGACGTGCCGAGGTTTCCGTTGCGCCAGAACTCCCACGCGTCGGGCAGGAGGTCGTTGTCCGTGTCGCGGTCGTGCAGGACGAGCATGAGGCCGGTCACATCGTCCTCGACGGTGATCGGGGCCGCCTTTCCGTCGAGGTTCGGGCTCGCGGTCGCGGTCAGCTCGGCGACGCCCTGGGTCTCCCATTCGTCGGCGAATCCGTTCCCGTTGGAGTCGACGAACGCGCGGATGGCGTAGTCGCCGCGGACGAGGTTCTCCATCGTGAAGCTCCCCTTGACGTACTGGACCTTCTGCGCGGCGGGAATGCCCGCGACGCCGGTGCAGGTCTTCGCCGCGCCCGGATCCGACAGGCGGTAGGCCTGGAGGTAGAGCGGGGCCGGGAAGGTCTTCTTGGCGACCACGAACGTGAGGCCGGCGGCCGGTCCGGGCTCCGCGAACTGGAGGGCGATGCGGCCCGTCTTGTAGTCGATCGTGCCGGACCAGGCCGAGCTGTTCGTCGTGCTGGACGCGTAGAGGATCCCGTTCGCGGCGGAGTCGTTGAAGAACTCCTCGGCCCAGGTCGCCGCGCCGTCCGTGTCGTACCAGTTGCCGGCCGTCTCGTTGCCCTTCTTCGCGCGGACGAGCATGACGCACATGGCGCCGGGGGCGATGTCATCCGGGGAGACCGCCAGCTCGTAGTCGAGCTTGCCGGCCTGCGTCGCCGTATCGCCGGTCGAGGCGACCTTCGTGCGCTCCATCAGCTTGCCGTAGTAGCGGATGTTGCCGGACGCGTTGTAGAGGCCGCGCAGGTCCCCGCTGTTGTCGAGCTGGAAGCGCTCCGTGATCGTCTTCTTGGGGAAGACCTGCTGCAGGACCTGGGGACGTTCGGTGATCCTGTACTCGTAGACGCCGTCCTCAAGCGGGAGGAACTGCTTCCCGATCGCCAGCTGGGGCTGGGCGGTGAAGTAGTAGTGGTCCGTGTCGGTCCGGCCGCGGCAGATCGGGAAGGCGACCGTCAGGTTGGTGACGATGGGCGTCCTCTCGCCCTCCGTCCAGAATCGGGGCTCGCCCTCGTCGATGTCGCCGATCCGCCAGAGGTCGAACTGGACGCCGGCGTTGCGCCAGTCCATCTCCCACTCGAACTCGACCGTGTTCCCGTGCACCTTGGTGAGCTGCGTCGGGTAGCGCGCCTTCATGGCGCGGCGGTCGGCCTCGGTGCCCGCATAGATGCGGAAGCTGTCCGCCATGAGAGGCTGGGTTATCGTGCCGTCGGAGGCCTCGACAATCCAGTTCATCACGATGGAGTTCGTGACGCCGAGGTTGAACCCGTAGCCGACGTAGTTGTCCGTGGGCTCGAGGATGCCCGTGGGATGCCCGTTCTCGTCCTGCAGCTCGATGTACTGGCGGCAGCGGAGGAGGTCGTCCTCGTGGAAGAACGTGCGCGGGGCCTTGACGACGGCCTTGAACCAGTTGCGGATGAGGTTCTGCTGGCCTTCCTGGGTTTCGCTGCTCACCGACGAACCGGACAGGTTGTTGGTGGAGAACAGGTAGGTCGTGATCCAGTCGAACCCTGCAGGGATGGAGGCCGGGAACGTGCGCAGCGTGGCGGCCTTCCACTGGGCAGCCGTGCCCGTGTAGCTCTGGGGCTTGCCGTCGCCGTCCGTGTCGCGGTCGCGCAGGACGACGTGGACGTCCTCGAGGTCGATCGCCACGCGGTCGGGGCTGTTCGTGATCGCAAGGGCCGGATACCAGCCGGGGACCTGGATGGGGCTGGCGGATCCGCCGAGGAAGCCGAAGCCCTGCGTGTCCTCGTCCGTGAACTTCCCGTCGCCGTCCGCATCGAGCCAGCCGATGACGGCGTACTTGCCGGCGGGAAGGCCGTAGAGGGCGAAGGATCCGTTGTTCGCGGCCTTCGTCCGGGCGATCGGGTTGCCGGAGAGGCCGAGGCTTGTCCGGGCTCCGCCGGAGAGCGGATACGCCTGGACGACCACCTGGCCGGGGATCTGGGCGGTGCCAAGGCGGCCGTAGTAGTGGATGTGGCCCTTGATCGCCGCGCAGACGCGGGAGGCGTCCCGCGAGTTGTCGATCTTGAACGATCCGGTCACGCTCTGCTTGTCCACGGCCGTCGAGCGGAGCGCCTCCTTGATCGTATAGGTGTAGGTGCCGTTCGGCAGGTCCACGATCGAGCGGCCGTCCTCCAGCTGCGGGACGTAGGTGTAGTAGTAGTCGTCGTCGGTGACCTTTCCGTGGCGGACGGGGAACGGGACGTACTTGCTCAGGACGACCGTGCCGCCGGAGTTCTTGATCTCGAAATCGACGCCCTCGTTGCGCCAGTCCATCTCCCACTTGAACTCGACGAGCGAGCCGTAGACCGTGGAGCCGGCGATTGGGGACACCGCCTTCATCGTGCGGCGGGAGCCGGTGTTCGGAACGACGGAAACCGCGAAGAACCCTTCGGCGATGGTTTCCTCCTCCAGCCCGTTGTCCGTCGTCACGGTCCACGTGAACCGGTCGTTCAAGGACGCTCCGAGGTTGATTCCCTTCAGCCCGGCCTCGATGTAGTCGCCCTCATGGATGAAGGTTCGCGGAGCCTCGACCAGAATGTCCTTCCCCGTCATGCTGGTACCCATGCCGTTGAAGATGTTGACGCGGTAGCACGTCACGTTCTCGTTCGAGGAGGCGGCCCACGAAAGGCGCGGGAAGCCGAAGAGCTCGTCCGTGAGCGGAATCGTCGCGGTCGCCGAGCTCTGGCTGACGTAGCTGGCGTTGTAGAGCGAGAGTCCGGCGGGCTCGCCGTCGTCCCAGGTCCCGTTGCCGTTGCCGTCGAGCCAGCCGAAGAACCGGTTGTAGCCGCCGACCGCGTGCGTCCCCTGCGAACGGATGAACGAGGACGCGGTGAACGGATAGGTGTATCCTTCGACCTCGTACTCGATCATGAAGATCTTGCCGTTGTAGGTTCCGGTGCTCAGGACGTAGCCGCCCTCCTTCTCGATGTAGACGCCGGACCCGTCGGGGTCGGCGGCGACCAGCAGCAGCTCCGGACTGATTTCGGTCGCCTCGAGCGCGTTGCCGTCCTCGGCGAGCGTGATCCGGGCGGTGCGGACATTGCCGTAGGGAAGCTTCACGGCTGAGAACGTCGTGCCGGACACGGTCCGTGTGCCGTCCGAACCGAAGACGAGACCGTTCGCGGTGTAGCCGTCGCCCAGGGCGTAGACGCCGTCCGGGGAGCCGCCCATGTAGATGCCGCGGGAGGCGTTGCCGTCCAAATACGTGCCCTTGCGGCGCTCGGAGTAGGTCTGGACGACCGGGTTGGCGGCCCCGTTCGTGGCGGCCGCGTAGTCGCCGGCGTAGAGGAACGAGAACGAGAGGTTGGGCCTCGGGTAGGAGGATGCATCGGTCGGCTTGGTGCCGGCCAGGTACTCCTCGTAGTTGGTCCATCCGTCGCCGTCGGGGTCGTCCTCCGCGTCGTAGCGGTCGGGATCGGTCCCGTTGTCGGCCTCCCAGCGGGACGGGAGGCGGTCTCCGTCGTCGTAGAGCTCGCCCCAGGTGAGCGTGCCGGCGGCGGACTGGCTGTCGTAGTCCATGCGGCCGTCGTTCGCGGTGTCGCGCTCCGAGGGATCCGTACCGGCGCGGGACTCCTGGTAGGTGTCGAGGCCGTCGCCGTCGATGTCGTCGTAGGCGATGCGGCCGGTGGCGTTGGTGGTGACGACCTCCGAATCCGGATCCTTCGTGATGTCCGCGATGTAGGAGAACGTGACGATGTACTCGGTCGGGACCATGTTGGAGATCGCATCGACGGCCTCGGCCCAGCCGAAGCGCGGGAAGTCCCACAGGGTGTCGACGAGCGGAATCGTCGTCTCGACGGTGTCCCAGCTCACGAGCGAGGGACGCGGCAGCGAGAGGCCCATCGGCTCGAGACCGGGCGTCCACTGCTCGTCGCCGTCCAGGTCGAGCCAGCCCATGAACCGGTTCCAGCCGGAAACCATGTGGTCGTGGACGCCGGTCGCCATGCGGTGCATGCCGAGGGCGGTGTAGGGGAACGCCCGGCCGGCGACGGAGTACTCGGCGCTGCGGACGCCGTAGACCGTCCCGCGCGTGAAGATCTCGCCCGTGGAGTAGCGGAGAAGGCCGATGCCGTCGCCCGTATAGTCGGCGCCTCCGGCCTTCACTTCCGCGATCAGGCCGAAGTTCGGGTCGTCTTCCCAGGCCTTGACCTTCGCGGTCTGGATCTGGCCCTTCACGTAGAGCGTGATTTCGGCGCCGTCCGCGACGGGGTGGGTGCCGAGCACGTAGAGCTCGTCGAAGGAGGAAACGGACCCGGCGACGGAAACGCCGTCCTCCCCATAGGCGGCGAGCCAGCGCTTGTGGGCGAGCTCGTCGACGTTGCCGTCGAGGAGTTCGAACCGCTTGGACTGGTAGCGGCCGTCGAAATGGCCTCCCATCTCCGCCCCGGCCGTCTTCTCGCCGTAGGACTCCACGAGGGGGTTCCCGGGGAGGCCGTCGGGATCGTAGACGTTCTCGCCGTTGTAGTAGAACATGACGTTGAAATTCGGCTCCGGGAACTCGTCGGCGATGTCCGGCCTCGTGCCGGCCATGTACTCCTCCCAGTTCGTCCAGCCGTCGTCGTCGTAGTCGTCGTTCGCGTCGTAGCGGTTGGGATCGAGGTGGTTGGCGATCTCCCAGGCGTTGTCCATGCCGTCGGAGTCGTCGTAGAGCTCGCCGTAGGTGAGCTCCCGGTTGTTGGGACGGGAGTAGTAGTCGGAGTAGCCGTCGGAGTCGGTGTCGTAGCGATACGGATTGGTGCGGGCCAGGTACTCGGCGTAGTTGTCGAGGCCGTCGTGGTCCGGATCGCCGTAGGCGCCGTTCGCGCCGTACGCGGAGTTCGGGTCGAGGCCCTGGGCGATCTCCCACCAGTCGGGCATGCCGTCGCCGTCGGAGTCGATGGCGGAGAGCTCGGTGCCGCGGCCCTTGCCGTCCCACATCTCCACGTCGATGTCCGCCACGGCGTCGAGGAGCGGCAGCATGTCGGAGAGGACGGGGATGCCGGTGTAGCGCCCGTAGTAGTCGAGCTTGCCGGCGAAGGCGTTCGGGGCGACCTCCTCGGGCCCGCTCACCGCCGTGCGGTAGAACATGACGTACGGGTTCATCGAGTTCTTGATCAGGTCGAGTCGGACGTCCGTGGATCCGGCGGCGGGCAGCGCGGCGGGCACGACATCGTCCTGGCGGTACGGGACGAAGTCCTTCGGGCCCATGGAGTCGTTGAGCCAGTCGAACGTCGAACGGTAGCGGTAGGAGGTCAGCTCCCAGCGCTCCAGGCCGTCGTCGAGCTGGTCGGTGTTCCAGTTCGGGAAGAGGCCCTTCATGTCGAGGGCGGGCGTCTGCGGCAGGTGCGCGACGGTGTTCTCGATCCACGGGACGTAGCTGTAGTCCGTGTAGACGTTGGAGCGGTGCTGCGCCGTGTACCACCACGGGACCAGGTGGGGGAACACGAGCGAGCGGTAGTGGTACCACATCGGCGCGGTCCAGAACGGGTTCGGGCGGTAGGCCGAGACGGTGGGGCTCTGCCAGCCGGCGGGGAACGGGTCGGCGTCGGCCGTGAAGTACTCCATGAAGGAGTTGTCGCGGTCGCGCGCGGGCATCACGTCCGGCAGGTTGTCGAACGAGTAGTGGTAGAGGAGCTTCTGCGGGAAGGCCGTGCGCGCCGTGGCGGCAAGCAGGTTGACGCCGACGCGGTCGGGCTCCCAACCAGTCACCTCCCAGCGGAAGCGCTCGTGGTTGATCTTCTGGATGTCGTCCTTCGTGAAGCGCTTCGACATGTTGTTCATGATCTGCGCCTGGGTACGGCAGCGGTCCCAGATGCGCACCTCGTCCATCCAGCCGACGAAGAACTGGTCGGGGTCGAAGTCGGGCTGGCTCTGGCCGGTGACGGTGCGGCCCGCGGCCGTGCCCCACGGGAAGGTCTCGTAGGCGCCGCCGACGATGCCCCACGGATTGCGGTCGTAGGCGCCGAGGACGATCGGGGCCGGGCTATAGTCGTAGAGGTTGGCGGTCTCCCACATGTTCTGAAGGCCGGTGGGAGACTGCCACTGGAACCCGAACAGGCCACCGGTGCAGGGCTTGAGGCCGGCGCCGACGCTGCCGGCGTGCTCGCCGTTGATGTAGATCGCGAGGCGGTCCGCGACGGAGTCCATCACGACGGCGATGTGCGCCCAGTGGTCCGCGACGAGGCGGCCGGAGGAGACGGCGGTGACGGAGGAGACCGTCTCGAGCGCGTCGTTGTCGACCTGCGCGTGGATCTGGCCGAGGTGGTCGATCTGGATGAGGAACGTGTTGCGGATCCGCCAGTGCGTCGCGCCGGAGGAGTCGTCCACGGGCATGAGGACGGGGCGCTGGACGAGCGTCGCGCGCCTGCCCTCGGCGGGCAGCTGCTGCGGGCGGACCCAGAACTCCACGGTGTAGCTCGTGAGGGTGAACTTGTCGTGGTAGTAGGGGTTGCGCGTGCGCGCGGCGGCGTTGCCGTCGAAGTAGATGGCCTTGCGCTTGCGCGGGCTGTCCATGTCGAGCGGGTCGGTGACGCCGTTGTTCCCGTCCTGCGTGAGCTCGACGCGGTCGGAGATGTTGTCGTTGTCCGTGTCGAAGCCCTCCCCGATCTCGAAGTCGAAGAGGTAGGTCGGGCCGTCGCCGTCCGTGTCGAGCAGGTCCTTGTCCCACCACCAGTAGGACACGGCCATCTCGCCGTCGAGCTTGTAGTAGAGGCTCACGTGGGACTCGGCGTAGGACGGGTCGGTGAACCAGTAGGGCGAGGGGTCGGTGTGGTGCAGCACGTCGTTGAGGAGGTAGTTGTAGCACTCCTCCTGGTTGGCCAGGCCGTCCTGGTCGGGATCGGCGAAGCGGTCGCCGGAGAGCCACGGGCGGGTCTTGTAGTCGAAGTGCGCGGCCGCGGCGACGGGGAAGCCCATCGGCGTATGGAACGGGGCGTCCTCGCGCGGGACGGGCTGCAAGCCGGCGTCCGTGGGGTCGAGGATGCGCACGTAGGTCGGGTTGGCCTCGATGATCCAGTCGCGGGTCGAGCCGTTGCCCCAGGGGTGCACGTCGGCGCGGTCCTGGTCCGGGTAGCTGCCGGCGCCGCCGACGCTGGGAGAGCCGCCGTAGATCGGGTTGAGGCCGTGGTAGACCTCCCAGTAGTCGTCCATGCCGTCGTTGTCCGTGTCGGGATCGCGCGGCAGGCAGGTCGGCATGCCGCTCGCCTTGGGCGTCATGAACCGCCAGACGACGGGAATCGCGGGATCGACGACCTGGACGTCGTCGGGCTCCCAGCCGGCGGGGGCGCGGCCGTAGGAGTACATGTAGTCGCGCAGGTCGTTCTCGGCGCAGGGCGAGCCGTCCCACAGCGTGTAGAACTCCTCGATGCTGATGAACGCGGTGGGCAGCTCCGCGCCGGTCTCCGGATCCATGTCGAGCTGGAACCGGCCCTCGACGTCGTGCGTGAGCGCGAAGATGCGCTGCATGTAGTTGGCGATGACGGAGACCTTGAACTGCGGGTCCTCCTCCGCCTTCGCCAGATCGTTCAGCGTGGGCGAGTTCGACTCGTCCCAGCCCTCGGCGTCGACGACCGAGCCGTCGAACTTGAACGTATGGGTGAGATGCCGCTTCCAGCGGTTCTCGAGGCGCACGACGGTCTTGATGATCTCGTTGACGCGATAGTCGCTCGGGCGGGCGCGGAAGAAGTCCGACGGACGATACGGCTGGAAGTGGACGGACTTGCCGTAGGGATAGGCGTCGGTCGACACGGGGACGGGCGGATCCATGAAGTCGACAACTTCGTAGAGCCGCAGGTTCGCGCCAGGGATCGGGTCGACGCTGTAGTTGGCGGCGATGTACGGATCGGAGGCGATGCGGCCGGGGAGGTAGTTGTCGCTCATCGAGTAGAAGCCCTGGTAGTCGCCGAAGGGAACCCAGAGCTCCTCGTGGTCGGGGCTGTACCAGTAGTCGTAGCGCCAGCCGTAGACCGAGCCGGCGAGGTACTCCTGGTAGTTCGGGAGGCCGTCGCCGTCGGGGTCGCCGTAGGGGCCGAACGCTCCGAGCTTGTCGGCGCCGAGGGCGTTGGTCGTGTCGTAGGTGCCGGTCTGGAAGTGCCAGCAGTCGCCGAGGCGGTCGAGACGGGTGTCGGCGGAGCAGGGGTTGAGGTTGGCGAGGGGATTGCCGTCGCCGTTGTAGTCGGCGCCGTCCGGCTCGCGGTACTCGGAGGCGTCGGGGACGCAGTCGCCGTCGGTGTCGCCGTGCCACGGATCGGTCGGATAGAGCTTGTTGGTCCAGTCCTCGGCCGTGGGCTTGTACCAGTCGGCGTTGTGGTAGTGGCCGACGCACTGCTCGTCCTCGAGGTAGGTGTTGCCGTCCTGGGCCTGGCGCGTCTCGTACATCGTCCAGTTCTCGAACTCGGCGCGCCAGCTGAGGCCGTCGCCCGCCTTGTCGTCCGGATCGGGGCGGAGGGAGTCGGGGCAGAACATGTAGGGCGGGAAGAGCGCGGCGAAGGTGTAGTCGATCAGGTCGATCGAACCGGCGGGCTTGTAGCCGGCGTAGAGGGCCCAGCCGTCGGGGATGTGGTCCGCGTTCGAGTCGTCGCTGCGGGGGTTGCAGGACTTGACCATGTTGCCGTCGGCGTCGACCCACTGGGCGGGATAGACCAGCTGGGTGAACATCGGGAAGTTGCCGGAGTCGTCCTTGCCGATCATCCACTTCTGGACGTAGAACTCCTCGCGGGAGGTGAAGGGGATGTTGTAGTTGAAGCCGTCGGGCGCGCCATGGGCGCCGGCGCCGGGGATGAAGGCGAGGGCGACCGCGCCGTTCCAGAAGGCGTCCCGGAAGTAGCAGTAGAGGTACGCGTCGACGTGGCGGTAGGGGCCGGCCGCGAACATCAGGTCGCAGTCGGGGTTCTTGGTCGCGTCGGCCGGGTCGTGAGGATCGAGGTCAAAGAGGACCTCCCAGCCGTCGGGCAGGCCGTCGTTGTCGGTGTCCCAGTGGAGGGGGTTGGTCCCGATGTAGAACTCGTCCGCGTCGGAGATGCCGTCCCCGTCGAGGTCGTTGGCGGGGTTCCACATCTGGGGGGAGAGGCCGAGCACGCCGAGGATCTCGCCGAAGTTGGGGTCGGCGATGTTGGGCGAGAGATTGCCGTTGGGGTCGAACTGGTTGAGCAGCCAGTTCTTGGGGAAGAGGCCGTTCATCGTGCGGTAGCTCGCGGTGAGCGTGGCGTCGCGCGATCCGATCACCTCCTGGATGTAGGACGGGAAGGCGTCGTAGCCGGGCAGGAAGAACTGGCCGGTGAGGAAGTCGACGTAGGCGCCGGGGATCTCGCCGGGCTCGGCGTCCGCGCCGATGGACGAGGGATAGGTCCCCTCCTGGCCAGCGTAGGAGATGTGGGGGTTGCCGTAGCTGTCGTAGTAGTCCGCGAACTGGCGCGGATTGAAGAAGAGCTTGGCGCGGCCGCGCGCGTCGACGTGGCCGTCGCGCGTGTAGACCTCGAGTCCGCCCATCATGAAGACGACCGCGGGGGTCGGCTCCTCGGCGAGCGGGTCCTCGTAGTAGGCGACGGACGCGATGGGGGTGTTGGTGAGGGAGTTCTTGTTGCTGGTGCGAGTGGTGGGGTCGAGGTTCGGGCTGCCGTAGTAGCACTCGTCGCGAATCAGCTCGGGCTCGAACGTCTGCGGGGCGTAGCGGACGAAGAGCCCGCCGTCCCACGCCATCTCGTAGCCCTCGAGCGCCTGGCGCAGGAGCGGGATGCCGGCCGAGCGGAAGTCGGCGGAACCGCCGGGGGCGAGGTTCGGGTAGAGCGTGAAGGTCGGGTCGTAGGCGCGCCAGAACTCGGGCTTGTTCTCGTAGAGGATCGTGGTCCAGAAGTAGTACTCCCAGCCGTCGTCCATGCCGTCGCCGTCGGTGTCCGCGACGGTCGGGTCGGTGCCGGGGCAGTTGCCGCGGACGGCGAGGTTGGTGCGGGAAAGGACCCCGGGATAGCCGTACATGACCCAGTTGGGGGCGTTCTTCATGTCCTCCGAGATCTCGGAGGAGGTCTGCGGGAGGCCGCGGAACTCCATGATGTTGGAGAAGTACGGCTTCGACTCCCCGTCGCGCTTGCTGGCGAGCACGTCATAGGCGCGGCCGGTGACGGAGGCGAGGGGGAACTCGACGTCCTCGCCGACGTACGTCCCGTAGTCGATGTAGTTGCCCGTGAGCGGGTAGACGAAGGCTCGGACCTTGTTGTCGCCGTCCTCGTAGAAGTGGGGATCGTCCGTCCAGACGTTGTCGATTTCCTCGTAGCGGGCGGTTGGAATGCGGTCGACATCGACGTCGCCAGACGATAGAGACTCTTCCGACACGCCGTTGTTGTCGTCCTTGGGACTATAGAACGTCCCGCCGCGCCACATCGTCCCGAAGGAGCCGAACTTCCCTTTCCCGACGGTGACCGCAAGGTTCTGCCATTCGTCGAAGGAGTGGGTCTGGTTGTCCTTTCCGTGGTCGAGGTACCAGGCCTCCCATTCGTCGGAGAGGCCGTCCTGGTCGAAGTCGCCGAAGCCGCCGACCCATTTGCCCAGTTCGGGGCTCCACCATCCGGCGTCGATTCGCTCGCCCGTGAGTTCGTTCCAGTAGTTCTTGTAGGGGTTTGACGAGAAGTAGCGGATCGTCCTGATCTCGCCCTCGGCCGGCGTATTGATGCCGATCGGCTCGACGCTGGGGTTGGGGATGTAGAGGTCGGAGGGCGCGGAGGCGAGCTGCGATTCGGGCCCGTCGGGGAACATCCAGCCGAACGGATACACCGGAGTGTCCTGCGGAAGGATCGGCTGGACGATCGTGTTCTTGCTCGCCTTGAAGTCGTTGCCCGTCCGTTCGGTAACCGGGGACCACGCCTTGTCCGCGTCGTCCTTCTGGGTCGTCTCGGGATTGATGACGAAGTCCGCGGGCCCGTTTCCTCCCCCGGTCACGATGGCGGCGAGCGTGCAGACGTCGGTGAAGATGATCTTGCTCGCCGCCGTCGTCTTGACCTTCCAGTATCCGTATTCGGATATGTCGGTCCCGTCGTCCGCGTAGACGGAGACGATCATCTCCTCGTTGTCGATGGGAAGGCGGGCGGAGGACGTGAACGATTCGCTCCCCGCGGGCTCGTTGACGCCCGTCGTGGTGTCGACCTCGACGCCGTTCACGAACCAGTGGAACGTCACCGTGTCGGCCGGAACGTCCTTCGCGCGCGCGGTGAACGTCCATTCCGCCCCGCGGAGGACGACGTCCTCCAGCTCGAGCGGGTTCTCCTCGGTCCCCGCCGGCGAGGTCAGCTGCGGGGGGCGGTTCGTGATGTTGATCATGACGGAGGCGCCGGTCTGGTAGGCGGTGTCCCCGGTGAAGGTGAGGGTCGCGGTCGCCGGTCCGTTGAGCGCGGTGAAGTCGAAGTAGGTCCATTCGCCCCCCTGGTAGGCGACGAGCGGGGTGGTGAAGGTGATGTTGGCGTTGGGGGCTGGCGTGATGGCGAAGGAGACGTCCCGCGGCAGCTTGTAGCCGAAGTCCAGCTTCAGCCTGGACTGGGTGGTGGATTCCGGGAAGTAGAAGACCGTCCCGGGATTGTCGTTGTTGTCCCGGAACGAGATGTTCGTGGGCTCCGTGACCGTCACCTGGATGGTGTCGTTCGCGGTGCCGATCGCGACGGTCACCGTCGCCGTCCCCGGGGCGATGCCGCGAACGACGAACTCGCCGCCGTAGAGCGGAAAGACGCCGGCGGCGTTCGAGAGGAACATGTTGATGCTCGAGGCCTCGGCCAGGGAGCCGTCCTCCATCACCCGGTACAGTTTCACGACTCCGGCCGGGGCGGAGGAGAGACGCACGGTCTGGTTTCTCGAGGCTCCGGTGTCGGTGGCGACCTCGTTGTCCTCGCAGGAGAAGCTGACGTACTGCGTGTCTCCCGCGCCGATCGTGAACGGTTCGGTGTTGATCGTGATGGCCCGGGCGGGGGACGCCCAGAATGCGAACCCGAGCGCCAGCGCGGCGAGCGGCAGGCGGGAGCGGAGGATGGAGGCGAGGAGGAACTGCTTCATGGCGTTTCTTCTTTCTTCCGGTTGGGGAAAGGATCTGTTCGGGTGGGTCGGCCCGACGGTCGAACGGAACGACGGCCGGGCGGAAGCGGTGTGGTTATTCGGCGGAGGGGGCCTTGTTCCCCGCGGGGGCCGGTGCCGGGGCGGGTGGCGGTTTCGGCGCCCCGGGAAGGCCGGGAAGGCGACCGAGGTGCTGCGGGGCGGAGGGAATCGGCGAAACGGGGGCTCCGGCGGGACGGGCCCGCTCCATGAGGTTGGTGAAGTCCTCGACTGTCATGCCGGCCGCGGCGGCCCGGGCCTCGGGCGTCGCGGGCGCGGGATGGTCCTTCTCGTAGGCCTCGCGCTGGGCGGCCATGCGCTTGTGCATCGCGGCGACGACCTCCTTGTTCATGGAGCGCTGGCTGTCCTCGACGATCTTCCGCGCGGGCTCGATCCGGTCGACGATCGCCTTGAGCGCCTCGTCCTCGCGATAGATCTTCTCGAGCGCGTTGGTCGCCGCGACGAACTCGGCCTGGAGCTCCTGGATGCGGTCGTAGAGGGCCTTCGCCTCCTCGTTCTCGCCGCGGATCGCCTCCTTGCGGGCCTGCACCTCGTCGTCGAGCCGGAGCAGGTCGCGCTCCGCCGCGTCCCGGGCCTTCTTGAACTCCGCCATTCTGCGGATGTGCTCCTTCTCCTCGGGGGACAGCGAATCGAACCGCGGGCCGGAGGGCATGTCGAGCATGCCGGGAGCCGGACGCCTGCCGGGAACCGCCGCGGGGGCGGGGGCGGCCGCGGGGGCGGCCGGCGAGGGCGCCGTCTCGTCCGCCAGGACGGGGACGGCGACGAACGCCGCCAGCAGGGCGGCGAAGGCTGTCTGAGTGCGTTTCATGTGCATGTTGCCAAAGGATGTGACGGATTCGGGGGGCGCTTTATTCGCTTTTGCCGAAATCAGGGCTGGACGACGCGGTAGAAGCGAACGTTGCCGGTTCCGGCCGGCGTCAGGTTGATGGTGGCGGGAAGGGACATCGTGCCGACCTTGTACTGCCTGAGCTTGGTCCAGTTGCCCGAGGCGGGGTCGGCGGCGCCCTCCAGCGTGGTGGAGGACTGGAGCGTCACGGTGTCGTACGCCGCGGGCTCGCCCTCGGCCAGCGAGACCAGGAACGTCACGTTCGTCCCGGAGACGTCCGTGAACACGACCGCGTAGACGGCAGTCGATTCGCCGCCGCCGCCACCGCCGCCGCCTTCGCCGTAGGACCAGATGTCGGCCGTGCCGGACGTGTCGGGGGCCGTCGGGAACGTGATGATCGCGGCGCCGCCGTCCTTGTCCAGAACGGTGCAGACCACGAGGAAGGGCGCATTGTTCCTGTCGGTCGTGGAGAGGATGCCGTCCTCGTCGTAGCCGTAGGGGAGCCTGGCGTCGCGGCCCGTCTGGACCATCAGCTCGATCCGGTTCGTGACCGGCCCGCCCGTCTCCGTCCCGGTGGCCGCCGAGGCCGTGGTGTTCTGGACGGCCTCGAAGGCGGGGCCCTCGGACCAGCTGGAGGACGCGCTCCCCGCCCAGTCGTTGTTGGTCACGGCCCAGGCGAGGTTGTTCAACCCCCAGTTGACGTTGGTCGTGGCCCACCAGAGGTAGCGCAGCCCTTCGTCCGCCGCGACCCAGTCCCTCGCGTCGACGTGCATGCCCTGGACGTAGAGGACGGGGCCCGACATGGTCATGACCAGGCGGCCGGAGAAGACGGCGTTGGTGATCACGGGATCGACGTTGGCGACGGCCAGCGTCGCGTTCGTCGAATAGCCGCCTCCTGAGGAGAGCGAAAGCGTGTAGGCCGGTGTCGTGGCCCAGACGTTCGTGACGGCGCGGACGGCGCCCGCGCTTCCCTCCTCGGCCCAGTTGCCGTACCGGTCGCGCCAGGAGACGGACTCCTCGAACGTGACGATGCCGTCCTCGGCGGTGAACGTGAGGACTCCTTCGGTCGCGCCGGCGGGCAGCGTGCAGCTCTCGCGCGCGGGGGCAACTACGCCGTTGCCGTTCGCGACCGCGAGCGTGAACGTCCGGGCGGTGCGGGCGGGGGCGACCGCGAAGTGCAGCTCGTACTCGTACCCATCGATTTCCTGGACGAGCAGCGGCGCGGTCCCGAGGGCGTTGGTATGCGGGGTGTCCAGGAAGACGACGGACGTGCCGCCCGATCCGTTGGCGACCGCCATGTCGCGGTACGAGAGGGCGGGCCACGGCCCGTCCACGGAAGGCCACCGGACGAACAGGGAAAGGATTTCGTCGGACCCCACCTGCGACAGGTCGACGCCGTAGAGCCGGACGCGATGGGCGGCCGTGTCGGCGATGGAGAAGACGCTCTCGCCGTCCTTTCCGGCCACGCCGCGCGGCCCGGTCAGGGGATCGGAGGAGACGGGACCCGTCTCGCCCGCCGTGAAGAGCGGGAACGCCGTCGTCTCGAGGCGGTAGAAGTTGGTGACGACGGCGCCGGACGCATTCGTCGAGACGAACGGAAGAATCTCCTCGTCGAACGGGCTGCCGTCGGGCCGGCAGGCGACCTTGCGCCCCAGCCAGTTGGTCGCGGTCCAGGAGAGCGATTTGGGGTCGAAGGCCTGCACGCGGCCGTTGGCCGTGTCCGCGACGAGCAGGATCGGACCGTCGGAATCCGGATACCACACGGAGACGTCCGCCGGATTGGAGAGAAGCCCGAGGGCCGCTCCGGGGAAGTTCGTCACGCCCGCCACGAAATCGTCGTGGGCGACGGCCGTCCGGTCGGCGAGGGAAGTCCAGGAGGCCGGCGTGCCGCCGGGGGACGGATAGCGGAAGACGGCGGCCATGTCGGGCACGGCGGCGTAGATGTCGCCCGTCTTCTGGTCGACCGCGATTCCCTGGATCGCCTTGTCCAGGTCGCCGGCGGGGAAGATCTTCGCCTTCGCGGACGGATCGGTTCCGAACACGAGGAATCCGGAATGCACCGCCTGGAAGTCCTCCGACGTAATCGAGGCGACGAGCCCGGCGCTTCCGAGGAACGCGACGTCCGTCGCGCCGGAGAGGTAGCTCGCGTTGGTCGTGATCGAATACTTCCAGACGTAGTTCGTGAACGAATAGAAGTTCGTCGTGACGTCGTACCAGTCGTAGGACCGGACGATCGTGTACTCGAAGCCCGGAATGAACAGGGACGTGTCGCTCTCGTCGATGAAAAGCGGCGTCTCGAGGCCCGTCTGCGAAACGATGTTCGTCTGCGTCTCGAGGTCCGGCATGCCGTGGAGGACGAGAACCCAGTTGGTGAAGACCGTGCGCTCGATCAGGTTCGTCGTGCAGGTCATGAAGTTGTTCGTGGTGACCGAGGCGATCGATCCGTCGGAGAAATAGTTCGTGGTGACGAGGACGTCCGGATAGCTGTAGATGCGGTCGAGAACCTGGGTCATGCCGTTCGTCGTCGTATAGAACGCGTTGTCGAACTCCCCGTCGAGCGTGAGCTTCACGGACGAAAGCCTGCCGTCCGCCTCGGTTTCCTCGACGTCGTAGACCTGGATCGACGGGCTGTACTGGTTGAGCCCCTGGTTGATGTATTCGCCGACGCTCAGCACGGCGATCCTGGCCTTGTTCCCGTTCGGAACCAGGTCGAGGCCGACCGGCTGCTTGAAGGCGATTCCATCGCCCGCGGCGTCGATGCCCATGAAGCGCTGGGGACGGCCCCCTGCCGGGGACAACTCGATCTGGCGCGTCGTAAAGGGCCGGAACTCGGTTTCGCCGACGGGACGGAGCATCTCCAGCCCCTGCCCTCCGCGCTGCCAGACGCGGACGCCCTTGAGTGCCGTGTCCAGCTCGTAGACGCCAAGCCCGGTCGCGAACGCCCGGAGCGGAGAACGGCCGTTGACGCTCTGCGAAAACGCGCCGGCGGAGTATTCCTCCGAAACGGGGATCGCCGATGCCGGAACCGCCGCGACGAGGACGGCCACGATGCCGGCAAAGGCGCGGAGCCAAAGACGGGAGACGGAGCGGCGTGCGTTTTCGTGTGTCATGGAAAGGGATTCCGGGGGCGGGTGTATGGGCCATCCTGCGAAGCTGGTGTCTCCGCAAGGTCGGTATCGTATCAAAAAGGGGCGCAGGCGACAAGAGAAAAATGAGCCCGTGCCGGGACCCTCCGCGCGGAGGTTGACAGGACCGCCGGAGAGGAGGAGGAGAGAAGGCGTTTCAATGCGTTCATGGGGCGTGGAGGCGGCGTGGTCTGCTGGCGCCGGTCCCGCGGCGATTGCGTCGGCCGCAAAGCGTTTGATGGCGTTCCTGGGGAGCAGGGGGTCGGTTGGGCGCGAAAACTACCACCGATCCCGATTTCCGGTCAATTCCGTCCATTGCACTTTCCGATAATAATTGATTGACTTTTTCGGTTCGTTCCGCGTGGGAATCCCGGACGGGGGTTCGGCAGGGCCGTTCTCCTGTCGATCCATGCGGAATGGACGGACTTTGTTTGGCTCCGGGAGCGTTGGACACGCCGGATGGCGCATGGTAGACTCCCCCGCATGACCCCTCCCCTCGACCGCTTCCTGCGCTACGTCTCGTTCGACACGCAGTCGGACGCCACGACCGGCGCGCACCCCTCCACGCCCGGGCAGCTCGTCCTCGCGCGCGAAATCGCCGACGAGCTTCGCGCGCTCGGCGCGCGCGATGTCCGCGTGTCGGGCGACGGCTACGCCTACGCCACGCTCCCCGCCACGCCCGGGCGCGAGGAAGAGCCCGCGCTCGGATTCCTCGCCCACCTCGAC
>JAEEGL013846829.1_pt1 | contig 20051 bp, 16 predicted proteins | sample 9134231 | NCBI WGS metagenome assembly JAEEGL01 (sample SAMN16246548, study PRJNA631951) | gut metagenome | biome: gut microbiome; feature: rumen; material: fiber-attached | host: Bos | place: Iran: Karaj | collected 2018-10
GAGGGGAAGAATATGTCGTACTTTCCCGAAAGATCCGTGACGCGCGCCGGATCACCCTCCGGGATGATGACAGGTGCGGGAGTCGGAGTTGCTTCCGGCGCAAGGGTTATCACTTTTACACCCGAAAACGGTGTGGGAGTCGGGGATACGGCGGCTTCCTGACGTCCGAAAGCGCAGCCGCCCGCGAACAATATTATGCTTAAACAAAAAACAATTTTCTTCTTCATATTATATGCCTTCCGAATGGAATAATTCTTGCATAAGTGCTCAACTTTCGCAAGATTTTTTTGACTTTTGAAATCAAGTCGGATATACTTATTCCGTTGTGTTATAAGCGGTTTTAACCGAATACGGTATTATGGGTGGTGAAAGATAATGGCGCGTTATACGGAAAAGGCGATACTGACCAATTTTGAGGAGATGCTTGAGACTATGCCGTTCGACAAGATCACGGTCTCGGCTCTCACAAAGAAGTGTGATATCAGCCCCAACACCTTTTATTATCATTACAAAGACATATACGAGCTTCTTGAACACTGGTTCAATATCCAGACGGAACAATTCCTTTCCGCAAGACCTGAGGGAGAGCCTTGGGATGATACCATAAAGTGGATCTTAAAGACCCTGCAAAAGCGTCCGAATCTCGTTTACAATGTATATGATTCTCTTTCAAGAGAAAACCTTGAAAGATATGTGTTCAAATCCGCCGAAGGAGCATTTTTTAATCTTGCAAAACGAAAGACCACAGGCTTCGAAGTGGACGACGAGATGCTGAAGACCATTTCCGACATCTGCTGCTATGCGGTCCTGGGCTTCTTCCTTAAATTCATCTGGAGCCATATGACGCTGGATGTAGAGAAGTCCATAAACCAGATCAGCAGGGCCATAAACACCGCCATCGAGATGTATATAGCAAACGCCTTGTCCGGCGTTGATATTTTAGGAGATAATTGAACAATTACACAAATTTATACATTTATTTCGGTTTCCTTATTTTTGAGGAAACCATTTTTTTTCACAGTTGAACCCGATGGCGTAAATTACTAATCTAATATAGCAGATTAGGATAATGGACCCCGGGGACGGGGTTTGGGGTTCAAAAAGGAGAATACAATGAAAGCAGTAAAGATCATTACGGATTCCTGCTCGGATCTGAGCAAGGATTTAAGAGAAAAGTACAATATCGACTATGCCAAAATGTTCACGGAGTATGAGGGGCAGGAGACGCCCGCAAGCCTTGACTGGGATATATACAGCCCTCAGGAACTCTATAAGATAATGAGAGACGGCAAGAGAATACTTACCACACAGGTTCCCGTTCAGGAGTTTAAGCGTGTATTCGCTCAGGGGATCGAAGAAGGTGCGGATATGGTATATATCGGCTGCTCGTCAAAGCAGTCCGGTTCGGTAAACACCGGCTTTGTGGTTGCCAAGGAGACGATGGAACAGAATCCGGGAACGGAAATATACATTGTTGACGCTCTTAACGCATGCATGGGCGAAGGCCTGCTTGCGATTCGCGCTGCCGAATACAGAGATCAGGGAAAGAGCGCAAAGGAGATATACGATCTTCTTCAGAAGGACTTAAAGAAGGTCAATGAATTCATAACCGTTCACTCGCTCGACGCTCTGAAGCGCGCCGGAAGAGTAAAGGCTTCGGCTGCCTTCCTCGGAAATCTTTTCGGAGTTAAGCCGATCCTCATAGCCGACAAGAACGGCGACCAGGTTCCCGTAAAGAAAGTCAAAGGCAGACAGACTTCCATTCAGGAGCTGGTTAACCTCACAAAGGAAAGCATCATAGATCCCGAAAACCAGACGATCTACATCGTGCATGCAGATTGTGAGGAAGAGGCAAAGGAACTTGAACAGATGATCAAAGAGCAGATTCCCTGCAAGGATACGCATATTTCATACATCGGACCCATCATCGGAGCTTCGATCGGACCCGATGCCATCGGCGTGTTCTCTTTCGGTAAGGAAGTAACTTTTGTTGCGGGAAACTGATGATGCGGGAATTTGCCCGGGTTAAAGGGGGAAATAATGAACACTAAGGAACTCTCAGGAGAACTTTATTCCACATTGATAAAGGGAGGCGCGGCCAATCTCCGCGCCAATTCCCAGCTGGTTAACGAATTGAATGTTTTCCCGATCCCCGACGGAGATACGGGAGAGAATATGAGCCTCACGATCACCGGAGGCGTTACGGCAGCAGCCGGCGCGGCATCCTGCTCGCTTTCCGATATGTCGGACACGATAGCGAACGGTATGCTCCTTTCCGCAAGAGGAAATTCCGGAGTTATTCTTTCGCAGTTTTTCTCGGGCATTGCCAAAGGCTTCACGGGAAGCGACAAGGCTGATGTGAGGACCGTAGGCTATGCTTTCAAGTCAGGTGTGCGCAGAGCATATGAATCCGTTATGAAACCCACCGAAGGCACTATGCTGACTGTGGCGAGAGAAGCGACGGATTATGCCTGTGAGCGCATATCCGACGACAGCACCATGGAGAGCTTTTTCTCCGATGTTCTGGACGAGATGAAGCGTTCCCTCGAGCGTACGCCCGAGCTTCTCGACGTTCTGAAGGAGGCGGGCGTTATCGACAGCGGCGGTGCGGGCCTCGTATATATTATGGACGGAATGAACCGCACTTTGCAGGGAGAGCAGATCTCGGATGCTTCGCTTTCCTTCGGGGCAAAGGCAATAGATACTTCGAGGTTCACTGCCGATTCCGTAATGGAATTCGGATACTGCACGGAGTTTCTGCTCCAGCTTCAGAACTGCAAGGTGGATACGGAAAACTTTTCCATCGATCCGATCCTTGAGTACTTAAATACCATAGGAAATTCCATCGTGGCTTTCAAGACCGGTTCGATCGTAAAGGTACATGTGCATACAATGACTCCCGGTAAAGTGTTCGATTTTTGCCAGCAATTCGGTGAATTCCTCACACTTAAGTGTGAGAATATGACCCTGCAGCATAATGAGACCATTGTGAAAGAAGAAAAGGCCGTTCAGATGGAGAAGCCAAAGGGCGAAAGAAAGAAGTTCGCAACGATCACCGTGGCAACCGGAGACGGCATTAAAGAAACGCTGAAATCCCTCGGAGCCGATTATGTGATCGACGGCGGACAGGGCAAAAACCCTTCATCTGAGGACTTTATCGAAGCCTTTGAGAAAGTGAATGCGGATACCGTATTCGTGCTTCCCAATAACGGCAATATCGTTATGGCCGCAAAGCTGGCGGGTGAAATGTACGACGGCTCGAATGTTATCGTGATCCCGTCAAAGAGCATAGGAGACGGGTATGCGGCTCTCAGTATGCTTTCATATGACAGCAATGACGTTGAGACCATAACAAATGATATGAAGGGCGCAATGGAAGGCGTTATCACCGGCGAGATCACACGGTCGGTGAGGGATGCAAACATTGACGGCGTGGAGATAAAGAACAGCGATTATATCGGCTTTTCCGGAAAGAATATGCTTGCCTCAAATCCCGACAAGCTTGAGGCTGTAAGGATGATGCTCGACAAGCTCAAGGCGGCACAGCATGAAGTTATGATCGCTATATACGGTAACGATGTGACCACCGATGAAAGAAAGACTTTCAGACGGATAGCGAAAGAGTGCTTCCCACGGACGGAACTCTACGAGATCGACGGCGGGCAGGAAATATATGACTTTGAGATCATTTTGGAATGATGACCGAAAGATCGTGATGAGGTAAACATATGGACTTGGAATTATTATTGATCTATCTGGCAGCGGGCATAACCGCATATCTTCTGGCAGGGGTGAATCCCGCGATCGTGATCTCGAAGGCGGTATTTAAGGAAGACATAAGAAATAACAAGAACGGAAGCGGAAATCCGGGCTTCACGAATTTTAAGAGAGTGTACGGCGGCAAATGGGCATGGGTCGTAATGGCTCTGGACATAGGAAAGTGTGTCCTGATCCTTGCCGTATTCGGACATATCTTCGGGAATTATGCCGAGGAACATCAGCTTGGTTACAACCTCCGTCAAGTGGGCATTGCATATACAACGCTCTGCGCGAGCATAGGCCATGACTTCCCGGTATGGTACGGCTTTAAGGGCGGAAAGGGCTTCCTTGTGAACATCGCCGCGCTCTGGTTTTATGATTGGAGAGTGGGCCTTGTGGGCGTAGTGCTGCTGTGCATCCTGCTCTTCACGCTTAAGTATATGTCGGTCGCAACCATGGCCGCGATCTTATCCGCACCCGCAACCCTTATAATAATCGGAGCCGAGCCTGCGGCAGTGCTGCTCTCGCTTGCCTCCGCAATACTGATGATCGTTCGGCATCATGAGAACATAAGCCGTCTGTTAAACGGCAACGAACGGAAGTTCAGTTTCAAACATTAATAAGCTTATATCCTTGATGATTTGCCCCTGCCGGAAACGGCGGGGGTTTTAAATTCCGGGCTCAGCAGTTCCCCGTATAAACATATTTCAGGCTCCCACGGGCGACTTCCGCAAGCCGGTAGACTGAAGCAACATCGGTTGCGGGACGGTCAGGCATATTGAATCTTGGAAAAAATCTGGAAACATGAAGAGGAATTTCACTTCCGATCGTGTTTCCTTTTTTGTCGGTCAAAGAAGCGATCCATGAAGATAATTCACGCATTTCCGCCTCGCTGTCGTTTTCGCCCGGGACTATAAGGGTGGTGAGCTCAACATGGCAGTCTTTTACCGCCCGTTCGATAAAGCGCTTGACCATACCGAGATCGCCTCCCAAAACATTTTTATAATAGTGTTCCGTAAAACCCTTCAGATCTATGTTCATGGCATCGATAAAAGGGAGGATCTCCTCGAGCACGGAAAGTTCGGCGGTTCCGTTGGAAACCAGTACGTTTTTCATTCCTTTTTCATGGACGAGTTTTGCGGTATCATGTACATATTCGTATCCTATGAGAGGTTCGTTGTAAGTGAAAGCGACACCGATGTTGCCCTCACCGGCATATCTCTCCGCTATGGAGGCAAGGTCGGAAGGAGATACGGATCGAGTATTTTCGGACACATGTTCCGCGAGGCCTTTCACACCCGGACCCCATGAGATCTCGGAATTCTGACAGAAAGGACAACGCAGGTTACAGCCGTAGCTTCCGACAGAAAGAATCCTGCTTCCGGGAAAGAAACGTGCAAGAGGCTTTTTCTCGATCGGATCCAATGCGATACCCGTAAGATATCCGTAGTTTGCGGCTGTTACTTTGCCGTCTTTCACGGTCCTTGCCATGCAAAACCCGGTCTTTCCTTCTTCTATTTCACAATGTCTGAAACATACTTCGCAACGGGGCATATATACTCCTTACCGGCTGGCCGCCTATTTATGCCTTATAACTTCAAATCTTTCCAATGAATAATTGTCAGACGGGGAGATACCGCCTTTTTTCATGGCAATGGAAACCTGTGTGTCAACATCATCCACACCGTCAAGATCGGGAAGCAGCAGACCGCGCTTCATACCGCAGGTGACGATCACACCGTATCTCTTTACATCAAGTTCTTCCCGGCTCGCTATGGGTTCGGGCTCGCCCAATATGTCCACGCTTACATCAAGAAATCTGAGTTCGTTTTCCGTGATCTCATTGAAACGCGGATCCCTAGAAGATGCGCTGACGGCATTGCCTGCAATTTCTTTGGCGATACAGTCTGTTGTCGGCAGGATCGTACCTATGCAGCCCCGAAGATCTCCGCATTTATGTATCGAAACAAAAGCACCCGCCCGCTTCTTAAAGATCTCTGCCGGAAGCGCTTCACGCAGCGTATTGGGGAGATCTCCTGGTATATTCACTTTCTTTCGGAACTTTACATAGTTTTCAATGCAAAACCAGGCCAGCCTTACATATGGATCCGCAGCATCACGTTCGTCCGCGAGCTTTTTGGCAAGTATATCCAAAAACCTGCGGTCGTTTTCCGAGCCGGTCGGATTTCCTTCATCAGCCGGACGGAAAGCCGCTATTCCGTAGCCTACGCCCGTGACGTCCTGATGTGAGTATACTTCTGCATTAACATCGATCCCGTCAAAAGCGCCGGCCATAATGACAAAGGATTTATGACCGCACTCGGCGGCCTTTTGGCAGAAATTAGGATCGAAATCGAGCATTTCACCGAAAGCGGCGCGTTTTGCCGTGTCCATGATCCGTTCATCATAAACCGGTCCCTCCGGCGCAAAACCGTAAGGCCCGTAGCTTTGCAGCTTGTGGGAGAGGTCACCGCTTGCAACAAAAACCGCTCTGCGGCCGAGATTCATGACAGCGTCTCGAATGTATATGCCCAGTTGATAATGATCCGCAAGGGAAAGGCCGGAAAGGCCGATGCGAACGATCTTAGCGGTTTTTATATGCTTTCTTATAAAGTATAAAGGGACCATGGTTCCGTGATCCAGACGTTTATCGCGTTCGCCCATCGTGCCTGCGGGAAAGCCGTGTTCTGCGGTGATCTGGCAGAGTTTACGCACAAGTTCCTCGTCATAGGTTTCATCAAAGGTGACCGACGGAGCGCGGAAATCTCCGAAGTCGCCCTTTGCTCCACGGCCGGGTGATATATGAAAATAGTCGGCATACATAACGGTATGCGGGCTTGTAATGATGATCGTGTCCGGAGCGAGCTCCGCTATCTCTTTTGCAACCTTTTCGTATGCATTGGTTGTCTCTTCTATCTGCTGTTCGCTGCCGCGTCCCACATCCGGTACGATCATTGGCGGATGCGGCACCATAAATCCTGCTAAAACTCCCATATTGTTTGACACCTCCGATTTCATTTTAGTACAAACTCCCGCATTTGTTAAGTGAGACTGAATTGACTTATGATATATATACATGTAGAATGAAAACGATGGGGCGTATCATATTGAAACCCGGCGAAGTGCTTGAGATCGAAAAGCAGCAGTGAAACTTTCATGGTGGACGTTAAAAAGGCATGATAATCATGTAATTCCATATTTAAGGAGTGCACAGTGAACATTCAGATATTCGGAACCAAAAAGTGCAATGATACGAAGAAAGCGGAACGGTTCTTTAAGGAACGCGGCGTTAAAGTCCAGTTCATCGATATGAAAGAAAAAGGTATGAGCAAGGGCGAGTTTACAAGCGTGGCATCCGCAAACGGCGGCATTGAGAATATGCTGGATCAGGATTGCCGCGACAAAGACACGCTTCTTCTGATAAAGTATCTGTCGGAGGAAGACAGATTGCAGAAGATCCTTGATAATCCGCAGGTGATAAAAACGCCGGTGGTGCGTAACGGCAAACAGTCGACGGTCGGCTACAGACCTGAAGTATGGAAAACGTGGGAGTAGGGCAGAAGATGGAAACTAAAGGATCAAAGATAGAGTATAAAAAACTTACGGAATGACTACAGGGAGGGATACAATGCGCGCGCTGGTTATAAACTGCAGTCCCGTGAAATCGGGGGCTACTGCGGAAATCGCCGGGATAGTTTCAAAAGAACTGGCTGACATATTTGATGTCAGATCCGTTTGCATCGATGATTACACATTTGGATTTTGCAAAGGCTGCAGAAGCTGCCATACAACGGCGGAATGTGTTCAGCACGATGATGTGGATGCTCTGATGCACGAATTTGAGCAGGCGGATGTTATCGTGGCGGTATCGCCTTCATACTGGGCCGATGTCCCGGGCCAATTCAAGGCTTTTATCGATCGGTGCACTCCCTGGTGCAATACACACGAACCGCATAAGATGATACCCTCCGGAAAGAAGGGTTATGCAATAGTGCTCCGTACCGGTCCCAATATTGCGGAGTGCAACAAAATCATCGGAACGATCGAGCATTTTTACGGACATCTGGAAGTGGAGTGCTGCGGCGGACTGGGCCTGACCTCCGTAGAATACAGGGAAGATGTCGAGACAAAAATACAGGAGATAAAGGATTTCTGTGCAAAAATATGAACCCCGGGGACGGGGTTGGGAGGTCATTAAGGCGCTCGCGGATGAGATTGTCAATGCAGTGTGCAAATGACATACATATATTGCAAAAACACGGCATATGAGGAGGGAAAACCATGAAGAAGATAGGGCTGGTAGGCGGAACGGGACCGGAATCCACATTGATGTACTACAAAGAGCTCAACAGCCGGATAGACAGGCTTACGAACGGCGCGGCTATGCCTGACATAGCGATCGAGAGCGTTGATTTTAGAAGAGCCTGGGGCTATGTGACAAACGGACAGTATAGGGAACTGTCGGATTACCTTTCGGAAAAAGTGGAATGTCTGAAATCGGCCGGTGCGGATTTGATCTCGCTTACAGCGGGAACGATGCATATCGTATATGACAGTATCGTTGAGAAAACGGGGATCGTTCCGGTCAGCATACCGAAGGTCGTATGTGATGAAGTTGTTGCACGCGGTATCAACAAGGTCGGACTTCTCGGGACCATATTTACAATGGAACGCGATTATATGAAGAAGGATATGATCGACGCCGGAATAGATGTTATTATTCCGAAAAAAGATGAAAGAGAACTGATCGCGAAGAGGATACTTGAAGAACTTGAACTGGGGATCGTTAAGGAAAGCACATTAAAGGAATTCTGTGCCATCATAGAGCGTATGAAGTCTGAGGACGGCATAGAGGCTGTTATACTCGGATGCACTGAACTGCCGCTGTTGTTGAATTCGGACAACTGTCCGGTATGCTGCCTCGATACTGTTGACATACATTTGAAGAAACTTGTGGATCTTGCCATGAAGGCATAGATCAGGCCGAAAAGGAGGGTATAAATGAAGAGATGGTTTGCGGTATTGATCCTTGCTACGCTGGCTTTATCCGTTGTTTCCTGCGGAAAAGAGCCGGTTACGGAACAAGAGCCGGTCACGGAAGATAAGTCGGATCAGGTAACTGAAAACGATGAATTTAGAATATATTATGATCTCGGAGATACTTCGGATGTTTTCACCGATATGCCCGCATCGGCAAAATCCGGCGATGAAGTTGAGATAAGGACGGGCGTGATCTTCGATACCGACATCCATGTCTATGCCAACGGGAATGAGATCGAAAAGACTCATTTCGACAGCGATTACTGGGGCTATTCCTTTGTTATGCCGGAAAGTGATGTAATGATAACGGCAAGGTTTTATTCCAAGGCCGAGGTGAACGGAGAATACACGGACAGACAGGCCGTATTATTGGAAAAATATCCGGAATATTTTGCCCTGGACACTTTCAAAGGACTTGAAGTCTATTTCTGGCAGTTTGGCGCAAACAGTTATTCTTTCGGTGTGATGTCGGGTACAAATATAAATAAGAGCCTGGAACAGCTATTGCGCCTTCGCGGAGTTTCGGCGGAGGATATGCGCGAGATCCTTGCTTTCTATGATATCCCCGATGATCATATCGCGGTAATACCCTTTTCGAATCCTATTTCAAGTTATATTCCGGAATACGCTATACGTATGAAAGGCGAGGATGACGAGGCTTATCGGAAAAAGCGCGAGGCTTATATCACCGGGGTCCGCGAAATGCTGGGACTTGAGTAAGAAACAAACACAAGAAGTATCCGCTATACACTATTGCGTCACCGACGCGGGAGACAGATATGGAAAAAGTATATATCATAGGACACAGAAACCCCGATTTCGACAGCGTCTGCTCGGCATATGCATACGCAAAACTCAAAAAACGCACCGACCCGGGCACCGAGTACATTCCGGCACGCTGCGGACATATCTCCGAGAGTATGAAAAAGGTATTTGAGGGGCTCGGCATAGATCCGCCCGCATATATGCCCGACATATTTCCGAAAGTGAAGGACATATATCTGACCTCCGAAGTGAGGATAGATGCGGATGCTCCGCTGAGCGAGGTCGCGTCTTCATATAAGGCAAGCAATCCCTCGGTCATACCGATATTCGAGGGTGATCACTTCTACGGCCTGCTGAGCGTCGATGACATCACGCGCTGGGCAATGGAAGAGATCATGCGGAGCGGTAAGCTCGGGGACATACCGCGTGTGCGCGACATAATGCGCGAGGAAGAAGAGCCGGTCGATGTAAACACCTTTTTCGAGGACGCGAAGAGAAGGTTTTCATATTCCAGAAAACGCGGCCTTGCGGTGACCGAAAACGGTTCTTTTGTGGGCTATATCACGAGACGCTGCTTCCTTAAAATGCCCAAAAACAACGTGATACTTGTCGATCACAATGAAGCAAAACAGAGCATACTCGGCATAGAGACCGCAAACATAACCGAGATCATAGACCATCACAGACTTGACGCCGTGAAGACAGAACTCCCGATCTTCATAGATGCCGAGCCACTCGGAAGCACCTGCACGATAGTTTACAGAAAATATGTGATGGAGGGCATAATGCCGGATATCGATGCCGCAAAGATGCTGCTGACCGGCATAATCTCGGACACTCTGATCCTCAGAAGTCCCACGACCACAACGGTTGATGTGGATTCGGCAAACGAGCTTGCAAGGATGATAGGAACGGAACTGCAGGAATTCGGTCTTCATATGTTCTCTTGCATGAAGGGACTCAAGGACCGCGCCCCGAAAGAGGCCGTGGAATCCGATTTCAAGACATACCGCGAGAAGGATATCAAGATCGGCATCGGTCAGTGCGAATGCACGACGCTGGATGACCTTGAGGATTACAGACAGGCATATCTTGATGCGCTGGAGGCGGTGAGAAAACGTCAGGGACTTGATTGGGCGTTGCTTATGATCACCGATGTTATGAGGGAACACAGCGTTCTGCTTGCCACGGAGTATAATGCCGGAACGCGGCTTCCCTATATGGCGGTCGGCGAAGGAACATACGATATGCCCGGTGTGATGAGCCGGAAAAAACAGCTTTTGCCGGAAATATTGCACGTTGTAACGGCGGAGTAAGAGTAAATTTTAAAAGTTTACGCTGCCAGCGTAAGACTTGTCGGAGATAGTGAGGTATAATCATACAGAAGATATAGTTTTTTTAATCTGCCGTACAGGCAAGGGAGGATTATGAAAAGAAGATTATGTTTTTTGGTTGTTGCCGCACTGGTAATAGCCGCAGGCTGCGGCAAAGGAACAGCAGGCCCGGTCGCAGGTGAAAACAAACCGGTACAGGAAGAACAGAAAATAAACACGGTTGAGACACCTAATGTGACTCCGACCGACACTCCGGCACCGACCGATACACCGAAGCCGACCAATACACCGAAGCCGACATTTACACCGGCACCGACGAATACACCCACCAATATACCGAAGATCACGATAACACCCACTCCGAAGATCGTTGAGTCGGAACTGGGACCCAAAACCGTGGTGCGCCGCCTCGACGGAATAGTTGCGCCCGCAGAGGCCGCGGCTCCATCCGGAACCGCCTCCAGAGCAGATGCTGTCAGCATATCTCAAAGTGAACTTAGCGAAGCAGTGAACACATCATCTTTTTATACTTCGCCGTACAGTGATCGTAAAGAAACAAAGAATCGTACGCCTTTGTACTTCTTTCATCCGAGAAAGCTTATTCTGACAGACGAAAAGGCGGAAGCGCTTCTCTGGGTATCATCGGATCCTTCCGTCATCCGGGTATACAGCGACGGAGCAGTCGAAGCATACAAAGAAGGCATAGCTGATGTTACGGCATATGACAAAAACGGCAAAGCCATAGAAACATTTTTCCTCTATGCGACCACAAGCAACGATGCGGATCCTGTCGGAAGCATGGTGGACTATTCCGATACGGAGGCTCTGAGGCTTGCTTATTCCGAGATAGAATTTCAGGATATTCAGGAATCCATCAACAATATAACGGATTATGTATCTTATCTGATGGTCAATAACTGCCGTTACAGCATGGAGGAAGAAGGAACCAGCCCGAGACCGATGATACAAAACGACATCCAGTGGGTACAGGGCGTAAACTCTGACTGGATCTTCAAAAACCGTTGCGGAATCTGTTACAATGTCTGTGCAGGTGCGCTGTATTCTCTTGTAGGAGACTACGAAAGAAGCGGTATAATACAAATGGCAGGACAATACGGTCATACCGTATATTGGTGCTATGAAAACGGAACCTATTACGTCTATGATTTTACAAATATAATCTCTTCGGGATACAAGCCCGTATATGAAGAGTTCGCCGGAAATGTGTACCTCTATGTCGACAGCACTCTCGGCCGCGGTACGACGCTTCCGGAAGCGTTTAAGCAATGCGCGGATAAGTCGGATGCGTTTTATTTTAAGAACAATCTGATCTATTCGGTTGATCTCACAGGCATAGATTATTATCCCGCGGAAGCGAATAACTATATGAGCGATGGGGATTTTTCAAAGCTCTGCAAGGTTTACTTCATTGAGGGAACGGTTGTTGAGAAGTTATTTACCGCTGAGGGAACGGAGCTGGAGTTTGTGTATCTGAAGCGCGAGGAGATACCTGTAAATATGAGAGTGAACACTCCTGCGGGTAACACCGAAAACACGCATACCGATACTAATCTCGGAAGACTTATAGGTATTAGGGGCACCGGCAAGGCTGACGCGCCGGATCTGAACATATCTGTTGATAAAGAAGCTAAGACATACAGACAGGACGATCTTAAAACCGTTGTTGACTCATCATCCTCGGCTGCCTCGTCCTACTTGAAGACAGCCGGCAGCGGGAGAACGATCGTTTATCTGTATGAAACCGCAAGGCTTGAAAACATACCGGCAAATACAGCATACTGGCTTTCTTCCGATGCAAATGTCGTAAGAGTGCTGAGTGACGGCACACTTAAACCTTATTCCGAAGGAAATGCGACGATCTACGGTTTTGATGCAAACGGCCATGCTACCGTGACCGTTGAAGTATCCGCAACCACACGTGCGGATGCCGATCCTTTCGCGGATACCGTCGGCAGCGGTGACGGAAGCATAAAGGGCTATATGAATGATTTCAGCATGCAGGGCCGGAATGCTCTTCCAAAAGCGGTAAACCCGATCCAAAAGATATATCTTGAGGACATTAAGGATGAGATCAAAACCATTACGGATTATGCCGAATGGCTGTATGCCAACTATGTATACTACAGTGCCGATGAAGAAATAAAAGGACCTTATGCCGGAGTTGAGAGATATCCGGAATACGAAGGGGATGAAATGTGGTATCCGGCTGCAAATTCCGATAACGTATTCACGGATTTTACCGGAGTCTGCTGGAATTTCGCCGCCGGCGCGCTCTATTCCCTGCAGGGCGATTATGAGGCAAACGGCCTTATAATGATGTCCGGAAAGAAGGGGCATACCATAAACTGGTTCTATGAAAACGGAAGCTATTATGTTATAGATTATACAGGGCTGGTCGGCGACAGATATGTGATCACGGACAGGTACAATTCCAATCCCATGAAATATGTGCTTGAGCATTTCGGAAGCGGCAATACCATAAAAGAAGCGCTTGATGATCTGATCTCAAAGCATCCCGATATGGTATGGTATTACGAAAACGGTTTCTTATATGCAACAGACAGCACAGGCTTTGATTTTTATCAGGGCGAGAGCAACAGCTGGTCGGAGAGAGGATTGGCACGTAAAAGTGAAGGAACGAATATACTTTACAGCCCCGAGTACAACAAAGTAAGCCTCCTGTGGGTAGGCAGTGACTACACATGGGACTATAATATTATTGGAATGGATATGGTTCCCGGTTCACTGCAGGTCATCTATTCCAAAGATGTGACTGCAGGCTTAAGACCTTCGGCACAACTTTGCGTATTTGACAACAAGCTTGTGACTGTTGAGGAATACAGAAAGCTTGTCGGAAAGCTGACCTTCAGTAAGGCACCGGCGGCAGTACGTAAGTTTACCGAGCGCAGCATGATCTATATAGTATACCGGGATGAAGGCTATGCCGTGTACCAGGGAATTACGGACAATACGGACTATCCGACGGAAATAGTGATAAAAGACACATATGACGGATATCCGGTTACGGTAATTGACCGATGTGCTTTGCTCGGCAAGGACAAAATATACAAACTTACCATACCCGCCAGCGTTACCGAAATAAGAGAAGAGGCACTGGACGGTACCAATCCCGGACTTGTGATCTATGTTTATAAGGGAAGTTACGCTGAAGAGTACTGCAAAGCAAATAAACGTACATATAAGATAGTAAAGTAGGAACTTCAATGGACGCAAATAAATCAACTGTTGAACTCATCAATGAGATCAGGGAAAGCAGCGATCCGGACGAATACTTCAAAAAAAACACGAAAGAGATGGACGATATGTCGCTTTCGGGCTTTTTCGGCAAAATGCTTGAAAAATATGATATGAAGAAATCGGATCTGATACGGAAGGCGGGGCTGTCGGGAAACAACTACGCATATGAGATACTGAGGACGGATGAAAAGACTCCTTCCCGGGATATCATCATCAGATTGTGTCTCGCCTTTCCCTTGGGCATTGATGAAACACAGCTTGCATTAAGATGCGCGGGAAAGGCACCGCTTTATCCGAGAGACAGAAGGGATGTCTGCATACTGTTCGCAATAAAGAACGGTTTAAGACCTGATGAACTGAACGAAAAGCTGGGGGAGAAGGGACTTAAGACGTTGGAATAGGAAAGGTTTGGGGTTGATCTTAAAACACAGGCGCAATGCCTGTGTTTTTTTAGGGAGTGGTTGAAGAGCGCGGGATAAAAAGATATAATTTACTGGATTGAAATCCGGGGAGAGCAACAGTCAGCATGACGGAAAAAATATGTGATGAGAACAATACTATACCGGAGATCGTCGCTGTCATTTCCGAAGGTGACAGAACGGAGGTATATCTTGCCTCCGATAAGACGGAAGAGCCGGTCATATATAAGATCATAAGGGGAAAAGATTCGAGCGCCCTGTGCCAAAGGATACAAGAATGCAAAAGCCCCTTCTTTCCGCATATCAAGAGGTTCTGGTATGCCGACGGGGCGATGCATGTCGTTGAGGAATTCCTTGAGGGAAGGGAACTGTCGGAAATGCTGACGGGATCTCTTTCGGAATCGGAAGGACTGAACCTGATAAGGCAGCTGACAGAGGCGGTAAAATGCATGCACTCCATGGATCCGCCGCTGATCCACAGGGACATAAAGCCGCAGAATATACTTGTCACTCCGCAGGGCGAGCTGAAACTGATCGATTTTGATGCTGCCAGAGAATACACCGATGAGGATAAGGACAGGGATACGGTGCTGCTCGGTACAAGAGGCTACGCTGCACCGGAGCAGTTCGGATACAATCAGACCGATATCAGAAGCGATGTTTATTCGGTCGGAATAGTCTGCAACGGTATTTTGGACAGGACCGAACTCGGTGAGAGAAAGCGCAGGAAACTGAGACCGGTATTCTCAAAAGCCACTATGTTCGATCCGGATGAACGATATGACAATGTCGGAAAGATGCAGGCTGCCTTCGACAAGGCGGTGAACAGCGGAAAAAGAACGATGACCGTCTGCGCGATCGCCTGTCTTTCGGCAGTTGTCTTATTCGGCGGTTTTTTTGTGTTCGCAAAGACGAGAAACAGGCAGCAGCCGGCAACGCTTGTGCCGAAAGAGATCACCTGTTTCAATTTACAGGTTATGCCGAAGGAATACAGAAACAACCGGCTATATGATAAAGTAGCTGCGGTATACAATGACACTCTGATAAAACGATTTTTGTCACAGGAGATACCTTATGACACAGAAGGCGCAGACGGCCTTTCGAATGGGACGGAAACCGTTCTGGGATCCGATCTTCCTGTATTTCGCTATTTAAGAGCTTATCCGCAGGCATGGATCGTCAGCGAACCTCAACTGGAGGATGACAGCATCGCAAGGGTCACGCTTACCCGTTATACGAAGAACGGACAGCAGACGCTTGATAAATATGATATGGAGTATGGCAATGAATACTCGCTGAAAAACAGCCTGTTTATGATACAGACCGCGGCGCTGGACAAACTGCTTCCGGGACTGTACAGGATCGAAATACTGACGGAAAAAGGGCTGAAAAATGAAATCTGCCTGATCTGCCACGGCGAAGAGGAGAAAGTGGATAATTTTGCGGTCAGGATGACAGAGCCCGTACAGATCTACTTCATCTCCGAAAAGAACAGTGTGTTTTATTATGTATATAACACGCCTTACGGGATCGAAAGCATATATTTCAATGATGAAGCTGTTCCCGAGTCATATTTTTCCCGTACCGCTGACAACAGAGGATTTGTACTGAGGGATGATTTCGTTTACACATATAAAGATAAAACGGTTATCGAGATAAAGGTGGTTATGGAAAACGGCAGATGCGCATACGGCAGGCTGATCGTTATTCCATAGGCCGTGAGAGTGAGGTAAGTATGAGATTTAAATTGGGATCATTGTGCATGATGTGCACAGTTCTTTTGCTGACAGGCTGTTCCTCAAATGCGCCGAAAGAGACGGCAAATGAACCTGAAACCATAAAAACCGAACAGGCGGTAATCGTTGGCAACGCGGAAAAATCGACGGCAGAGACCGTGGCAGCGGCGGACATAAAGCCCGATACACATTCGGCTTACAATACTTCTTTTCTGGCAACGGTGGGAGATGATGTCGAAGTTGCCTATCTTTACAAGCCAAAAAAACTGACTTCTGTATGTTTACCGGAAGACATCTGGACGGTTTCCGACGAAAGCGTTGCAACAGTGCGTGACGGCGTTGTCTCCGGCCGGAAAGAAGGAATGGTTGAAGTCTCGCAGATCAGAGACGGGAAAAAGATCGCGGAATGGAAGATCGCTGTTACCACTTTTAATGACGGCCGACGCGCCGAGTCAAGTTATGAGCTCGGTCCGGAAGGCATAGCAGCACTGTTTGAAGGCGCCGGAGGCGTACCGACCGCACAGTATCTGAAAATGAATATAAATACGATACAGGATGCGGTGAATTACCTTAAATATTCAGATTTCGAATACAGGTCGGAAGGCTGTTACAGCGCCACAGTCTATAGCGAATGGCTTTGGAGATGGCCTGCGGAGACGATGATACTCATAAACGCAGGGCACCCTTTTAATCTCTGCGATATTCTGATCTATTTTCTCGGGGAGGATTTCGAAAGGTGCGGTATAATCGAAACCTATGGCCAATACGGTTATAACGCTGTCTGGTTTTATGAAGACGGTGTTTATTACCTCATCGACCCGTACGATATTGCTGCGGAGATCAAAAGTAACAGCGGACGGTCACGATATGTGCCGTTTATGACTACCGATACAGCCGGGCTGTTTAACGAGTTTTCACAGAACATAGATCTTTCGAAGACGATCGCCGTGATAATGGTCGAATCGCCGGATTTCGACCGCCCCTATACCGTGTACAGAAACTATCAGCATGATTCCTCAAAGATATACAATATGCACGTTGTTATAGGTTTCGAGGATGTGGTGCTGGAGCATATGAATATATTGTTTGAAAATCACCTGTTTGACTATGAGATTATCGGCTATCCGGCCGATGAGATTCCGGATGCACAGCCGAAGATCAACGGCGAGGTTTATTACAATTATAAATGAATTTGAAAAATAAGGAGACACGACCATGTGGGCATATGAAAGCGTTTTTTATCAGATCTGTCCTCTCGGTTTTACGGGCGCTCCGTTTGAAAATGACGGGGTGCCGAGCCACAGGATATTGAAGATCATCGACTGGATACCGCATATCAGGCGGCTGGGAGCAAATGCCGTATATCTTTGCCCGGTGTTTGAATCGGATACACACGGCTACAATACGCGCGATTACAATACGGTCGACAGACGTCTCGGAACCAACGAGGATCTGAAGTCCGTGATCGCCGCCTTTCACGAGAACGGCATAAGGGTAGTGCTGGACGGCGTGTTCAACCATGTCGGCCGCGGCTTTTGGGCATTCCGCGATGTGCTTGAAAAACGTGAAAACTCGGCATATGTCAACTGGTTTGCACGCATAGACTTCGGCGGCAATTCGCCGTACAACGACGGACTGTGGTACGAGGGCTGGGAAGGAAACTATGATCTCGTTAAACTGAACCTTTGGAATCCCGATGTGAAAGCGCATATCTTTTCTGCCGTGGAAGGCTGGATAAGGGACTTCGACATAGACGGACTCAGACTCGATGTGGCTTATTGCCTTGAAAGGGGCTTTTTGGGCGAGCTTCGGCAGTTCTGCGATTCGAAAAAAAAGGACTTCTTCCTTTTGGGAGAAGTTCTTCACGGTGAATATGGGCGTATGCTCTCGGAAATGAGCCTGCATTCCCTGACAAATTATCAGTGTTACAAGGGGCTGTACTCAGCCGTAAACAGCTACAATCTCTTCGAGATCGTGCATTCGCTCCTGCGTCTTTTCGGCCCCGAGGACTGGACCGTTGCAAGGGGAGCGCATCTGCTTTCTTTTGCTGACAACCATGATGTCACGAGGATAGCATCTGTCCTTAACGATGAAAGAGAGCTGAAAGCCGTATATGCGCTGCTTTTCGGTATGCCGGGGATCCCGAGCATATATTACGGCAGCGAGTGGGGCGCAAAAGGCGATAAAAAAGACGGTGATCCGGCTTTGAGGCCCTGCTTTGATGCGCCGGTCTTCAACGAATTGTCCGAATTCATTTCAAGGCTTGCCGAAGAAAAAAAACGCGAAAAGTCTTTGAATTACGGCGGCTTCAGGAATGTGCTCCTTACAAACCGTCAGTGTATATTCGAGAGAAAATGCGACAACGAGAGGATAATGGTTGCGGTAAATATCGATGACAAGCCATTTATGGCATATTTTGACGCGGGCTGCCAATTCGCCGACGAACTCATATCCGGTACGGAGCATGACTTCACGGGCGGCAGCGAACTCGCACCCTTCGGCACGTATTTCTGGAAGATGAGAGACTGAGTGCGGTCAGCCTATGTGTATTTATGTTCGGGTATTCAAGGGGGGAAATCCCATCGCCCATCGCCTTGTCTTCATCGCCGAAAAGGCTTATACTGTAAGCCTTGAGAGGAGTATGACTATGCAAAACATCGATTCGGTCATAAAAACTTTAGAATATGAAAACGGGGAGATACAGAGAGTTCACGTGGTCACACTCGAAAAAGGCAGTGTATTCGGATTTTTCAAGCCCAAAACGAGTGAGAAAGCCTTCGGACGGCTTTGCGATCTCTATGCGGGTTTTACGGTCCCGAAATGCCCGTGGATATTCGGAAGACTTATGCATTTCTGTCTGCCGGACGATATTGCCGTACCTGACGCAGTGTCGGAGGTCGCGAAAAGATACGCATATAAATACGGATATGTTTCGGACATCACGGCAAAGGTCACGATCGCATTCACGAAATGCCTGCGCATAATGAAAGACGGGACGGTGAAGCCCCGGAAGAATAATGCTGAAGGTAAGAAGATATATGAGTTTTACGGAAAACTTTCCGAAAAAGGCTGTGCAAGGACAGTATACGGAAAACTGCCGTTTATGAAGATACTTCCCGTTGGAACGGATTTCGGCCTGCTTTCGGAGACCGAAAACAAAATGACGGTAAGAGCGAATTCCACATTCTTTATCATGGAGGCATTCGACGTCACTTCGGTCTGCGATACTATCGGGACGCCTTTCGGTCTCACGGTGGAAGACGGACAGATAATTACTCCGCCGCTTTATAAAAGAGAGGCATTCATAGTAAGGAAAGACGGAAAGATAAGCATAGAAAGGCCGACGCTTGATGGACTTACGATATTGATCGGCGGGGAGAGGTTTGCAAACGGAAAGAACGGCACGAGGGTATTCGAAAGACCGAAAAGGTCAATTAGCCCCGTGATGCCGAAAGACAACAGGTTTATAGATCTTGCCGTGATCGGAAGACGGGTAGTGGCCGTGAAGCGGGGCGGAGGTCTCAAGATACCGGCAGCCGGCTTTGTGTTAAGGATAAGAACGAGTGCGTTAAAGGATATTACGGAAGATATATGTACTGCACTATCCGGATATGAAGTGTCCTATGAGGGCATGGACGATGTGGCCTTTGCGGTATCTGCAGGAAATTCGGCGATAATAAACGGAAAGAAGACGGAAGGATTCATATCTCCGTTTTACA
>JAEEGL014409566.1_pt1 | contig 20051 bp, 15 predicted proteins | sample 9134231 | NCBI WGS metagenome assembly JAEEGL01 (sample SAMN16246548, study PRJNA631951) | gut metagenome | biome: gut microbiome; feature: rumen; material: fiber-attached | host: Bos | place: Iran: Karaj | collected 2018-10
CACCTTGTCGTATTCCGCATCCCAGAGGTCTATGACCTTCTGCACGGTCTTGTCGGAGGTGTCATCCATCTCGATTGGCTTGGAAATCGACGGTGAAACCCGGAATACGTTCTTCTCGCCCAGGTTGGCGCATGCCTCGAAGTAGTTGGACATGCCCGACCTGGCCACCCAGTTCTTCAGTATGTACTCGCCCCACCCGAGCAGAGTCTTGTTGCCGGAATCCGTATTCGGGACGGTCATGCCGGTATCGAACGAGAGAATCTTGTAGTTCTTCTTTCCGGCCTTCTCCATGCCAGCCTGGAGGGTCATGATTGGGTCGTTGCACCACATTCCGCCGTCACAGAAGCTCTTCCCGTTGTCCACGATTACGTCGAAGTAGGTGGGCGCCGCGGTCGAGGTAAGGACGGCGAACCATTTCGGCACGGACACGTCGCCCGTATCCCATACTTTTTCCACGCTCGGGCCGTTCATGAACGTGGTCGTGATGAATACCGGTTTCTTCCAGTCGCTGCAGCATCCCGAGAGGTTTGCCTTGAGCAGCTTCTTCAGGTTGCTGTTGTCGTAGGTCGGGCAGCCGGCGGTCATCCTCTTGTACCACGGATACTTGGTGAAGATTGACTTGAGGTTCTTGCGGTACAGTTCGAAAGTGTCGTGCGCGCTCTTCCCTTCCGCGAGACAGGCCGCTATGATTGCACCTGTGGACGTCCCGGCAAAGGCCGACGACCTCTTGGAAATCGTCTGCCCCACGAAAAATGGGTCCGACTCCATCCTGCACATGAATGCCAGGGGACCGATACCGAGGGCCCCTCCACCGTTTACGCTGATTGCTATGTTCTTCATGTCGTTGTCCTTAGAAATTCTGTCCGCAGTCCGAATTGTTGAACCAGAGGTTCGGGGCGTCCATGCCCTCCGAATTGGATATATCCCCCCTGATGTCGTGGGTGTCCATGGTACGCGGGCCGTTCCCGTGGAAACCGTACCCGTCGAACACATACCCGTGCGGTATGACACCCGGCATGCCGTTCCTGAACCTGACCATGTCGTACCTGCCATCCGGAGTCTCCCGGCTTTCGGCAATCTTCACCGGCCCGCGTAGGGGCGGCATGGGGGGAAGCGTCGGTATCGACGGGGGTACCGGGGGGAACCCGCATGGTGGCGGGGGAAACCCGGGAGGGCCGAAAAGTCTTTCCTTGCTAGCCATGTATGCCTCCAGCTAATTTCGTTTTTATCCATTCAAGCCAGGTACCGGATTCTTTGCCGGCCATTTCCATGCATTTCGTCAGTCGTCCACCAATCGGGTCGTCCCCCAGACGGTGCTTCGGGTCGAAATGGTTACACATAGCGGCTAGAGCCGGATATAGTTCCACGCTGCCCAATGGTATGTATTCGGCGATACCGAGGTCATACAGTTTCCATTGCCTATCGTCACCAAGTACCGCTACGAGTGACGAGGTTCCAAAATGCCTAACTGGAGACTGAATATCCAAGGCGGGTTCCAACGATGATAGTTCCCAGGAAATGCCGTTAAACGCAGCCAGTTGCTTGTGGTTCCGCCCATACTGTATTATATAGATGTCGGCCGGTTCAGATGCGGTATCGGCAAGCCCGGCCTTCCGGTTCTTTTCGCTGAGGATATCATCCACGCCAGGCCATATTGTGTACTGCAATAAATCCGGCTCGTCATCCATCCAACAGCCGTTCAGGGGAGACTTAGACGCTATGTCATATATCAGGAACTTGTCCTTCCCCGACCGATTCATTTTAAGCACAGTTCCATTATACACGCCACCCTGGAAAAGGGCGTCAAATTCAACGGAACGCTTCGTGTCGTCCTCAATCGAACGTATAACGAAACGGTCAAATTCACAACTGATATACAGGTCATGTGTATATGGAAAACACTTACCGTCCATCGGTCGGTCATATATCGGCTTTCCTGATGGCCAGTCGAACAGGAAAGTATTTCCCGACTTGTCAGTGCATTCAAGGGCTCGGTGTTCGGGCATGGCCCCAAACATAGGTGAATCTATATCCAGCTGTATTCTTATATCGGCCCACCCGGAATCAAACAGAGGCTTGCCATCAGGACCCAATATATTCTTTGTGCTATGTCCACGGTCCGTGGATATTATGCCTTCGGTGTCGCTACACATGGTCAGGTTGTCCATGGTAAATTTGCCAGTTGACAGGTCGAACAGAAGCTCATTTCCACCATACGGGATTACGTGGACCAAGGACCCGTACCGTGGCGGGAGCATCGTCATACTTTCGCAGTTATCATGCAGCTTGTGTTCCTTTCCGTCGATTAGGGCATACAACGTTGCATCCAGCAAATATACCAGCGATGCCTTGCTGCTTGATGGGTAGATATATTCCAGCGCCTTGAGGTCTCCCTCGGTGTACCGGCTTATCCCCAGAATTTTCCTGTACTTGCCATCCGCGTAGCTTATGACCTCGGGGCATCCATCAACCGTCTCGAAATCAGTGACGTACTCGCTGGAATCAATGTCACAGCATATCAACTTGTCATCTTCCCTGACGCTTATCCGACGATGAAAACTGGAAACTGTGGAAAACTCGCTGTTTACGAGTATCCTCGTATCGCCATTATCACGGTATCCAACCTCGGCAATATACAAGTGCGGTAGACCTAACGAAGTCACGTCAACAACTTCCTCATCCAGCAGACTGTCTTCCTGGCAATCGATGTCATTTGACCCAAGCACAACGCTATCGCCGTCGGCACGAAGCAGGCATTGCAGGCATATGTCGTCACCGTAGTCGTCGATACCGAACAACGCGTCTGCGTATATGCATGTGTCATCCAGGGGCCTGAATGCCTTGAGTTCGACATCCCACTTCGGCCGCATGGTTTGGCTGTCGAGCAGTATAAAGGAACCGGATGACGTCTCATACACCATCAGGTTCCAGTCATAACTATATGCGTATTGTATTCCAAATTCCCTGAGCCGTGAGCTATCGAACACATCTTCCGGCCTTTCGCCGGCATTGAGCCGGGCACGTATAGAATCAAATTCAGCTTTGCCGCTAGGTTTCTCAACGTACGGGCACATTGTCCTTACCGGCCTTCCCAGCATCTGCGAAAGTTCCTTCTCGGACATCTCGTGGTCGGAACCGCCGTGCATGTGGTTCCACCTTACGCAGCAGAACTCCACTCCGCCATCCGGGCCAATCATGATACCTACCAGGGACTTTCCGTACCTATCCGTCGGGCAATCTTCCCCGGGTTTCATCGGGATGCTTTCGGCATCGGGGGCCATCAGGAAATATGCGGTGTACCGGCCCCTCTTTGTATAGCGGTTCCAGTAGGTCTGGTCCGAAACTATGCACCAGCGATTACTGTCGGCGAACATGTCGTGGAACTTGGCGGCCTCCTCGAACGAGTCCACCCTGATTACCCGGTACTCGGTCCTCCCGGTATCCTCGGTGTCGTCGGCATCGCCGGACTTCCCGGTATTGCCGAACTTCGACAGCATATCGTCCAGGGTCATCCCGTTCAGGTCGAAGTCTATCTCGTCCAGGTGGGCACCGCTGAGCATCCTCAGTATGGAACGTATCTGCGGGACAAAGTCGTCGCGTTCCTGCCTCGTCCCCCCTCGGTAATCCATCATTCCCTCGGGCCACATTCCCATTTCCGTATATGCAATCCTTGCGATGCCCGGCTCGAACTTGTCGGATACTTGCCGGTCATGGAAGAACGTGTCCCTGATGTACGCTTCCAGGGCAACCGCCCAGTTCAGTACGTTTCCGTGCTGCGACACCACGTCCTCACCATCCTCCCGTTTCGCCGGCGAATCCCAGCCGCCGGGAGGTTCCGGAAGGATATTCCTGATTGCCCGCCTGGTCTTCTGTGGCGGTCGCAACCCCTCGAACAGCGCGGCGAACCCTGACATGGCTGCCTCGACCACCGACGAACCCGGCATTTTCCTTTCAAGAAACTTGTAGAAACGGCACTCTTGCATGATACCGGCAGTTTATTGTTGTCCCGTTCACCGTCCATGCATAAACTACCGGAAAATACCCGGAACGGATACGGACATGGCTGGAAAACTCCTGCAATCTATAGACGACCACGAATTCTACGCGAAATACGCCGCACATGCGGGGAAGGACGTGAACGGCGTACCCATCGAAAACAGGGAACTGCTTTCCGCCGGAGTCGACGGGAACACGCTCACGCTGGAAGCGACTACTGGCAGCACGACGGTAAACGTCGTGCCTTCCCCGGAAGCGCCTGACCTTGTCCTCAAGTCAACCGGTGAAGGGCAGTACGCATGGTCTGCTTCCTCCGAATATCCCGGGGAAGGCAAGCTGAAGCTCGGTCTAGGCACCGACGCTCCCGTGTTTACCGGGTTCGACGCGAACTCCTCCGAGGACGTCACCGTTACCATACCCGGCGCCACCCAGTCCGGTTTCGGCCTCATGTCCCCCGACGACAAGGTCAAGCTGGACGGCATAGCGGATGGGGCAACTAAGGTCGAGATACCGCAGTCCACCAGGGACAACGGCAAGATTTTGATAGACGGGAATCTCGGTACAGTATACACTCACCCTACCCCGCTGTCTACCGGACATACAATCAACATGTACAAGTTTGCGGTGGACCAGCTCGGCCATATCCGTTCGGTGTCGGAGATATCCAAGGAAGACATAGTCAGCCTGGGAATACCCGCACAGGACACCACCTACGACAACCTCCCGGAAGTCAAGGGAGGCGATGACGTTTCCCTGGTAAGTACAGGGGACAAGTACGCGTGGAACAGGAAATACACGAAGCCATCCACCGGCATTCCCGCAAGCGACCTCAGCAGCCAGGTCAACGCTTCGCTGGGCAAGGCCGACACTGCATACCAGAAACCGGCCGGTGGTATTCCCGAGGGTGACCTGGACAGCGCGGCAAGGGCTAAGCTGGATGGAGCTATCCAGGGAGTCGCCATAGGGGACGACGACCCAATCCCGCCCGACGAGAACAACGTGGTGCGGTTGCCGCGGGAAAGCGTCGTGAACGACGGAAAGCTTTCCATGATACTCGGCACGTCGGCAGCGCAACAGATATTCTCCGCCAACGAATCGAATGACGTATCGTTCTCCGTGCCGCTTGCCTCGATGGACAAATCCGGGCGCTCCCCGGTATATACCGAGGGCCTTGTCGGCAGGGCGATGTACGAGAAGGTAGACGGTATAGAGGATGGGGCACAGGAGAACGTGATTGAGGAAATCAAGGTGAACGGCACCGCCCAGGCAATAACTGACAAGAGCGTCGATATCGACCTGGGTACCTGGGTGGCGAAAACGTACATCATACCGTAGCATATACATGATTTACACCGTTGGCTCATCAAAAAACAAATTCCTTCCGCTTGACGGTTTCCGCAAGAAGTTCCTCGTGGACAGGAAACACCATGGGGCGAACATAGACGGCCTCAACCCGTACTACTGTGAATTGACCGGCCTGTATCACATGTGGAAACACGAGAAGGATTCCATAGTGGGACTCGAACATTACAGGCGGTACATCTACAGGGACGGGAAGATGATTACCAGGGAAGCCGCGGAGGACATACTTGGTAGGAACGACATCATCCTGGTTCCTTACAGGCATCCACGCAAGCGGACCACTTACGAGTGGTTCATCACGGCAAACAAGCTGGCTGACATCGACAAGTGGATACTGTGCATTGACAGGGCCTGCCCGGGTTTCCTACCGGTATTTGCCGACTACATGAACAGCAACCGTCTTTACATATGCAACATGTTCATCAGTTCGAGGAAGGTCATGGATGCGTGGTGCTCCTGGCTATTCCCCATGCTGTCGCTGTATGACAGAGCTGCCGGCCTGGCCGAATCCAACAAGAGAATAGATGGCTACCTGGCCGAGCATACTCTTGGTGCCTGGTGCATATGGAAGGGGCTCCGCATAGCAGAGTGCGCCATGCACATGCCATAACACAAGAAGCCGGGAGCATGGCCCCCGGCTTCCTGTCCATTTCGCCTTTGGAGTTGATTTCTAGTTAAGAAGCGCAGTGTTGCTAGCCTTGTCCACAGCCATGGCGTTCTCACGCTGGTAGTATGTCTTCCTGGATGCCGTGCGGCTCCCGGTGAAGCTGTTGATTACGAGGTCGAGGTCTTCCTGGGTATAGGATTCCTTGTTCCCGTTCTTCACGTAAATCTGGCGGCTGAAGTTCTCCACGTCTGCCGCGGAAATCTTGGCCTCGACCAGCTTCTTCACTGTAGCGTCGTACACATCGTCAGGGATGTTGTACCCGGCCTTGCTGCAGTAGCTGCGGACCAGGTGACCCATGAGTTCCTCGTCGGGGAAGCCGACCTCGATGGTCTCGTCGATTCGTCCGGAGCGCTCCATGATGGACTCGTGGACCTTCAGTGGGTCGTTGATGGTCGACATGATGATTGTCGGGAACTTGGACTCGCGCACCCTGGCAAAGAAACTGATGAGAGAGTTCGTCTCGGAGCACTTGCGCTGGATTTCCAGCGAGTCTAGCTCGTCGAGTAGGATGACCGCCTTCTGGGTCATGTTGATGCAGAACAGGATTCTCTCAAGCGTACTGTCGAGGCTCCTGTCCTCCAGCTTGCAGTTGATAATCATGAATCCGTGCAATGCAAGGTCGTCCATGATGTGTTCGCAGGTGGATGTCTTTCCTGTACCTAGAGGACCGACAAGCGCGTACGACATTGACTGGTTCTTCTCGGCCGCACGGGAGCACCATTCGCTAATCTGCTTCATGGTATTGGAACGGACCCAGAACTCGGAGTCAGCACGGGGTTCGTTGGGACGCACGTAGATTCTGTTCGAGTCGACGAAGTAGTGGTATTTTGCCGGGTCGAGCTCGCGGTAGATGTATGCGAGGCAAGCCTGCACGGGGTCCTCATTGGCGATGGACGGATGCTCGGTTACGAAAGCGGCATGTTCGGTCAGAATCTGCCCGCCAATGTACTTGGAACCGTCACCGTCGGAAGTGAGTGCGGTGAGCCCGCCTTCCTTGGTGGCGTTGTCCACGGTGAACTTCTCCATCTTCAGAACGTACAGCGTCTCCACGCTCGGTTCTCCACCCGGGCTCTTCAGCTTGCGGCAGCGGAGCAGCACGCACAGCGGGGACGTGATGATGATGTTTCCGGTAGAGTTGATGGTAGGCGGGTTCCCCTCGATACCGTCAATGGTGAAATCATAGTGGTTCTCGTCGTCGGTGGAGAACTCGTACGGGGTCTTCACCTTCATCCTGTACGTGAGGTACATCAGGATGTCGCCCAGTGGGACCGGTCCGGCGCATGCGCCGGAATAGTGGTCGCAGATGGGAATCTCGATGTTGAACCTGTTGGCGATGTCCTTCCAGAACACGATTTCCGCCCTGTTCTCCATGGAGTTGGACGGCTGCACGTTGGCGTGGATATTGTCGAGGACGTAGTACAGCGCGATGCTGTTCCTCGAGAAGTTGATGAAGTCCTTCAGCGTCTGGTTCGTGGACTTCTCGAACAGTCGGGAGGCCAGGTCGGTCGCCAGGGAGCAGGCCGGAAGTATGCTCTTGAAGCTCGCGTTCCTGGCAGTTCGTTTCAGCTTCTTCCAGTCGATGCCCTCGGGGGTGATGAAGTCGGTAGAGAAGCGGGGTATCTGGTTTCCCAATTCCTTCAGCAGGTCCAAAAAGTTTGTCGTTTCAGCCATCGTTATTCCTAGACATTTCGGTTTGTTTCTGTTTTGCTAAGGCAAATATAGCAAAAAATGGCACGCCCGATGATAAACTTCCGTAAAATTTTCTCCGGACGGTTGCAATATGCGCGACTACTTGACTTTTGAAAGCGAATTCGACAGGCTGAAGGGTCTTTTCCTCCTCGAAGGGGCGGATGACGACCTTTCCGAGGGCACAAACGCCGACAGTGAAGACGATGAAGGGTCTAAAGAAGATGATTCGGGCGATTCCGGCGATAACCTCGACCTGGACGGGAACGAAAGCGGGGACACTGACGGAGAGGACGAAGGCGGAGACGAAGGCGAGCAGGCCGATGACGATATCGACCTGGACGGCGACAGCGACCTTGGCGACCTTACCGGGAACCCGGGAGACGCACCGGATGCGGGCGAGGTCAATGCCGAGAACGCCCCTCCGGGCGCAATCAACCCAAAGACACTGCTCCAGGAAATGTCCACAGGAGAGGACAACATCTATACCCGGGTCGTCAAGGCAGTCAAGGAGAAGTTCCCGGGAGGGAAGTGCCAGGTGAAGGACCTCATGGTACCCATAGTCCATGCCGTGAAGGCCTACATGAAGAACAAGAACTACGCCCCAATCTCCAAGGAAGCCATGAAGGCCATCTGCCTCAACGTGGCCAGGACCATCCACGACCAGGGAATGAAGAAGCCGGCACCCGATGCACAGAATCAGAACGCCAAGATGGCCGCAGTCGAGTCGGTCATGTACTTCAAGAAGGCTCCCTACCTGGAATCCCAGGAGCTCATGGAGGGCTGGAAGGAACTTCTCCTGGCGGGAGCGCTGGGCGCTTCTTCCGCAATGGCAGCGACCGCACAGTCCGCCCCAGATGCGACACTGCATGGTAGTTCCGATTACGGCAGCAAGGCTACCACGTACATGGCTTCCGTGCCGGAGAGCAGCAACCCGGCAAATGTACAATTCAACCCGAACGCCATTTACGACATGACCCAGGAGGAATTCGCCACGTACAAGGCGGCCGGAAACCTCCCGGACCACTACATCGTATCCGACGGAAATACAAAGACTCCGGCCAAGGGTGGACAAGTTACACAAGGTAGTGGTTCACAGACACAGAAAGACGTAAAGAACCAGGCAAAGTCCGGGAAGACTACTAAGAATGTTGCCAAGGGCGGAAAAACTGCCCAGAAAACTGTCAAGAACGGAGCTGATTCCGATGACGAGGTATGTCACGCACGGGAACCCGGGGCGCCGACCGATGTACGCAGAACCGCTCATGACTTGGCTCATAAAGCCGTCGACAAGGGGTCCGAATTGGGCCATAAAGCCGTCGACAAGGGTTTACAATTATTAGATGCCGGTAAGGAAGGAGTCAAAGGAGGAGTCAAAGGCTTCTTGTCCAGCTGGACGAAGGGATGGAAAAAGGGCGACATCCAAAACGAGCGCGAGCACGAAGGTCTGTAGACCATACACAATTAAAGGCCGACTCAGTCGGCCTTTTCTTTATCCAAGATAGGGGTTAGGCTCACCGTCCGGCCACCATAGAATCCTGAATGCCCCATACGGGTTACGCCATTCCGGATGTGCCGGCTTGACCTCGTATCCAAGTCCGTCCAGGCACATGGTAACCTCGTCCATATTGTATTCCCTGTGCTTGTTCTCTATGTAGATTTCCTTCCCGCGGTGAATGTTTCCCAATAACTTAGCCAGCCTATTGACCATCTCGGGATGCTCCTTCCTGTAGGCTGCTCCGTTTATCAGGACTTCCTGCTTTATCCTCTCCACCATCGACGATGCCTGCGGAATGCACATCAGCATATCCTCGGATTCTTCCTTAACTTCAGCGACTTTCTCCATACGTTTACCTCATGAACAATTCGGCATAGGCGTCGGACTGCATCTCCCGGTCGCTCATGTGCCTTTCCATCTGTATGACGGAGTCCATTATCCTGGACCTCTCCATCGCGTACCTGTCCTGTCGGTCGTAGTCGGACTGCTTCATCGTACCCAGCCTGGACATGTCCATGTTGCTGTCCAGGTCGACCAGCTTGACCTTTGCGGCAAGCAGGTTCTCCGAAATCCTGTCTATGTATACGTCGCGGTCCTCTGACTTGTTCCGCGTAAGAATCTTCACTACCTTCCACACCACAGGAGGGAACCAGGCCGCCAGGTCGGAAATCGTGAACCCGCCGTCCTCCACCACGTCGTGCATGTATGCGATGGCAGTCAGGTTGTCGTCGCCGTACCTCTTGGCGGTCTCCCTGCCCACGTACCCGACGTGCTCCATGTACTTGTGTCCGCCGCGGTCAATCTGTCCGTCGTGCGCGAACTCCGCGAACTTTATCGCCCTGCTTACTATGTCCAGTCCGGACGGCACTCCCGTCCTCACGAATTCCTTGATTTCGTCCCTTGAACGCATCTCTTCCTACTTCCGTTATAAAGGGGTAAACTTATACGCTAATCCTCCGGCACATTCCCGTGCCATTACGAAACTATTCTTTTTTTGAATCGTTCTAACACCGAAAATACTAATTTCATAGCGGAAAGGCAATCAGGAATACCATGAAAATCCCAGTCAGAGACGAAAGGTTCAACCCGGCCACCGGGAAGATGGAGATGATGGACATAGATATAGCCGCCGAGCTGAAACAGGAGGCGATAGCCGTATTCTCCATGGTAACCCAGTGCGAGTCCAACGTAGAACTCAGCCCGCCAAACAAGATGCGTACAGTGGCCGGTTTCGACCATTACTGTGTCGAGGGGGAATTCTCTTCCGGAGACGCATACGGGAAGATTACTTTCGGGTGGACCGTCAAGACCGAGGACCCGAAGTACTACGACGTGATGAGGATAACGCTCAACATAGGCAACAACGGGTGGTGCGACATCGACTGGCGTTCCAACAACGTGTTCCTGGAGCGGGTGACCAACGAGTACAGGCTGTTCCTGGAGGCCCAGAAGTTCGTCCCGAAGAAATACGGCGAGATAGAGGAACTGCTCCGCCAGCTCCGCGTACTCCCCATGCCGGACAAGTACCACGACCAGGTAGTCAAGCTGGCCGACGAGATTAGCGCCCTCCTCGGCAACGCGATGTCAAAGAAGGAACAGATAGCAACTTACGGAAAGGAGCTCAAGAAATGAGCAGCGAGAACGAATACTACAGCTACGCGGACCCAACGTCGGTCGACGCGGTAGCGTTCATCGACGACACAATCGCCGGGATTTCCCTTCCCGGAGCAAAGATTAACCGAATCTCCCCCAGGAGCTTCCGCATTTCATACGGGGAGCCCGGACTGGGCGACGTGTGCCACTACGACGTGTCCCGCCGGGAATCCCGGGGGCACTTCAGCGTGAAGCTGAACCTCGTACTGGGTGACGGCGGGATAGCTGGCTCCCGCAGGTTCAAGGACATAACTGCCGAATCCCTGGCCAGCATACTTACCGGTATGTACAACGAGGTCAAGAAGTCCAGGTCGCAGGCAATGGGCGAACTCGACGAGTTCCGCAAGATTGTAACCGACGGGCTCACCGGGGCCGGCTTCTCCTGCATAGGAATATCGCCGTACTCGATGGCGTTCAGGGGAAACAACATGAACGTGTCCGTGACCATCTCCGAGCTCGGCAGGTTCCGGGCAGTTATACGCCTCACCAGGAAAAGCTCCGGCGTGCGCAGGGCGTTCGAGACCGGGGCGGCAGTATCGGTGGAGAACGCACGACTCCTGGTCAACAGGGTGAATAGTATATAAACTGCAGAAAACGAATGAAGAGTATAGTATGAGCAATACCCTAAACCCATCAGTTCTATGGAGAGCAGACCAGTCCAGCCAGTTAAGTAGCAGCGACGCACTCCAAGCAAGGACAAATATCGGCTTGAACGGAGCGGTTGTTCTAAAAGGCTCCTCTACGGTCGCCCAGTTGAATGCCGGACCAGCGGGGCTTGCATCCGGTTGGCAATACACGGTGTCCGATTCGGGAACCCTTACTGCGGGTTCTCTAATTGTTGTCGCTGGTGATAAGGTAGTATGGAACGGGACCGCATGGGAGAACGCAGGCGGCGTGTCCGCCACCGAGGCACTGATACTGCAAGGCAATAAGGGTATAGCAATACCGAGTAATGCAGACCTGAATTCCTACACGGCCAAGGGAAACTATTTTATATCAAGTGCGCAAGACATGGTGAGTATAGCACATACGCCATTTGAACAAATGTCCCTATCCGACCCGTCTATGACAGGAGCATCACAGTTGGCCGTTTTCAACTTGACTGGTTCTGGCCGAGTTACACAGATGCTTGTTACACCATACTCGACGGCCCCGGCCAACGACAACGCGTTTGGCGTATGGTACCGTCATAGCGCAAATAATACTACCTGGGGCAGTTGGTACAGACCATTAACTGCTGTCGGAAAAATACTCGGCAGTGGCAATACACCTGGCCTGTATGTTTCATACCATAACAAGAATAATTGGCTCCAAGTTAAACTTAAACAAATATCTGGCGGTTCTGCAAGTGAATGCGTTATGATGTCATTGTCCGGAGAAACCGGTGGAACCGTTAAACTTGTGTTCGGTGTAGATAGCAATGGAGGCTTTAATACCAACAAGCCAAAATTGGAGATTCTGCTAAGCCAATCTAATTCAACCACAATCAGCCCGTTTTTTACTCTTGCCAAATATTATTACGACGCAACAAACAAAGAATATTATTTCTGGTTCAAGACCGACCAGACCCACCGTATCTTCGGATGGGTAGAATCGAACAGTTATGGTAAGTACCAAATAACGGACTTGTCGACAGAACCGTCGTTAATAGCTTCGGCAACCAATATCTCAATGGGAGTTGGCAATGCCCACGTACCTACAGCGGGAACAGCCGTCGGTAGCCCGACCGTTCCTACCTATGTCGACGCAAACGGGACTGTTAGGCCGGGTACAACTTCAGTATCACTGTATGAGACGACCAAATATAAAATCAGTGTTTCCGAATCCAGTACCGATATGTTGGCCGGCGGGCCCATATATGCCATTTCCATCAGGGAAAATGGTAACCGCTCGCATAGCGGATTCATCTTCCTTAAAGGAGGTGATTATGGGTCATACACAACCGTACAATCTACGCTCGTTTGGGTAGGTTTTGGCACACAGAAAACTGTGCCGGTGCAGTTAAAGTGCTATACGTTGACTTACAATACCGGTACATATGAAGTCCCCGACAAAATTGAACTATATGTCGAGACCGGCGGCTCAATGACGTGTACTATATCCCTTGTTAACGATATCAATAGTACGCTGAGTGCCACCACGGTATCGTCAATACCATCGGGCGCCGTGGAAATGCCCCAGCATATATTGCCTTATGTCGAAAAAGCGAGCGGCGAGAACTTTGGTGTCGGGGATGGTTCAAAACCTGTATACGTGGCCACGAATGGCAGGATAGTTGCCAGCTCCACAACCGTTGGAAGTACAGGAACGCCTGTTTACTTGTCATCGGGCAAAGTGACCGCATCGCCGCATTACGGATATATGAACCTCGATAAAAACAACAAGGCCCTTCATATTACGTTTACCGGCGAAACAAATTATACTTCCTTCAAATTCCGTACATCAATTGGTGCATCGTACGTTGAAGGAATAATAACATTCAGTGGAAATAGTGGTGTATTCAATGGTCCATCATATACCGCGAACACGAATGCCGGCTACATGTCTAATAATTTGATACCGCATATGTACATAAATGGGTCGGACATGTACTTGATATGGAAAATACACGGCAACTGGAAGCGTGTCCTTTGGAATGTAGCATATTCCACTTTAGATGGTACGTTTAGCGTTGACCAAGTCGACGAGCCAAGTTTTTCGGATAGTGACCTGGTTGCACCATTCCTTAACGACAACAGCAATCATGTTACGACGTGTGGGTTCAATCCGGCAGAGACATACCAATACTATGATTCGATGAAAACATACTGGAAATACTCTTGTGTATGCTGGCATTCATGTTCCGATGCTCTTTGTACTAGGTGCAGTGATGTCAATGGCTTTCATACAATTCCGATATCGCAGATGCAGATTGGTAAGCCATATGTTATTCTGCTGGGTGCATATGATTCATTGGCATTAGAGAATGATTTGTCCGGCAACGTAATTATTAGTATGGATAACAACAACAACAGTTCTACGTATTCACCGGGAAATACATATAGCGTATGGGGTTGCGCAACAAGCGGTTGCATGAATAAAATAGTCCATTTGATACGCCACGGTTATGACACAGTATCGATATTCCCGTCATATTGATGCATTACATAAAGGAGATTTATGAATTACATACAGGTAGCTCTAACGACCCAGTGCAACTTGCATTGCGAATATTGCCCTATTACTGAATACAGGAACAACAAGCCGGATTGGCCGATGAGCAATTTCGACCTCATTCCCTTCCTGCAGCGTGCTATGGAATGTGGTGACCTGATACCGGAAGACAACATCATAGAGTTGACGGGAGGGGAACCGGCACTCTACCCAGACCTAGATATCCTGCTGGACTTCCTGACTGATAGCGGATTCAAGGTACTTATAAAGACAAACGGTTTGCTCGAAATCAAGCCGCATGCAAATGTACTCAGAGTTGCAGCATTTCACAATCTGACTAATCCACCAAAATTTTACGATATAATTCTGTTGATTGAAGATACTCCAGACTTTGAAGAAAAATTCATGTATTTGGTTGATAACAATATTCCATTCGAGACTATACGAAAAGACATGAACATCGGACCGGATGACTATCAGGGATTTACCTATACTTCATTTATAAACCCCGCCGGGCACAATACTGGATGCCAGGATGACAAGGCAGTCGAAAACCGCAACCAAAACAATACTCGTGATTATGGTAGAATAGACAACCAGCTCAACATAAAATGGAGAAATATATGTCCTATGTGCAAAGCTGGTATAGATGCATGGAAATTCTTAAAGTACTTCGGTGACATTACATTGCCTGGTATAGATGAACCTATAGACAAGACAAAGTTATGTCAAACTGCCTTATGTGGAATATAAAGGCCTTTCATATACAGAAAAGGCCTCCATCTGGAGGCCTTTCTTTAATCTCCGAACTCGGCAGGTTCCGGGAGGCTATACGCCTCACCAGGAAAAGCTCCGGCGTACGCAGGGCGTTCGTCCGGGCGGTTATACGCCTCACCAGGAAAAGCTCCGGCGTACGCAGGGCGTTCGAGACCGGAGCGGCGGTGTCCAAGGAAACCGCGAAATCCCTGGTTAACACGGTAAATTCGCTTTAATACTAAACCTCCCGCCCGGGAGGTTTTTTTTCAACTAATTTAGCGCTCTACGCAATACGTCATCCGGTTGTTGAATAGCACGTACCAGCCGATGGCAAGATTCGCGTAAGTTTCCTTGCGGAGAAGCAAGTTGACCGGCTGTTCATGCAAGAAACGACTTATGGCAAACCTGAGCCCATGCTGACTGAAGTTACCGAGTTCCGACTTTCTCGTTCCAGCGCGTATGCATCTCTCCTTTAACCTCAACCTATTTGCCGTCCATCCAAGCGAAGCAAGATAGTTCATTATGTCGACCTTACGGACAAGTGCAATTTCGCACTGGATAATATCCGAAGGCGATTGTATATCGGGGCGAGTGGCCTGCGGCATCCAAACAAACGAAAACAAGTCGTTTGTATGTTTCGGGTCGATAAGCCATCCAAGCTGATGCTGCTGGTCGTAATGATTATCCATGAAGCCAAGTTCCAGGGCAAAGGTGGATAGTGGCTTCCCGATATACTTCACTGCAGCCTTTTCGTCGCATGTCAAGCTCACGCCATTCATGTTCACGACCAAGTCGCTTCCTGCCCATTGCTGTTCCACGTCTGTGACACGCGATGTATACCGCATGTATGTAGTCTGTGGATACGCAACTTGGTCAAGATAGTTGTTTACTACTTCGACTAGCCTGTTGTCTTCCTGTCTAGTGCTCTGTGGCATATAAGGTATCCTATCCGATTTCGATGATTCCACGAAGCCGGGTAATGTCCGGCTTTTCAAGTATCCGCTGGTTCTTGCTTCCACGGAACTTCAGGGTAAGGTCTCGCTGTTCCAGAATGAACGGGCCGTCAACCAACGTGTCCACCGCGTCGAGAATGCTGTCGGTGACTCCCGGGACATGCTTGCGCTTCCCCGGGAGCAGGTCCTTCTCCAGTACGTAACCCGTAAACATCCACAGTGTCTTCCCAGGGAATTCCCGGGAGAACCGGGAGATTAACGGGAGGAGGGCCTCCTGATTCTCTGGCTCCATCGGCTCCCCGCCCAACACGGTAAGACCGGCTATATAGTTGGGACGGCATGCCTCTATAACTTCATTTTCCTCGATTGGGGTGAATGGCTGTCCATAATCGAAATCCCAGGTCGCCTTGTTGAAGCAGCCGGGGCAATGATTCCTGCACCCGGAAACGAAAAGGGAAACTCTGTTCCCCTCTCCGTCTACGATGCTCATGTGGTCAATCTTGCCGTAGTTCATCAGATATTGTGCCTATCCTTGAGCTCGGCAAGCTTCCCGTTACCCCAGCTAGAGTAAAGGGTCTTCCTGGGGCTACCGGTCAAATAACCAGTGATGCGCCTTACCCTGACGAACTTGTTCTCGTCCTTGCAGCCACACTTCGGGCATTCGTTGTTGATGATGCCATGGAATCCACATTCGAGGCAGTCATCACTGTCCATAGTGCAGGTGAAGTAGCCAAGATTGCCTTCGTACATGGCGTCAATTGCAGCCTTCACCGCGGCAGTGTTCTTGGTCAAGTCGCCATTCAGCTTGTAGTAGAAGATGTGGCCAGCATTGGTCAGTTCATGGAAAGGAGCCTCGACTTTAATCTTGTTCTCAAGGGAAGTGTCGAGGGAGAAGTCCATCATGTGGCTGTTAGTGTAGTAACCCTTGCCAAACAGACGGAACAAGTCTACGTCGGCTAGACGCTTGTCCTTGGCGGACAGAACTGTATTGCCAGCATCGTCAATAGTTTCAGTAGCAAACTTGTTCTTGTCGATGGTAGCGAACCTTCCGGCCACTGCTTCGGCCGGTGTGGCGAACGTACTCCAGTTGAGGTGAGTCTCCTTCTGGACAGCATCGGTAAATTCCCTTATATGCTTCACGATTGATAGGGCAAAATCATCAACATCGTGGTCAATACCGAAGGTCTTCCCGGTGAGCAACTTGATTGTCTCGGCAATGCCTACATAACCAATACTCAGTGTAGACTGCTTGAGTACCTCGCCAATCTTGTCGGTGAGCTTATGCGGTTCGTCATCGGCGGTAAGATACAGGCCCTGCTGCATGGTGAACGGGAACTTCTCGTAGGTCTTGTCACAGATGAGATTGAATCGTTCGAGAAGGCTTCCCTTGGCGTCCTCCAGCATCCCATCCAGCTTCTCGAAGAACAGCTTCTTGCGCTTCTCGATATCGCTTTCTGCGATGTGGGATTCAATGGCAAGGCGCGGAAGGTTGATAGTATGGAACGCGAAGTTTCCTCTTGCCGTAGTCTGCTGCGGTCCGTTTATGTTGCCGATGACACGGGTACGGCATCCCATGGTAGAGATGGTAGAGTTAGGAATCAGCTTGCGAAGATGCAACTTACCGCCATTGTACTCGGTAACTTCCCAGAATTCACCGGGAGCTACCTCGAATTCCCACTCGGTATACTCGGTAGGTTCAATTTTTGTCAGTTCCTTAATCTCATTAGTACCGCGCCGCTTGAACGTAAGTTCCCATGCATTAGGCGGCATCTCGATATCCTTCTCGTCATACCTGACATACGGCTTGTTGTATGTTGAATCAACAGAAGCGAAGTTCGGGTAGAACCTGCGGGACAGACACTCAATGCCCTGTTCATACAGGTCATAGTTCGGGTCGGTCTCGTTCTTCGTGTAGCCCTTCATCAGCTTGAAGATGAGAATCGGGAAGATTGCAGTCAGACCATCACCCATGCCCTCATATTGAGCACGCATGATGTTCTTGCTGACCATGCGGCCACAGTTGGACGTATCCAAGCCGAAGTTCAGAGAACTGAACGGAACTTGGTTGCCGGAGCGGCTCTGTAATGAATTCAGGTTATGAACTAATGCTTCCATTGCCTGGTGAGTATCGTCGTCGGTAGCGTTCAGTGCATCCTTAACGCATGCACACGGGAACAGGTCGCACAAGTCGCCTTCGGACTGGTTCATGGAAATGCACTGCAGCTTCTTGACCAATTCCTTCTTTATCTGCTTGAAGTCGCCTGCCCATTCGGCCATCTTCGGGTCACCTGTGTAGTTGGCGAAGCGGTTCAGTTCCCTGGCCAGATTCTTTCTGAAGGAAACATCGACGAACGGCGCAAGGTCGAAGTCGAAGTTGTCGCATGCGATGCCGCCATACTGCTGGTTAGACTGCAGCTGGAGAATGACAGCCGTCAAAGCGGCTGCCGACTGGATGCTCCCGGCCGGACGCTGGAAACCTGTACCGGAATCAAACCCGCTTTTCAGCAGCTTGCCAACAGGGGCGAACAGGCAGTTGAACGTCAGATTGTACATGTTCAGGTCGTGTATGTGGAGATACCCGTCCTTGTGTTCCTTTGCATACTTCCTGCTTACGTTGTTGAGCAGGTTGTACATCTTGTTCGTCTCGGAAGCAATCTTGGAGTAGGTGCCGGCCGGAGTAGCCCCGGATTCGTTGGCGTTGTCCCTAAGGATATTCGAGCTCTTCAGTTCGGACTCGGTAATCTCCTTGATTGTCTTGATAATCTCGGATTCGTTGGTCCTGTCGCGGTCACGGTCGTGGCGGAACTCGATGAAGGCCCTCGCCGTGTCCTTGAACCCCCAGTCCATGAGGGTGTTCTCGATTGTGTCCTGAATCTTGTTTACATGTACGGACTTGGCCCCGTTCGCCGAGATGGTATCGACCACCTTCCCTACCAGTTCATCAAGCTGTTCGTCAGTGTACTTCTCCTTGCTGTCCTTGAAAGCCGCCCTGATGGCGTCGTATATGTGCTTCTGGTCGAAATTCTTCCTTCTCTTGTCCTTCTTGGTAACGTAAGTAAGCATGCCTTTTCCTCTTGTTCCTCTTAATCGAGCGGTATTCGTTTATAGGTTTCAGCCATCCAAGAAAATTTACCGAAATTCCCCCAGATGGTGTTTTTCCGAAGCTACCTCCACAATATGTTGTGTTTTCGGCACTTTCAGAAAAACTTATTTTTTGCTTACATCGGAATATCGTCCTCATGATTTTTCGATGCAGGCGAAGGCGAGTTTATAGGTTTCGCCGGGACCGTTTCCCTGACCGAAGGCGGTGGTCCGTCCACTATGTGCCCATCGTCCCTGGCGACCATCCTGGCGTACTTTATCGTCGATATCCTCCTAGACACCATCTCCCGGAAAGTCCCCACATCTCCCGTACCTTCCGAGTATTTCACCATGTCACCGACCACGCCTGAAATGTAGGCGTGAGTAAGGTGAGCCTTGAACACCAGCTCGCAGGCCTCGGCGAACTCGGGATTGCTTGCGTCGACCCAGGCAGGCTTCGTCTTTCCGAGGTGCCTGTACGACTGTTCAACGACGTCGCACACCCCCTCGACAGTATCCGGGTTCTTCACGTAGATGATGTCGTCGATTCTCCCAGGACGGAGCTTGATTGTGCTGTGGAGCTTCTGGGGCTCGTTGATGATGAGGATGGTTATCCCCCTGTACTTGGGGGAGTTGGTCTCGTCTATGTAGTTGATAAATGCGCCGGTGAGGTCGTTCTTGGTCGCAAAGTCATTACCGTCGAAGTCGTCGAACACGAAGAACGAGCCCGGGAACATGTTCAGCACCCTGAACACGTTGTCCATACCGCGACGGTCGCAGATTGAATCCGGTGAAATCCAGAACACCGGTACGTCGGTGAAGTCCATCAGCAGGCGATTCACGGAAATGGTCTTGCCTGTACCCTGGTCTCCCTGCACTATGTATCCCCGGCGGCCTTTCGCATCGAGTACCTTCCGGATGAATGCAGATTCCGATGCCATGGTCCTCAGTGGCTTCCCGGTATCGTCGTACATGTCGAAGTTCCTCACCTCGAAGTCCACGTTTACCCTTGGCTCGACATACAGCGTGCCGCCCTTAATCCTGACTATGTTCTTCGTTATGTCTATCCGGTCGATGTACATCCCGTAGATTATCGAGGGAATCGCCCACAGCAGGTCCATGTTGCACTCCGTGCCGTGCATTCCATAGTTCATGTAGGAGTACCCGTCCTCGGAAATCCGGTCTCCCTTGTGCTTGGAATCGTAGTAGCCGACCTCGAAGCCGACCCTGTACTTGCTCCCTTCCC
>JAEEGL016132167.1_pt1 | contig 20048 bp, 9 predicted proteins | sample 9134231 | NCBI WGS metagenome assembly JAEEGL01 (sample SAMN16246548, study PRJNA631951) | gut metagenome | biome: gut microbiome; feature: rumen; material: fiber-attached | host: Bos | place: Iran: Karaj | collected 2018-10
ACTCGATCGCGCCCTCCCGGACCATCGTGAGGTAGTTGGCGCCGCCGGAACGCGCCGTCGGAGTCAGCACGACGCCGTCCGCAGTCGTCTGCACGTCCTTGGCCCCGTCCACGGACGCGATCTTCACGCCGGGCCACGAGACCGTCACCGTCGGCGCCGGCAGGTTCTCGCCGTCCGCCTCAATCGTGAAGTAGTAAAGCCTGCTGTCGCATCCGGTCGCGCCATCGTCGCCATCTACGAGCCGCCATGGAGACGGAAGGCTCACTCCGGGTGCGGGGCCCGCCGTACGTTTCTTGCGATAGACGCGCGCGCCGTAGCGCGTCATGCGCGGCGTTTCGGTCTGATAGCGTCCCCACCGTACGTAGTTCGCTAGCGCAGCCTTCGCTTCGGGCTTCGCGAGGTCTGATGACGTGAGGTCTATGCGTCCGCGTGGGAAGCGAAGGACGCGGTATCGGTCACAGACATCTGCTAGCAACCGGCCTCGGTCCGCCCCTTTCGCGCAGACCAGCACCGCTTCCTGGTACTCGTCGGCGAAGGCGCGCAGAGCCTCCGTCGGCTCCGCGAGATCCGTCACGAAAACGAGCGCAAACTCCGCTCCGGGATCGCGAGAATACTTTTCCGGCAGGACGACCGCATTTTCGCCCGCGAAGGCTCCAAAGGCCAGCAACGCTGCCAGAATGATTGTCTTACGTCCGATCATGTCGCCCTCCTCTCGCCATGCGTTTACCCAAATCCGTCATATCAATATTTCCTTTGTGAACTTTGTGTTCTTTGTGGCTTAATCGACTGTCATTTATAGGTTTAGGGTGTATTTCGGGCGGAATCATGGGAAAATAAGCGCGTTGATGTCAACTATAACCACAAAACACCCTTATAAGCGGCGGAATCTCATTTCGTCGCTTTCTCAAACATCTCTGCGACCGACAGGCCGCGGCGCAGGACGTCGTCGAGGAACAGCCGGGCAAACGCCTCCGCGCCTGCCTGGACCGGGTGCGTGACATCCTTGGATGGCTCGCCGTCCTTGCCCATGACCATGCCTGTCGATATGACGAAGAACTTCATGGACTCCTCGCGCCCGACTCGCTCCATCAGCTCGCGCGTGAGGCCGTTCATGTCGACGTAGTCGCAGTCCAGTTCGACCGAAAGCTCCTTCATCGCATCGCGGTAGCTGCCGAGGCACACGTCGTCTGAGGCGTGGGTTGTGTCAACAAGCCGCTTGCCTTCTTTGTCGAACGTTCCCCGGCATATCGGAGAAAGGAGAATCGGCGTCGCGCCCACGTCGCGCACATGCTTCACCATGTCGCGGACGTTTTCGCGGAACAGGCCCTTCGGGTCGCACCAGCGCTCGTTCAGGTAGAAGTCGCTTGACCGCTTCTGGTCGTTGTGCCCGAACTGGATTGCCACGTAGTCGCCGGGCTTTACATCGCGGATCATCGTGCGCCACTGTCCGGACTTCATGAAGCTCTTCGTCGAGGCGCCGCTCTTGGCATAGTTCCTGACCGTGCAACCCGCCGCCATGAATTCCTGAAGTGTCGTACCCCAGCTTCTGTACGGGTCGCGCAAAGTACCGGCAAGGCTCTGCCCGTTGTCGTCAAGCGTGGAGTCGCCGGCGAAGAAAAGCCTCGGCTTGATGTCTGTCGGCCTTTCGCCACCTGGCAGAAGCGAAAGGCCCGCGATGTCCACGTCAAGGCAGTTGCGGATGTCTGACAGCGCGCTGACGACGCGACCGACCTTGACGTTGCGCACCCGGATTCCGCTCGGCGGCATCAGCCTGTCGCCGTGTATCTCCACTCCGACGTCTGCCAGCTCTGCTTCGCAGTCCGAGATATTGATGTTCCGTATCTTCGTGCGCCGCAGCTCGAAGTCCGGGAAGCGCCCCCACTGCGCGGTGTATCTGGTGAATATGTTGAAGACGCGGTTCATCCGCCTTCCGCGGCAGTGGTCCATGAAGACATTCTCGACGAAACCGCCGCGCCTCGGACCCGTCTTGATGCGCAGCATCGAATACGTGTCTCCGACGGTGCATCGCGTCATCCACACGTTCCTTACGCCGCCCGACAGTTCCGAGCCGATGCCAAGCAGCGAATGGCAGTTCACGAGGTCGCAGTCTTTTACTACGACATTCTCCGTGCAGCGTCCTATCCTCCATGCGTCGGCGTTGCGTCCGGCCTTTAGCACGATCCCGTCGTCCCCCTGGTCGAAACGGCAGTTCTCGACAAGCACGTTCTTCGTCATGTCGATGTCAACGCCGTCGTTGTTGTGCCCTTTCGCACGCGTGTCGAGATTGCGCACGACGCAGTTCTCGCTGTGGTAGAGGTGGATCATCCAAAACGGCGACTCCCGTATCTTGAAGCCGTCCAGAAGGATGTTGCCGCAGCGGTTGAACTGGATGAGGTGCGGGCGCATGTGTGCGCGGTCGAGCGCGAGAAGCCGCCGCGATTCGAGTGGCGCGTTCGTGGAGCACCAGTAATAGAGATGCTCCGTCGCCTTCATGTGCTCCGGCGGACGCGCGAACCACGTGCGCCAGAAATCCATGCGCGGCGCAATGGTTCCCTTACCCGTTATGGCGACGTTGGTGACGCCAAATGCGTAGATGAGCGGAGAGTAGTTGTAGCACTCGATCCCCTCCCACGTCGTGAACACCTCGGGATAGTCGGCTGGGTCGTCCGTGAATTCAAGCGTTGCGCCTTCGTCAAGATGCAGATTGCAGTTGCTGCGGAAACGCACCGCGCCGGTAAGCCACGTCCCTTTCGGCACCACCACGCGACCGCCACCGGACTTTTCGCACTCCGCTATCGCCGCCGCGAACGCGTCAGTGCACTTCGTGCCGTCCGGCTTCGCTCCGAAGTCGGCGATGGAGAAGTCGCGCGCGGCGAACTCCGGCACAGTCACCTCGAACTTCCCGAACGGCGCATCAGCTATCGTCAACAGCGACGCGAGAACAGCCATGGAAGCGAGTATCATAATTCCGTACCTCCTCTCAATTCAGGTCAAAGGACATCTCCCAGGTCTCGCCTGCGGCCAAACAATCCCGGCGAAGCGGCCCGGGGCCGCAGTTCGCCGACCCCAGCCCGCGAACGCGCGCATAGATGCCGAACTCCGTCTTCGACGGATCCGGAAGGCATTCGGGATGGGGCGTAAGGAGCAGTTCCGTCGGAGAATACGGCGAAACTGCGAAGGCGAACGTACGCCCGCTCTGCGCGACGACGGAGATCCCGGCCTCGGGCAGCATGACGAACCTCGCCTCCTCCCGTACGCCATTGTCCTGTGACGTCGTGAACCTGAAGCCGAAGCCCGTCGAGTCGCCGCGATAACGCGCAGGCAGCGCGCCGGTCTTGCGGTCGGGATAGTTGTCGTGCGGACCGCGCGCAAAATAGTCCACCGCCGTGCGCGGCGCGTCCAGAACAAACCGCCATCCCATGCGCTGGTACTCGACAGGCCGACCGGTAGGACGGAACACCGAGCGGACGTGCGCCCTGCCGCTCGGCTCGATTGTCCACGTGCTCTCCACCTCGACGCCTGGAGCATCGGCCTCGACAGGCCCCAGGTCCGAAAGTTCTATCTCGTTGACGTGTCCGAGCCGCGGAACATCCTCCTTGCGCACGCCGCGGTAGGAGACTACGGAAAGCACCTCCCGCCGCCCGTCCGGAAGCGGCCGGTCCTCGAAGCGCATTTTTGTCGGACGCATCGTCCGCAAACCATCCCTCAGCCGCTCGCGCCCGTAGCTCATGTACTCCTCGCGGTATTTCGTCTCGCCGCCGACAGGGACGCGGAAGCAGTCGAGCGTCAGCGGCGCCTTCAGGAGTTCGCGTCTGTCCCGGCGGAGCGAGACAAGCTCTCCGGTATCTTGCGAGAACGCATAGGACAGGCGACCCGGAAGCGGCGGCGGCGGCTCTGCGACGCCGCCGAGCGGCAGCTGGTCTGCGGCGACGATCCACCCGGACGGGATAAAGCCTTCGTCCGCCTTCTGCACGAACTCGACGCGCAGCGCCCACTCGCCGCCTGCCGCATCCATTCGCACGCGGCGCACCTCCTCCGGCAGCGGAAGAAGACGAGTCTCGCAAGGAAGAAGCGTTATGTCAAAAGTGCCTCGCGCCTGCGCAACGCCGTCCTTGAGTAGCGTCCAGCGGCAAGAGCAGTCGGCGCTGTCCCTGAAATACCGCTTGCTGCGCAGCTCGACACTGTCGCCCGAAAGGCGGGCGGCAAACGGCTGGAACACGTGCCGCGCCTCCTCGTAGACCGGCTCCGGACGCCTGTCGCCCGTCACCAGCCCGTCCAGGATCCCCTGACCCTGCTCAGGCTTTTCGCCGAAGCATCCGCCCCAGGCCGCCACGCGGCGGCCCTTCCATTCCAGCCAAAGCGACTGATCGGCGAAGTCCCATAGCCCGCCGCCCATGATGCGTGTAGAGCTCTCGATGGCAGCCTGGAAATCCACTAGGTTCCCGCACGCGTTGTTGAAGTTGTGGGCGTATTCGTTGACATGGTACGGATAGCGGACCGGCAGATTCGTCTGCACGCCGTCCGTCAGCGTCGGATCGCCTGCCGCGCAACGCTGCATCCACTCTACAGACGGGTACTGACGCGAGCCCATGTCCGTCAGCCACGGGTTGCGCTCGTACTGCACCGGACGCGTCGGGTCCTTCTCCTTTAGATAGCGGTAGCACGCCTTGAAGTTGTCGCCCGGCCCCGCCTCGTTGCCCATCGACCAGATGACGATGCAGGGGAAGTTCTTGTTCCACTCGTACATCGAAGCCTGGCGCTCGACGTGCGCAGACTCCCAGCTTTTGGCCCTTGAAAGGGAATGCTCTTCGTACTGCGAGCCGTGCGACTCGAGGTTCGCCTCGTCCATCACGTAGATGCCGTACTTGTCGCAGAGGTAGTAGAAGAGTCCGCACTGCGGGAAATGGCTGTTGCGGATGTGGTTGAAGTTGCCGCGCTTGATGAGCCGAAGATCATCCTCAAGCCGACTGCGGGGCACGAAATGGCCGTACATGGGATCCGTCTCGCCCCTGTTCACGCCGTTCAGCTTGATCGGCTGCCCGTTGAAGAGGAATGTCCGGTCCCTCTGGTCTGCGGCATCGCGTATCTCCACCTCGCGAAAGCCCAGCTGGAAGCCTGCCGCCTCGAGGCAGCGCCCGTTCCACTCGACCGAGACGACGAGCGTGTAGAGGTTCGGCTCCTCGGCGCTCCAGAGGAGCGGACGCGGAAATACCGTGCGCCCGACGGCGACGGGGATCTTCCGTCCGTCCGCGTCGTACGCGCGCGCCCTGACCTCGGCCTCGCCCGTCGTCTCCACGCAGAGGTCAAGCGCCCAGTCGCCGTCATAGACGCCCTTGCGGACGGGGACGGTTGTGTACCGGACGTCGCGAATGCGGACCTTCGGCCTGCGGGTCAGGCCGACGGAGCGCATGATGCCCGAGAGCCGGAACATGTCCTGGCATTCCAGGTAGGACCCGTCCGAATTGCGGTAGACCTCGACGGCGACAGTGTTCGTGCCCGCGTGCATCAGCCGCGTCACGTCGAAAGCCGCAGGCGAGCGAGAGTTCTTTGAGAAGCCGACGTATTCGCCGTTCACCCAGAGGTAGAAGAACGACTCCACGCCGTCGAACTGCAGTATGAGGTCGTCGCCGATCCAGTCCGTCGGCACGACGACGTCGCGGCGGTACGAGCCGACCGGATTGTCGTCCGGGCTGAACGTCCATCCCTCGCCAGTCGGCAGCCCCGTCACCCTCGGCCATTCATTCGACGTCACGGGCAGGCAACTCGTGAAGATGTAGGGATGGTTCACGTATATCGGGGTGCCGAAGCGCTCGCCGGAGGCCCGGATGCCCATCGCCTGCCAGGAGCACGGCACCTTGACGACAGGCCACGACGACACGTCGAAAGCCGGGTCGTGGAAGCCGGCGGGACGCTCCGACGGACGGCGCGACCAGCAGAAGCGCCAGTCGGTCTCGGAGTCGAGCGACATGTGGCGCGGCGAACATTCGGGCACGATCGCCCTCGCGCTTTCGACATCGGGAAAGCTCCCGAACCATGCACGCGGCGGCAGGCGTCCCTCGGAAAGACGCGTGTGATCCTCCCATGCAGGCGCGTTCGTCGCAACCGCAAGTGCGGCGTTCTCGACGACGTCCGCGCTTCCAGCCGTCTCCGCCGAGACCGCGCGCACTGACAGCCTGGAAATCGGTAGCGCCGGATCGCCCTGCACATTCAAGACGCGCCCGACCCGTCTCGCACGCACATCCTCGACCGTCAGGCCGTCGATGCGCGTCAAAATGCGCTCCAAGCCCTCTTCAAGATGCGCCCATTTCACATTCCGCGTCGAGACATTGACCATCGCGTTTCCGACATCCGCCGCGCGAACGCGGCGAAAGACGACATTCTCGACGAAGCCGCCGCGCGTCGGGCGAGTCTTGACGTTAAGTAGCGTCTGCAACGGCCCCGTCACCGTGCAGTCCTCCATCGTCACATTGCGCACGCCGCCCGAAAGTTCCGAACCCATCGTGAAGAGCCCGTGCCCGCCCCGCGCCTCGCATCGGCGGACAAGGACGTCCTCGGTCGGGACGCCGCGTCGGCGTCCGTCTCTGTCGCGCCCGGACTTGCAACAGATCACGTCGTCGCCCTGGTCGAACACGCAGTCCTCGACCAAAACGCGGCGCGTCGATTCGAAGTTCGCGCCGTCCGTGTTGCTGCCGCGCGCATACACATCAAGATGCCGCAGCACCACGTCCTCGCAGTGGAGCATGTGGATGCACCAGAACGGAGACTGGCGCAGCCTGAATCCCTCAAGCCGCACACCACGGCAGCGATTGAACCCGATGAACTGCGGACGCATACGTGCGTCCGGAATCCGCGTCAGATCGCGCTCTGCTACCGGCACGTCCGCCGCACCCCATGCGATCAGCTGACGCTGCGCGGCCCTCTGCCCCTCGCCCCACTCGCGCGAACACCAGGACGCCCAGCGGTCTGTTCGCGCCGTCAGGAGTCCGCTTCCCGTAATCGCCACGTTCGTCGCGCCGAATGCATAGACGAGCGGGGAGTAGTTCAGGCACTCGATCCCCTCCCATGCCGTCCGCACCGCCGGCAGATACGCCTGCGGATCATCCGTGAACTCAAGCGTCGCCCCCTGTTCGAGATGGAGGCAGCAGTTGCTGCGGAAACGCACCGCGCCGGTGAGCCATGTCCCCTTCGGCACGACAACGCGCCCTCCGCCCGCCTCCTCGGCGGCGGCGAACGCGGCGACGAACGCGTCAGTGCACTTAGACCCGTCCGGCTTCGCGCCGAAGTCGGCGATGGAGAAGTCGCGCGCGGCGAACTCCGGCACAGTCACCTCTAACTTCCCGAACGGCGCATCCGCGATTGTCAACAGAGACGCGACAAGGCCTATGGCAGCGACTGTCATAACTCGGACTCCAATCCATCAACGATGGGGAAAATCCCAGAAAGGCAAATTTCACAACCGCCGGCAATCGGAACAATGGTGATTTTCCTCATTGCAATTTCTCCTCACTTCACAAACACGTTGTTGTAGGCGCGGTGTGGACGCTTCGCATCATCAAGAACATTGATCGCGGCGCAGCCATCGAACCAGTTGCCCGCAATCACGCCCGAAAGGAACGGGTTCTTGTTGAAGCGCACGGGGTTCGCCAGCCCGAAAAAGGCATTGCCGAGTATGCAGTTGCCTACGCCCGGCTTCCAGCCGCCGACGCCCTCGTAGCCGCCGACCCCCTCCTCGCAGGCGATGAACACGTTGTCCGCGACGATGACGCCGTCGCCGCCTTGCAAATCGACGGCCCGCCCGCGAATGTTCTCAAACCGGTTGCCCGTCACACACATCTGGTGCGAACTCGAGACGAAGACGCCGCCGTCTCCTCCGACGACGCGGTTGTTCGCGAAAGTCGCCCGCCGCGACAGCATCAGCACGATCGGCGAACAGTTCTCGAAGAGGCAGTTCTCTACCCTGCTCTCGTCCTTGACGCCGGCGTGCATCATCCCGCGCGACCAGTTCGCCGACCTTTGCGTGCGGATGTTCCGGAACGTGCAGCCGTTGAGGTGCATCGTGCCGCCGTCGATGCTGACGCGGAAGGCGTTCGTGAGCGCCGAGTCGGCCTCGAACGTCGCACCCCAGGCAGTAAGCGCGCCCTTCTGGAGATTGATGCGCCCTTCGCCCTTGAACAGCACCTTCGTCCCCGGCAGGACGCGCAGCTTGCGGCTTACGAGGTCGATCTGGCGATCAACAACGACCTCGCCTTCCCACGTCACAGTCGTCGCACCCTTGACGGGATAATCGACAAGCGGCTGCGGATCGGCCGGCAGCGCCCACTTGCACAACTTCATCGCCGCCGCGCGCGCGGCATCCGGCTGCGCCGAAATATCCAAAGATCGCCGCGCCTTCGCGAACTCGCGCGCGAGCGTTTCGCGCGGCAATTTCCAGTCGTTCCGCCTCGGCGCCCCCCAGACCTCGGCCACGGCGTAGTCGTCTTCGAACTGGCGTTCGGCGGCAGCCAGCGTCGCGGCGGCCGCAGGATCGCCGGCGCGGAACTGGTCGTCGAACGTGCGCAGGCCCACCTGGGCATGCGCCGCCGCCAGCCAGTAGCGGCAGTCTCTCGCGCGCATTCTCAGGCAATCTCGCTGCACGACCTTCGGCATCCGCGCCGCCCACTCGTTCGCTGTGCTCTTCGGACCAAGACCGAGCTTCGCAAGCGCACGGTCGATGGCCGCCGCCGCAACTTCGGCCTTCTTCGCCTGGTCGCGCATGAACGCCGTATCATCGACAATTTCGGCGGAGGACGTGCGCGATATATCGTTCCCTGCGCCTCCCGTCGGGTCGTATTGCGTGTACTTCCGCGCACGATTCCACTGGCGGACCATCTCGCCGGGGTTCTCAATGTAGCGCGGCATGACGCCGCTCCAGCAGAAGTCCTCCATGTCACCGGCAATCTTCTCGCCCCAGAATTTGCGGCAGACCATCGCGAGCACTGGACGGCATTCGGACGGGCCGTCGTGATCCGCAGTCGGATCGTAGTAAACCATGCCGTCGTATGCCACGGAGCCCGGCAGCGTCTGCCTCTTCAGATAAGCGGCCTGGAAGATATACGTCTCCCACGACATGGACGGGCAGTCCATATACGAACAGAAGATGTTGCCCGGCTGCTTGTCCATCGTCAGGGCCGCACGGCGACCATGCGTAGAAAAGACGCCGCACACGACCGGATATAAGTCGTGAATCTGCAGCGGACGTCGCTTGACGAGCTTGCGCACCTCGCCGGAACTCGCGACTGCATCCGAATAGTTCCAGCTGCCGAAGAAGAAGCTGTCATCCTTAACCCCCTCGTCAACATGCCGCCAGAAGTCGTAGAAGTTCTGCTGCCAGTTGGCGTCATGCTCACTTACAAGATGCTGGAGTTTATAGGGATAGATGCACGAGCCCACTATCGCCTTCGGACAGCGCCGCTTGAGGACGCGGTTCCAGATGTTGAGCTGGTTTACAGTCGCCTTCCAGCGCTCGTCGTCCTTCCAGCGCGCGCGGCACTTAGCGCAGCGCTTGCTCCAGAGTTCCGGATCCTTCAGCCCGCCCGTATCGACGGGGTGGATCATCACAATTGCGTCTTCCGCGCTCTCGCCAATCAGGTGATCGGCGCAGCGATTGGCCGCCGCTTCCGTCTGCCGGTCGTCGCCCCAGCAGTAGAGATGGTCGGTCCACCCCTTGCTGTGCTTCACACACGGCCAATCGCTGTACGAAACGCTCTTCGGTAGGTTGTTGCGATGCCAGATAGCCGTAGGGGCGACGATCAAGACCCGTACTCCCTTGGTGCGCGCATACTGGTATATCCCCCTAACTCGCGGCCAGTTGCTCGACACGCAGAAGTCCTTCGTCGTCTCAAAACGGTACATGACATTGTAGCCATATTTGACCATCTCGTCGATGCCGGCCTTCGGGTCGCTCATATTGAGGACCCGGTCGCCCGGCATCAACCCGCGCCATGTAATCTCACCGACCTCCGCAGCCGAAGCGGGCCCCGCGAACAAGAACATGCCCGCGGCAAGCGCAAGATTTGCTTTTCTCATCTGATAATAATACTAAAGCCTGGGATGGCTTCCCAGCACTGGTAGCAGCCGATGTCGACTTTGCCGTCGCGGAGACGCGGAAAGCCCTCGCCGCGAATGTCGGTTGTCGTGGCCATCCAGTCCTCGACGAGGCCCGCTTTCGCGACCGCCGGAGAACGTCGCGACAGGGCGAATGGATTCTCAGGGTCCTCCTCGCCCATGAAACCGGGCTTGAACGCCGTGCCGTAGATGTTGAGATTGTCGGATGTGGCATAGTCGGGGATATAGCTGGTATCGGCGACAGAGAGGATGCTGTTCTTGATTGAGGCGACAAATGGATATGACGCGTCAATATCTATAGTCGCGCCATTAATCTTGTTGCCGTAAAAGAAGCAGTTCTTGATATTCATCATATTTGCGGTATTGCACTCATCCGCAAACTTGTAATTGTTTGACACAATCGTGCAGTTGACCATCGAAGAGGCATCGGTATTCAGACTGAAGAACAATATGGTATTACTCGTCCCGTCTGGACCTGATCCATATATCAGACAGTTTGTCATTGCAACAGATTGCGAAAACACATATCCCCTGTCTGTATTGAGGAATCTGCATCTATTGAATCCCGCTTGTGCGAATATTGTTTTGCGTTTTAACCCGCCGGCATTCAGGAATGTGCAATCCTCGGCATAGCACCCGGTGGATTGTTTCCCAAGCTCATAAACTCCATCGGCGGAATTTGCTTCGTTTGTGCAGGAGTACAGCCTGCAATCCGCAGCTGCACCGCAACGGTAGGCATAGTTGCTTGCAATGTAGCACCCCGTCAACGTGCAGTCGAACGCGCCACCTCCATATGCGTAAGCGACGGATGCCGCATTGCTGACAATGGAGCAGCCCGAGGCCATATCCACGTGCGCCAGCGCACCGCCCCTGCCGGTCGTCGTGAAGTTGTTTGTGAACACGCAGGATGCCACGGTCTTGACATCACATACCGCGCCGCCGAATCCGGATGACGTGGAATTTCCGGCGAATACGCAATTGACGACGGAGAGTCCGTCATGCCCGCCCCTGATTGCTCCACCATACTGATTGTTCACGAAATTCGCAGCAAACGTGCAGTCCGATATCGTCGCGGTCGGATATCTGTCGGTCGCAGGCAGAGAAACCGCGCCGCCGCCGTAGGAACTGTTTATGCCAATTCCTGAAAGCGAGTTACCGCTGAAAGTAGAGCGTGTGATTTCATGCGCACCACGCACTGCACCGCCTAAAGACTGATCTGACGTCGCGCTGTTGTTCCTGAATGTGCAGCCCTGGATAGAGTAGGCATTGAATATTGCCCCGCCGCTGCCTACCGTCTCGTTGCCGGAGAACGTGCAATCAATAAACTGTCCGCAATATCCTTTTGAGGCGGATATTCCGCACGCGCCACCACCTTCAGTCGAGCTGCACGACTTGAAAACGCAGTTTTGTATGACTGTCGCGTCGTCAGCAGATTTCCCGCTGCATATTGCGCCTCCGCGCCCGCTGACATTGCCGCTCCTGAATGTCAGGTTGCTGACGGCGTTTCCAGCTTGCGTGAGATAGAGAATTCGGTTTGCGTTGCCGATAAGCACCACATCATCGGGGTCGTCCGTGCTGCCGCGCAATGTGATGCGCACCCCGGCGTAGAGATGCCCGTACCCGTCTCCGTCAGTGGATTCAAATTCGTAAGGCGAACCGGATGCCATAACGACGATCTCATCGCCTGCCGAAGCGCCACTTACGGCGGTAATAAGTTCCGCCACGGTCGAGACGCTTTTCGTCGCCGCGCTTGCGGACAGGGAAAAACCTGTCGCAACAAGCGCCGTAAATATTTTGTTGCAGGTTGTCATGGTGTTCTTCCTTTCTTGGTGTGTAAGAATTATAATCTTGTTTGAAGAATCCAGATTCTACTCCAGCATAAGCTTACGGAACTTGGCGATGTCGTCCGCCGTGAAGCCGCAGGAGAGAACGAAGTTTTCGATCTTGGCGTTCAGCGTTGCGCCTTCAAAGGCCGAGAAGCCTACCATAAGCTGCTCCCAGAACTTTTCGGGCGCATTCTTCGGATTCTTCCGTCCCGTCCACGTATATTGCCAGTCGCGGTGCAGGAGATCGGCGTCCACGCCAAGGAGTCCGTTCAGGACGCATGCGAGCGACCCGGTGCGGTCCGCTCCGGCGATGCAGTGGAACACGATTGGATAGTTTGTCTCGTCAAGGAACACCTTGAAGTCCACAATGAACGCCTCGCGCCCTTTCTTCTTGAAGATTCCGCCGTACTCGGCGGACGGGATGTTCACCCAGCGCACCTTATCGCCAAGCGGTGAACCGGTCATCCCGAACGTCTCCCCATCCCCGCGAAGATCGAGATCCGTCTTGACGCCAAGCGTCTCGACGACATATTTCGCCGCTTCCGGCTTGATGCGGGTCGCGCCCGGTCCCTTCCACTCGCTCTTCGGCCGGGCATTCTTCGTGCCGGGGACGCGATAGTCTGCATTCTCGTTCAGCCCGGACGAGCGGTAGATGCGTCCCTTACGCACGCGCCGTCCGCCAAGGCCAGGCAGCCCGCCGAGATCGCGGACGTTGCCCATTCCTTTCCATTCGACCTTTCGCATGGCGATCGGATCGTCCGACGGAACTGCGGCGCACGCCTCAAGTTTTCCCCTTTCCGGAGGAATATAGACCCCCGCCTCCGCCCCCATCTTGGGCGGTGCGGGTCTCTCGCCCTCCGTGCCGGGATAGGGCAGCTCGAAATTGAACCACAGGTCATCGCGCCAGACATAGAAGGAATGTACGAGCTCGCCGCCGTTGCGCGGGTCGATCGTGTAGCAGCGCACGACCTTCTCGGACGGGATGAAGCGGAAGATGCGGATGTATCCGCGGCCCGTATCCTGCATGAGCGAATATACCATGTTCCCGTGGACGCCCCTCTCGTCCACGCGGGAGATGCCAATCATTCCCTGGTCGCCGGAGACGACGAGGAATACGTTCTTCAGGCGCGACGTGAACTTGTTCCAGATGTCCAGCCCCGAATTGCCGTCCTTGCTGTGGCACTTGTGCCACTTCATTCTGCCGTAGATCGAAAGGTCCGGCTCGAATTTCTCAAGCTCCTCCTTCGAGAGCTCGCTCGTCTCTTTCCGCAGAGTCCGTCCGTTCTTCGACTCGATCGCGCCAAGGTCCTGGTGCGTCGCCACAATCACGTGCCGGTCGGGATACTTCGCAAGCTCCTTCTCGGCCCAGGCGAGCACGGAGTCCGGCGCGTTGCATTCAAGATGCACGACCGCGAACTTCTCCCGCCCCTGCGCGAAGAGGCAGATGGTGTTCGCGTTGTTGCCGGAGACGAACAGTCCGGCGGAGTTCGTGAAGCCGGGGAACGTGGCCGCGTACCAAGCGTTGCCCGCGTAGCGGGAGGCGGGGAAGTACTTCTGGAAGAGCGTGGTGTCGCCGCTGGACGCCTTCATGTCGTGGTTGCCGGGGACGACCGCGTAGGGAAGCCTGCCGTCAAGCCGCGACATCGCGTTTGAGGCGAAGCGCCACTGGAAGTCGTTGTCCACGTCGACGATGTCGCCCGTATGCGAGACGAACAGGATGTTCTCCTTCTCGGCGTTCGCGACGAGCCAATCGACGATTGCGTCCAACTGTGCGTTTTTCGTGGGGCCTACGCCAGGAGCTCTTCCGCGCTTCGTGTGGCGTCCCTCTCCGTCGTAGCTCTGCGTGTCGGGAATCACCGCATACGTAAACGCCCCCTCCGGCAGCGGCGGCATCGTCTCGGCCAGCAGCCTAAATGCTGCAAGCGCAACGATTGCAACTAGTGCTTTTGCTCTGTAGCGTGTTTTCCCTGTTGTCATGGTGCTGTTCCTTTCTTTTCAGGCTCTTCCGCAGACAGTTCGTCGAAGCCCAACACCCTCATCCCGAGACGCCGAGCAGGCCCAAGCAGAGCCTCGACTTCGGCGAACGAACCGCCGACTGTCGTGAAGACGCCGTTTGTGCGAGCGACCTCCGGGAGATGCGCCACGGCTGCGTCAATCGACTTAGAATCCAGCCGGTAGCCGTACAGCGTCCGCATCCACGCGCCGCCTTGCGGCAGATCGCCCATTCCAATGGTTGCCGATCCAAGGTCGGATGTCTCCGAGCGGTTGCGGCGGAAATGCCAGAAGGCGATGCGCCCGTCCGTCACGTCGTTGCAATCGCCCTCAGGATAGGCCCAGTGCCTCGGCTCCAGCCCCGCCGTCCGCGCCGATGCAAGCTGCGGCTCGATTTCGCATGCGATATATTCCTCTGGCGTACCGCCCTGGCGCATGACGAAATCGACCGCATTGAGTCCGGCTAGACCGTTCAGACCGACCGTGTGCCCCTCCGCCGTGAACGCGGAAACAGAATCCCGGTCAAGAGTCCCGCGAACGAAAAACGTAGCGTGCGCATCGTGCCGCCTGAATACCGGCAACAGCGGACGGTAAGCGTCAAGCGCGCCATCGAAGGTTAGGCACAGGACTCCGTTTGTGGCCACGGGACGGTACTTGCCGAAGCGGACACCTTCAACCGTGACGCCGCTCGTCTTCTGTATCTCGACCGACGCCTCCGGTGCGCTCGTCTCGACGACGATGTTGCGGAACGTGAAGTCTTCCGCGGGATTATCCTCGGTCCCAAGGACGCGAATACCGATCGCGCCATATTTCGCGCGGACGTTTTCCATTGTGAAACGGCGGAAGCGCGTGTGATGTACGCCGTGGCGCTCGATGGCGTAGGGATTGGGGCTGTACGCATGCGAGAGCCCGCACAGCCAGACATAGACGTTGTCAACCATGATGTCGGAGACGCGAATGTCCTCGACCGTTCCGCCGCGCGCCGGATTCGACTTCATGTAGCAGAGTCCTGCCGCGTTCACGACATGGCAGTCGTGTACCCAGACGTTGCGGATGCCGCCCGAAAGCTCCGACCCGCAAGCTACGAGCGAATGACCGTTGAGGACGCGGCAGTTGCGCATCTCGAAGTTCTCCGTCGCGCACCCTACGCGCCGTCCGTCGCGGTCGCGCCCCGCCTTGATCGCGACAACGTCGTCGCCCTGGTCGAAGCAGACGTTCTCGACGAGCATGTTGCGCGTCCCCTCCGGATCGATGCCGTCTGTGTTGTGGCCGTGCGCACGCCCCGTCAAGTCGCGGCAGACGACGTTTTCGCAACAGACAAAATTAAAGCACCAGAACGGGCTGTCCACCCAACTAATACCCTCGACAAGGATGTTCGCCGAGCGGTTGAACTGGACGAGATGCGGCCGTAGCGTGCCCGGCCCCAGCGTCGCGTCACGTGCCGAGAGCGGCGTGTCGTCCTCGCCCCAGGCGCGGAGCGTGTTGACCTTTCGGTCGAGAGAGCCGTCGGCCTTGTCGGAATAGTAGCCGGCGTACCATCGTTTTGTACGCGCCTTCAGCTTGCCGCGCCCCGTGATGGCGACGTTCGTCGCCCCGTAGGCATAGACGAGCGGCGAGTAGTTGAGGCACTCAGTGCCCTCCCAGTTCACGCGCACCGGCGGCAGGTAGTCGGACTTCTCGTCGGAGAAGAGGATCGTTGCGCCTTCGGCAAGATGAAGCTCGACGTTGCTCTTGAGATGGATCGGGCCTGTGAGATAGGCGCCCGCCGCGACCGTCACGCGGCCGCCGCCCGCCCGAACACATGCGTCTATGGCCGCCCGGAAGGCCTCCGTGTTCGCAGTCTTGCCGTCCCCAATCGCCCCATAGGCGGCGGTTGGGAAATCGTGAGCGGGAATCTCCGGCGCGCGAATCGATCCGAAGAACGTCTCATAGACCGCGCCGCCTCGCGCAACGAGCGAACGGCCTTCTGACAATCTGCCTACCTCGTTCAACAGAACGCGCTCTGCGAAGGAATCAAGACGAAGTGCGCCGAAATCGAGCGACGTGTCCTCTGAGAAGAGGAACGGCGAGAGCATGTAGATCGGAAGCCACGTCACGTTTGCGCGCCGCGCTGCGACGCAGAAGCGGTCCTTTCCATTGTCGAGATAGGCGATTGGCTCGATGCCTTCCGCAAGCTGAACTTCCTGTGCGCATACGGCTTTGCCATTTCCGTTGCAGTTTGCGTTGTGGCGGAGCGGATAGCGCTTCCCGGCGTAGTCGAGGCGCATCTTCCGCCAGTCGCGACATGCGCCCTCGCTCGCCCATCCCGGCGAAGCGGGGACCTCTTCGCAGGCCCGGTCCACAAGAAAGTCCGCCAGTCCTGTGACATTCAGCGGATCGCCCTTCCCGACGACAAGCGGACGGCCCGACGCCTTGCGGTCATGCTCCGCCGTTGGATTCTGCCCCGATATGTAGATGAGCCGCCCGCCAGCCTTGCGAAACGCGACGATCGCCGCGGCCTGTTCGGCCGTGGGCGCATCGTTGCCGAGCACAGCGATTACGACAGGCGTATCGGAGGCCGAAAGGTCGCCATCCTTCAAACCGCGCAGCGAGATGCCCTTCACAGCCCAGCCATTGTCGCGCAGGGTTCGTCCGCACGCACCCGCGACAATGCGTCCGACATAGGACTGCGCTCCAGCATCCCACGAGCCGAGCGACTCGCAGATAACGCCGACCATGCCTTTGGTTTTGGAAGGGTTGCGGCTCATGTCGAACAAATCGCCGAACACGGCCTGCTTCGCCGGATCGCACTTATCCTCGAGTTCCGCCGCGCTCCTGTCGAACCGATCCTTGAAGTCCTCCGCCGGAAGCGGCGCCTCGGCGGAACGGTTCACCCAGCACGTCCAAGTGATATCCACGAGCGCCTTTACCTGCATCGCCAGAAGATCCGCGAGCGCGTCCGACGGATTGTCGCATTTCGCGAAGCCGATCTCAGCTTCTTTCTCGGCTGCGTACGAGCGCTGTGGCACGACCTGCAGGCAGTGCCAGAGAACCTGCTCGCGGAAGCCCTCCGCCGGCGGAAGGCGCGGACGGTATCCGCGCAGCTTTTCACGCGCGAGCTTGACCACAAGGCCGTCGCTTCTGAAGCCGAAGTCGTTCTTAGCGCCGTGCTCGACCTTCTTCGCACCGCAGTCGACACCCTCAATGCGGCAGAACCTTACAAAGTCCAGAAGCGGCGGATGATTCAGAGCCGACTCGTCGCCGACCTGATGCGTCAGCACCGAGAGGTAGAAAGCAGCCTTGTGGCTCTCTCCCCTGGCGAACGCACGAGAGAGAAGCGTCATAAACGTCGCCTTGCCGTCCTCTGTGTGCATCCAGTTCGTGAAGAACCCACGCGAGGCGATGACATCGCGGTCGCGCCTGCCGACGACCTCCTCTATGTCGTCCAGCGTGCGGAAGCGCTGCGGCTCCCATTCCGTCATGTCCGGGAAGTGGCAATATTCTAGCAACGTGCCGAAGTCGTCAAAGGTGTAGAACGATTTGATCTCCTCGGGAAGAGTCTCGCCGACAAGCTGCGCAAGCTCGTCGTGCTCCACGTCCCAAGCGAAAGTGGCGCAGCAGCAGGCAAGGAAGAACGCCGCCGCCAGCCAGTAGCGGAAGCCGCACCTGCGCCATGAAATCCCAATCATCCTACACCGTCTCCCCGCGCTTGAACGCGATGGCTATGGAGCAAGGAACGACCTTGCCTGTGTCAAGATATGTCGAGGCAGCCTCGCCGATGCGGATGCCCGACTCAGCTGGATCGTACTCGACCCGCGTGAGGCTCTGCGCATGAACTGGTCCTAAACCCTTGTTCGACATCGTGGCGAAGCGAAGGTCCTGCGGCATGCGGACGCCCTTTCGGTCTATCGCCGACAGGATGCCCGCAGCGAGATAGTCGTCGTTGCATACGACTACGTCCTCCTTGACGCCACCATCCGCAAGCATCTTCTCGAACATCTGCAGCCCTGCTCGCTGGATGCACTCCTGCACGTTCCTGCCGCCTATCGGGCGAATGGGCATGCTGCGAACCTTCAACCCAGCGCGTTCAAGCTCGCCTGCAAACGAATTCCTGGCGGCAGGGTGCTGATAGACGGAAAGAACCGTCTTGACGCCAGCCGACCGCAGCGTCCGCGCCAGCTCCGACAGTGCGCCAGTCAAGTCGTCGCCGACGGAAAAGATTGACTCTTTGGACGGACTGTGCGACCTCACCTCGACGAACGGAATCCCCAACCTGGAGACATGTGCGGCAACCTGCGGCGGCGTCTCGAAGAGGACAATGAGCTTGACGGAGGCGTCCAGCATCATGTTCACCGTCGTCACGTCCGCATCTTCCAGTCGTGCCGAGACCTCGACGGATGCATAAAGCCACCCGTTGCGGCGAAGTACCGAACCCATGCTGTTTTCGAGGACGCTCGTGAAGTACATGCCGGGCGGGCCCGCCTTGATGCCCAGCACCGACCCGCGCCAGGAACGCCCGCCTGACGCGCAGACCGTAAGCCCGACGCGCGGACGCGCCGCCAGAAGCCCCTCGCGGCAGAGCCGCTTCACGGCGTTGCGGATCGTGATCTCGCTCACTCCAAACATCACAGCAAGCTTGCGAACGCCCGGAAGCACCGTCCCGTCCGCATACGCGCCGCTTCTGATCGTGCGCGCGAACCCGCTCACGAGCTGGTCTTCCATGCTCGTGCCTATCTGCCGCATCACCGCAAACGGAGGCTTGAAACCTTTTTCTCGTTTCATCGCCACCTATTATACACAATAATCGCAGATTGTGTCAAGCGGCAAATTCACCATCGAGATTCCCGAAGGTCACTTTCACGCTGCTTTCGGTGTCCGGCGAACGCGGCTCGCCATGGGGTCTGACCCCATGGCACGCGCTATTTAGCGCTGGCTGGCGCTTTTGTGCGCGGCGGTGCAGAGCGCGAGGTTGTGGATCGCGTCGTCGAGCGAAAGGCGCTTGCCCGAGGCAACGCTCGTGGCGTGCTTTTCGACTATGGCCTGATAGATGTTTCGGATCCGCGACGGCTTTACAGCCTTCAACGTCCTGCCGTCGTCAATCTCAAGGCGTATGCGGATCGGCTCGTCGTCGTAGCCCGAAAGCTGGAACATCGTGCCGTACCCGCGCATGACCGCCCTTTCGCCGTAGACTTCGTATACAAGGTTCGTGAGCGTGCCGGCAAGACCTCCGCGCTTTTCGGAAAACGCAGCCCTGACGCTGCCCTGCGTTCCGTCCTCGAAGAAGAACTTTATGTACGCGCCGTCCTCCGACTTTATGTCCATGATCTTCGGATAGTAGACTGCCGCGACCTTGGCAATCTTCTTTCCCAGCACGAATTCCGCGACGTAGAAGCAGTGGCTCGCGACATCGCCGATCGGACCTCCCATCTCCTCAACCTTGCAGCAGCGCCACGTCACCGCCTCCTTCGGATCGTACCCGAACGCAAACTCCATGTGAAAGCAGCAGTCGTCGACCGCACCGAGGCGTCCGGACCGCACAGCCCTGGCGGCGGCGATGTTCCATGCGTTGTTCACCATCATGCGGTTGACGGTAATGGACAGGCCCTTTCGCTTCGCAAGCGCCTCCATCTTCTTTGCATCGGCGACGCACGTGGCCGCAGGCTTTTCGACAATGACGTGCTTGCCCGCTTTCAGGGCCTTCATTGCAATCTGCGCGTGGGGTCAAAAGGGTCGGAGCTTATTGATACAGCTCTATTGATACAGTAACTCATGCTAGCTTTTACTCCTGCCTCTACGCGACGCATCAGCGCAACCGCGCGGTCCTTCTCCTCGTCGTCAAGGAAGAACGCCCGGTGCGCAAGCCGGCTGACAAGGTGATAGCACCTGTTCTGCTCGATCACCCTGTTCTTTCTCATGTGGACATTATACCAAAACTCGGCTACTGTATAAATTTTACTGTATCAATAAGCTCTGACCCTTCATTCCCCTTGAGAGCTTCTCCCACACCTTCAAGAATGGGAAGAATGGCCGGCAATCCTGTTTTGCTTTGCACTATTGAAATAGTACCATAGCGCCAATCCATGTCACCCAGCCTTAGGGTTGCTATATCACAGCACCTGAGACCGAATGCAGCGCCGATAAGAATGA
>JAEEGL017109127.1_pt1 | contig 20048 bp, 18 predicted proteins | sample 9134231 | NCBI WGS metagenome assembly JAEEGL01 (sample SAMN16246548, study PRJNA631951) | gut metagenome | biome: gut microbiome; feature: rumen; material: fiber-attached | host: Bos | place: Iran: Karaj | collected 2018-10
GCTGAGTATTGCTGACGATAATGTCACAAATACATCTGCGGCTCTTGAGGAGCTTTCAGCCAGCATGGAGACGGTTTCAGGTAATGTTTCTCATATCAATGACAGCGTTGAGAGCGTAAAGACTGCTGCTCAGGACATTGCTGATCAGGCAACTGAAGGCTCTAAGACAGCTGGAGATATTAAGGCGGAAGCAGACGAACTCAAGGCAAGAGTAATAAAGAAGAAACAGGAAGCAGGAGACCAGGTGGAGAGCTTGTCCTCTACACTTATGGCTTCTGTTCAAGAATCAGCGAAGGTTGCTCAGATCAACGAGCTTACTAAGGTAATTCTGGATATCGCGAGCCAGACAAACCTCCTTGCGCTCAATGCTTCAATTGAGGCTGCAAGAGCCGGAGAAGCAGGAAAGGGATTCTCGGTAGTTGCTACTGAGATCAGCTCTCTTGCGGATAACAGCAGACAGACAGCTGCTAACATTCAGGATATCAGTAATGAAGTAACCGAGGCTGTTAATAACCTCGCAAAGAATGCCCAGGCCGTTCTTGATTATATCAATGGCCAGGTAATAAGTGACTACGACGAGTTTGTTGCTACAGGTGAAAAATACGAGCATACCGCAGATATAATGGAAGAGATGCTTGGAAACTTCAACGATAAGGCGGAGAACCTTAATGACATCATGCAGGAGATGGTTGAATCTGTTCAGCTTATCAGCACTTCTGTAATTGAGAGTTCACAGGCTATATCCCAGTCAGCTGAAAGCTCACAGGAAATCGTCGGAGGTATCAAGAAGATTTCAGCAGCTATCAACAGAAATACTGAGGTTACTGAACAACTTAGCGATACAACTCAGAAGTTTGCTCTGCTATAATATGATAATAGAATTGCGATAGTTGATTATAACAAGCAATTCGCATAATCATAATATATAAAAGTTTTGGGGAGAAAAAATGAGCGAGCTTAAGTTTGTAGACATCAGTGAGATCAGTAATATCAACATATTTGGCAGAATGGGGAAAATGAGAAGGCCGCTTCCGCTTCTTTTTAACGGAAGTGCTGTAGAGGTTGTGATTACAGGCTCTGACCTTTGGATCGACCTTGAGACAGACTCCGATTTTCATGAGCCGTGGGTGGCTTATGAGATTAACGGCGCATTTATGGGAAGACAGATGCTTCTTCCGGGTGAGCACAGACTGTGCCTTTTCAGGAATATGGAGCCAACAACACCAAAGCGTGTGAGATTTTACCGTGAGCTTCAGGCCATGAGTGAGGATGATAAGTGTAAGGTCCTTGTAAAGGGGCTTGAGATTGATGTAAACGGCGAGTTTAAAGAAGTACCAAAATATAACAGAAAGATTGAATTTATCGGCGACAGCATTACTTCAGGTGAAGGTAGCTATGGCTGTGTTACAGATGTGGACTGGCTTGCAATGTACATGAGTGCATCAGTCAACTATGCAACAATGACGGCAAAAGAGTTAAATGCAGACTACCACATTATTTCCCAGGGAGGCTGGGGCGTGTACTGCGGATGGGACAATGACCCGAGGCACAACATTCCTTCTGTATATGAGAAGGTGTGTGGTCTTGCAACAGGACCTTCCAATGAGGCAATGGGAACACAGGAGCCATACGATTTTGCCAGCTGGCAGCCGGATGTGATTGTTGTAAACCTTGGTACAAACGATATTACAGCATTCTCACAGCCGCCAATCCTTAATCCTGAAGACGGAAAGATGTACAAGCAGCGCAGAAACGAAGATGGCTCACTTAATCGCGAGGATGAACTCAAGGTAGAGGGGGCTATAGTTAATTTCCTTACTATGCTTAGAAAGCACAATCCAAAGGCGCATATAGCATGGTGCTACGGAATGCTCTGGTGTGACCTCAATATGACAATCACAGAAGCTATGAGCACATATAGGGAAAAGACAGGTGACACCAATATTTCTTTCTTCCAGCTTCCAAATACAACGGAAGAAACTGTAGGCGCCCACATGCATCCCGGCAGAAAGTCACATGAAAATGCGACAAAGGCACTTACAAATTTCCTGAGAATTCAGATGGGATGGTAAAACGGGGAAATCGTTATCTGACGCGAGTATCCTCAATATTGATATTTAGATTTCAACCTACCTATGATAAAATTCAACATAGGTAGGTTTTTGCAATTTCGCCATCCGGCATAGATTTTATATCTGGCGAGATTGTGTTTCTTAAGGCAACGTAGTGTGTTACGGAGGGCATAATTATGGACAATTCTTTTCCTGAGATCAAAACGTTTTTTGGCTTTGGATGTATGAGACTTCCTATGAAGGGCTCGGAGGTTGATATTGAGCAGTTCAAGGAGATGACAGATTACTTTTTGGAGAATGGTTTTAACTATTTTGATACAGCTCACGGATATATTGATGGCAAATCAGAGAAGGCAATAAAGGTTGCGCTTACTGACAGATATCCGAGAGACAAATATCTTTTGACAGATAAGCTCACTGAGCCATATTTCAGCAAGGAAGAGGATATCAGACCTTTCTTCCAGTCTCAGCTTGATGCCTGTGGCGTTGAGTATTTTGACTTCTATCTTATGCACGCTCAGAATGCAAATAACTTCGAGCATTTCAAGAAGTGCAGAGCTTATGAGACTGCTTTTGAACTGAAAAAAGAGGGAAAGATCAGACACGTAGGTCTTTCTTTCCACGATAAGGCTACAGTTCTCGATAAGATCCTTACAACATATCCTGAGATCGAGATTGTACAGATCCAGTTTAACTATGTGGATTATGAGGATTCACCGGCTGAGAGCCGCAAGGTATATGAGGTTGCCAGAAAGCATGGCAAGCCTATCATTGTTATGGAGCCTGTAAAGGGAGGAAGCCTTGTAAATCTTCCTGATGAGGCACAAAAGGTATTTGATGACCTCGGAAGCGGACTTTCAAATGCAAGCTATGCTCTTAGATTTGCCACAGGATTTGATGGCATAAGAGTTGTTCTTTCAGGAATGAGCGACATGGCTCAGATGAAGGACAACGTATCCTTTATGAAGGACTTCAAGCCTCTTTCAGATGTAGAGATGGAGGCCGTTGCAAAGGTTACAGCTCTTTATAAGAACCTTAAGATGATCCCATGTACATCATGCCATTACTGCGTTGAAGAGAATCATTGTCCAATGGACATCATGATTCCTGAGCTTTTTGCATGTCTTAACATGAAGAGAGTATTTAATGACTGGGGCCAGTTCCATCAGTATAAAAATGTTCTCACTGTTAACAATGGAAAGGCAAGCGCCTGCATTGAGTGTGGTGGATGCGAAGCAGTATGTCCTCAGCAGCTCGAGATCAGATCACTTCTTAAAGAGGTTGCCGCTGAATTTGAGAAATGAAATTAGATACACGGTGCAGAAATATTGCATCATGAAAGGTTTATGAAGGAATAATGAGTAATAAAGATTTAAGAAAAAGAATGCTTGGCGTTTTTACGGCAGGCATTTTGGCATCTGCATCTATCAGCGGATGCGGAGAGGCTTCGCCTGCAAACGGACCTGACGGTGCCACTTACGAGAATAAGTCTGATGAGGCAAATGTGCAGGAGAAAGATGGGGACATTTCAGAATCTACTGACACCGAAGCGACAGAAGGGGCTTTAGACATGGAAGTTTCAAGAACCGTTAAGCTAAATAAGGAAAACATTCAGACATTTAATGATACAAACGGTGATGGTTATGGCGAGTTCCAGGGCTGGGGCACATCTTTGTGCTGGTGGGCCAACAGATGCGGATATTCTGAGAAGCTGACAGCTCAGGCTGCAGAGGCCTTTTTTAACCCTGAGACAGGAATCGGCATGAACATCGGAAGATACAACATTGGTGGCGGAGACAATGTCACCGAGGAAGACATCAGTACTATCGAGAATCCGAGCGCTTTTTTGCATCAGGATCACATCAGAAGATCTGATTCCATCGTTCCCGGTTACGCCACAGATGTCACGGAGATCGACCTTAGTAAAAACAGCAAGTCCTATTATGAGGAGAACTTTGCAAGAGCAGATTTTGACTGCGGATTTGCCTGGAACTACGACTGGGATGCAGACAAGAATCAGATGAATATTCTTCTTGCTGCGGCAAAGGCTGCGGGAGATGAATTTATCGGCGAAGCATTTTCAAATTCACCGCCATATTTTATGACAGTCAGCGGATGCAGTTCAGGAAACGTGGAGCCATCCGAGGATAATTTAAGAGAAGACTCTTTTACCGCATTTGCATGCTATATGGCAGATGTTATCGAGCACTGGGCAAAAGAGGGTGTGATAACCTTCCAGAGCGCTTCTCCAATGAATGAGCCTGCAACCAGCTACTGGGGAGCCTTTAGCGAAAAGCAGGAGGGATGCCACTTCACACAGGGAGAGGTTCAGTCAAGGATCCTTGTTGAGCTTAACAATGAGCTTAAGAATAAGGGACTTGATATCATAATCTGCGGAACAGATGAGACTAACATCGACTCTGCTATCACCTCATACCAGCACCTGACACCTGAGGCAAAAGAGGTTGTTACAAGAATAGACACTCACGCTTACCAGGGAACAATGAGAAAAATGCTTAAGACTACTGCTGAAGATGCGGGCGTCAATCTTTGGATGAGTGAGGTTGATGGCACTTACACTATGAGCAAAAAGACAGGGGCTATGAGCGCAGCTCTTGGATTTGCTGAAGAGATCATGAAGGACTTAAACGGACTTATGCCAACAGCATGGATCATGTGGGATGCTGTAGACCTTCATGTTGATAGCAAGAATAAGTACGACACATGCTCAAGGGCTGAGGCAGACAGAATTATCAAAGACGGCGATCCATTCTGGGGAATCGCCATTGCGGACCATGACAAGGAAGAGCTTCTTCTTAGTAAGAAGTATTATGCATACGGACAGTTTTCCAAGTACATAAGACCTGGTTACTGCCTTGTTGAGTCAAGTGATGTTACTGTTGCAGCTTATAGTCCTGAGGATAAGAGCGTTGTAATCGTAGTTCTTAATTCAAATACAGACGACCAGAAGTGGGAGTTTGACTTGTCAGATTTTGACGTAGATATGCAGAATATCAAGGCAATCAGGACAAGCGGTGATATCGAGAGCGGAGAAAATCTTTCAGATGTTACGGATACAGATCATATAGACGTAACTGATAAGAAATTTACTGCACTTGTTAAGGGAAGTTCACTCACAACATTTGTGATTTCAAAATAAGATTTTTGAAAAATTTATGTAGTGGAGGTAGTGTATGGAAGACAGACCAGTAGGTAGAAAAAAGAGAGTCGGAGAGGGTGGCTCCGGCGTACACAAGCAGGAACAGGCACTTGGTGGCGGTCCTGTAGGAAGTAGCGATGGCTATTCCGGTAAAACAGGTGGTCCAAGCGGAGGACCTGCAGGTGGCGGACCACAGAGATCAGGTGGAAGAAGCCCTCTGTTCATGATAATTGTCATCATTTTCCTGCTTCTTGGAGGCGGCGGAGGACTTACATCAGTTCTTACAGGCGGTCTTGAATCAGATGACATAGAGATGGTTTCAGACTATCCAAGTACATCTACTCAGACTCAGACATCTACCAGCGTTTCAGGCGGTGTATCTCAGACAGGAGTATCTCAGTCTTCAGGTTCAGGTCTTTCAATGCTGGGATCTCTTCTTGGCGGAAGCTATGGCGCATACTCAGGCGGAAGCATGGCTTCATCAAGCTGGACAGAAGCACCTAACACAGGAAAACTTGACAGAAATGTCAGCGAAAAGGCAAGAGCCAAGAGAACAGTTATTAAGGGCGATGGCAAGGATGTTATAACTATTCTTGTTTACATGTGCGGAGCTGATCTTGAATCAAGAAGCGGTATGGCTACAAGAGACCTTCAGGAGATGATGAAGGCTGATCTTGGAAGCAAAATCAACCTTATTGTTTATACTGGCGGCGCAAAGCAGTGGCAGAATAATGTCATTTCAAATTCCACAAACCAGATTTATCAGGTAAAGGACGGAAAGCTCATTTCCCTCAAGGACAATGTTGGAAACCTTCCTATGACAAAGCCCGGAACACTTTCCGAGTTCATTAAGTGGGGGGCAGCAAGTTTCCCTGCTGACAGATATGACCTTATTTTCTGGGATCATGGCGGCGGCTCTACAGGCGGCTATGGCTATGATGAGAAGTTTTCAACAGCGGGAGCAATGTCTCTTGCAGGAATCAATCAGGCCCTTAATGATGGCGGCGTAACCTTTGATTTTGTTGGCTTTGACACCTGTCTTATGGCAACTGTTGAGAACGCACTTGTTGTTTCAAATTATGCCGATTACCTCGTTGCTTCAGAGGAAACAGAGCCAGGTGTTGGCTGGTACTACACAGACTGGCTCACAGCCCTTGGAAAAAACACTTCCATGGAGACTCTGGAAATTGGCAAGAATATCATAGACTCTTTTACCGCAGCATGTAACCAGACTTGTCCAGGACAGAAGACAACTCTTTCACTTATTGACCTGGCAGAGCTTTCCGAGACAGTTCCTACAGAGCTTGCTGATTTTGCAAAAGATACTTCAAAGATGATTAGTAATGACAATTATCAGCAAGTATCAAATGCCCGCAGCAGCACAAGAGAGTTTGCTGCATCATCAAGGATAGACCAGGTTGATCTTGTTGACTTTGCCAACAGAGTTGGAACTGTCGAGGCAAAAGAGCTTGCGACAACCTTAAAGAGCGCGATCAAGTACAACCAGACCAGCTCAAATATGACTAATGCCTACGGCCTTTCAATCTATTTCCCTTATAAAAAGGCTTCAAAGGTAGATTCCATGGTCGATACCTATGAGGATATCGGTATGGATGAGGAGTACGCTAAGTGTATCCAGAGCTTTGCTTCTCTCGAGGTTGCAGGACAGGTAGCAAGTGGTGGAACAGGCTCTGCTATGCCATCTCTCTTTGGTGATATGGGTTCATCCTCAGGCAGTGCAGCATCAGCTGAGATGATCACTCAGCTCCTCACAAGCTTTTTATCCAGTGACTTTAGCAGCGTCTCAGGACTTTCCGCATCAAATACTTCTTTCCTTGGAAAGAGCCTTGATGTAGAGCAGGCTGCAAACTATATTGCAAAGACACGGTTTGATTCATCAAATCTTATCTGGACAACAAATACAGAGGATTACACCTGCATTTCGCTTACAAGCGACCAGTGGAAACTTGTTCAGGATTTAAGACTCAACGCTTTCTATGATGATGGCGAGGGTTATGTAGACCTTGGTCTTGATACTATTATGGAGTTCGATGAAGAGGGAAATCTTCTTGCTCCTGAAGACAAGACCTGGCTTGGAATTGATAAGCAGATTGTTGCTTTCTACGTTATTGATGCTCAGGGTGATGATGATAATTACACAATCACCGGACGCGTTCCTTGCGAGATCAACGGCCAGAGAGCAAACCTCATTATCGTATTTAATGAGGAGAATGAGTATGGATGCGTGGCTGGAGCCTGCTATGACTATGTAGATGGCGAGACAGATACTATCGCCAAGAACCTGACTGAGATTGAGGTTGGCGATACCATCAGATACCTCTGCGATTACTACACCTATGATCAGAAGTATCAGAGCAAGTACTACCTCGGAGAGACAATGACAGTTTCTCACCCTATGGAAGAGATGTATCTTGAAAACCTCTATATGGGCGATAATCCGGCACTTCTTACTTACAGATTTACAGATATTTACGGTCAGAACTACTGGACACCTGCACTAAAGTACTAAAATATTCTTAGATAAAATCCGCCTCTCTTGCCATTTGCAGGGGAGGCGTGACTGTTTATTATCAGAAAAAGTCATAGATCGGAGATATAGTTTTGGAAGAAAAAACAAGGGATTTCCTTGCTGGGAGAGTTAAAGACCTCTCCGGCAGGGCGTACATGAAAGGCATTGTGACAAGTACAGCATTCCTTTCTGTTTCTGAGCTCGCGACCTTTTATAAGATCCTTGCGAGCGAAGGCGTATCGGTCAATCAACACAGGTATGGCGGAGCGGAGTATGTGATCTTTGGCGGGGCAAAAGAAGCTGAGAGGGCGCGGATATGTTTTTTGCCTGAATATCTTGATGAAGAGAGCTTCATGCAGATGGAGGAAGCAGAAAACTCAGTGGTCAAATGCGTTCATATTTCGCCCCTTAACAGCAAGTTTGCAGACGACCTAAATCACAGGGACTATCTTGGGTCTATCATGAATCTTGGAATCGAGAGAGATCAGATTGGAGACATCATAACCGGTGAAAAGGAAGCCTATGTCTTTGCAACACCTGACATTGCAGAGATGATGGTAAAAGAGCTGATAAGGATAAGACACACTTCGGTAAAATGCGAAATCGTAAAGGCATCAGAGTGCGATATTGAGCCAAAGTTTGAGGAGATAAGCGGAAGCGTTGCATCCGAGAGAATTGACGCAATCCTAGCATTTGTCTATCATCTTTCAAGGTCAGAAGCACAAAAACTTATTGAGTCGGAATCTGTTTTCATTGACGGAAGGACGGCTTACAGCGGAGGGTACGACCTAAAGCCCGGAGCAAGAGTTTCGGTAAGAGGACATGGAAAGTTTATTTATAACGGTACAACAAATACCACCAGAAAAGGAAGGCTATTTGTAAGCGTAAAGGTATTTGCTTAAAGGGCAGAAGAAATAATCAGTATTAATATGTATAATTAAGTTTTAGAAGGTCGGCAGTAGAAGATATGTCTTTTACTGCCGATTTTTGGCGCATTTCCACAAAAATAGAGGTGTATCTTTGGAGGAAAAAGCGAAAAAACAATAGTTGAAGGAGATGAACGTGTTCGTTATAATAATAACGAACACGTTCACTTTTGGAGGAAGACATTCATGATCGAGCATTTAAAGGAACAGATTCAGGAAGAGGCTAAGAGACAGATAATCAGTAACGGTTATTCCAAGACAACAATTCGTTCTGTTGCAACTGCATGCAGAATCGGTGTTGGAACTTTATACAACTACTTCAGATCCAAGGATGAGCTTATCACATCATTCATGCTGGATGACTGGCGCATGTGTGTTGAGCGCATGGAAGAGGCATCATCTGCTGATACAGAGGCTTTTCTTCGCGGAGTTCAGAAGGCTCTTTCAGATTTCATCGATAATTATCAGAATCTGTTTCGCGACGAGGATGCAATAAAGGCTTTCGCATCTGTTTTTTCCAAGAGACATGCACAGCTAAGAGGAAAGATTGCAGATATCATCAGCCCTGTTTTTGACAAGACAGAGTTTGAGGACAAGAGATTCTTATCAGAGCATGTAGCAGAATCGATAATAAACTGGTCAATGGAGGGAATCCCCTTTGACAGGCAGTTTAGCATAATTAAAAAAATAATTTTATAAAAGGAGTACAACTATGAGTAGCTTTGAAAACCTGAGGATTGTAGATAATTTTTATCAGACCTCACTGTTTTTCCCAATGCCTACTGTGCTTATCAGCACACTTTGTGAAGATGGAACCACAAACCTTGGACCATATTCACTTGTTCAGCCATATTATGTGGCTGGTAAGGATTACTACGCAATGCTTCTTAATTGCCGTAATTCATCCAACACTGCTCAGAACATCTTGAGAACAGGCAAATGTGCCATCAACTTCATCAACGATGATCCTAAGAATTTCAAGGAAGCAGTTAAGCTTTCATGGCCCGGAGACAAGCCATCAGAGAAGATGCCAAAGTGCAACTTCAAATTGGAGAAGAGCCTTATCGAAGAGGAAAACCCATCAGATAAGCGCCCAATGGTCATGACAGATGCTATCGAGGTAATCGAGTGCACATGGATGAGAGAGCTTGACGGAGCTGCAAACGATCAGCCTGGACAGCTTGAAGGCTATGAGGGACCTTACCACGATTTCAACGGAATCACCAGCAAATTCGGTGCTCATTTCATTCTCAGAATCGACAAGATCCTTATGAAAAAGAAATATTCTGACGCTATCATCAACGGCGTAAGAGCTAAGGACTTCCCACCTCTTCCTGTTGACTATGGTTATCGTGACAGTAAGAACTTCTGGTTCCACAGAAAGAGACACATGAGAGCAGAGCTTCTTCAGGTAAGACAGGCATCACTTCAGTCAGTTCGCTATGCAGCAGACAGAGTTGATGACAAGATCAAGTTCACTGATGATGCGCTCAAGCTTATGCTCAATGTTCCAAGAGTTTTCCTTCCCGCTGCACTTAAGGGCTGTGTTGAATGGGCAAGAGAGAACAATGTTGAGCTTATTACAGAAGAGCACATGAAGATTATTAACGACAAGCGTGCTCAGGAAAAGAAAAAGAAATAATAAGGGGGATCTATAAATATGAAGGTTGTGCTTGCAGGTGCTTATGGAAATCTTGGTGCAGACATTTTCAGAACACTTATAAATGAGGGACATGAGGTAGTAGCTCTTGATATGGCTCAGCGCGAAATTGGCGTTGACAAGAATTTTACATTCAAGAAGGTGGATGTAACAAATCCTGAGACACTTAAGGGAACCTGCGACGGAGCAGATGTTGTTATCACAACAGTAGGACTCACAAAGGGTTCAGCAACAATATCCAATTACGATATCGACTACAAGGGAAACCTCAATCTTTTAAATGAGGCTAAAAGAGCAGGAGTTAAGAATTTTACTTATATTTCAGTTATCAAGGCTGACAAAGCTCCTGATGTTCCTATGGTTCATGCAAAATATCTTTTCGAAGAAGAGCTTAAAAAGAGCGGTCTTACATATGTAATTCACCGTCCAACAGGATACTTCTACGATATCGTAAAGGTATTTAAGCCAATGATCGAGAAAGGTGAAGTTACACTTCTTGGCAAAGAGGCAGTTCACGCAAATGTTATCTCAACACAGGACTTTGGTGAATTTATCGTAAAGCACATGCTTGATGATAATAAGGTTTACAATGTCGGCGGAAAAGAGACATATTCTTACGAAGAGATCGCGAATATGTGCTTTGAAGCAGCAGGCAAGACTCCTGTTGTAAAGAGAGCTCCTGTTTGGCTTTTCGATGTTCTTGCTTTTGTAAACAAGCTTAAGAAGAACGGCAAAGAAGCAATCATCCGTTTCTCCAAGTTCACACTTACACAGGATATGGTTGGAGATACTGTTTACGGCGATATGAGCTTTAAAGAGTATATAAAAGAGAGCTTTAACAAGTAATCAACAGGAGAGTGTTTGTTATGTGGTGGAATTATTTATTGATTATCTGCATAGTTTGTGCAGTTCTCAGTTCAGTAGGCTTTATTAAATATGTGTACTTTTTATCTATAGGCTATGGCTTTGCAGTAGCAGGCGGCGGAGTTGCTGCACTTGTTATTGCACTTAAGAATGGCTGGACAGATGGAGTATTGTGGCTTGCAGTTCTTCAGGCAATTCTTTTCATTGCTTATGGAGCAAGACTTTCAGGCTTCCTTCTCGTAAGAGAGCTTAAGAGTGCAGGCTTCCAGAACGCAATCAAGAACGAGATCAGCGGTTTCAAGAAGCTTCCTATTTTTGTCAGCATTCCTCTTTGGCTTTGTGTTGCAGCTCTTTATACAGCACAGGTAAGCCCTATGTTCTACAGATATGCCAATCAGTCAAAGGATATAGTTGTTCCTGTAATCGGAATCATCATATCTGTTTGCGGACTTATTCTGGAGTCTCTTGCTGACAAGCAGAAATCAGAGCAGAAAAAGGCAAATCCTAAGATGGTAGCAACTCAGGGCCTTTATAAGATTGTAAGATGCCCTAACTACCTTGGAGAGATCATCTTCTGGACAGGCGTATTTATCAGCGGAATCACAACATATAACGGTGTAGGACAGTGGATCATGGCAATTGTAGCTTATGTTTCTATTGTTTACATCATGTTTAACGGCGCACAGCGTCTCGAGAAGAGACAGATGGCTCGTTACGGTGAGGACAAAGCATACAATGATTATGCTGACAAGACACCTATCATCATACCTTTTTTACCAATCTATCATTTGAATAAAAAATGAAAAACTTTGGAGGATAAATGAAAGACTTTAGTATTAGCATGTCACTCTTTGATTTTATCCCGGTTCTACTTTTTGCGATAGCAGCGGTAATGCTCCAGAGAGATTTGTATTATAAGATGAGTAAAGGTGCTTTTGCACTTTTTGCAGCGGGAACAATAGACATCGTTTTTGCTGGATTTTGCAAGGCTACATATAAGCTTTTATATGCGATGGGCGTGTGTGATTTTCAGGCACTTAACTCATTGTATTTCCCTGTAATCTCTGTAGGATTTCTTCTTGCGGGTCTTGGACTTGTGGCAATGCTCACAGTCAAGCAGGGTGAAAATGCAGCTCGCTGCGTCGCAGCACCGGCAGTATTTAGTGGAACGGGAATAATGATCGCTTTTATGATAGCAGGACTTGCCATGATCAACACCGTACTTGGCATAGTTGCTTTCAGATTAAAAAAGCCTTTGATCATAGTTTTACTGGTTATATCATTCCTTTGTTCTCTTAGCATGGGATATCTCTCATCAAAAGATTTTGATGCAGCAATCTGGAACTGGATCGCAGAGGGAATAAATATCGTAGGACAGGGATCGCTTCTTTTAAGTGTAATACTTCTTAGAAAAGCGGGAATTGCTTCTCTGACATTTAAATAATTAGCAAAAAAGAGGATCAGGCTCTTGGATGGGCCTGATCCATTTCTTTTTTGAGGGAGAAGAAAATTCATGATTTAAAGAACCATGAGATATTTACAATATTCTTAGATCAAATCCAAAAATATCTAATCACATAAGTGATTCAACACACTCTGATACCTTCTTCATATCAGCAGTTGGCTCGAAACGAGCAACAACGTTTCCTTCGCGGTCGATTACGAACTTGGTGAAGTTCCACTTGATATCAGGATTGTTCTTGTAATCCTTATCAATCTTCTTGAGCATAACGCCCATTGCAAGTGCTGCAGGTCCCTTTCCGAAGCCTTCAAAGCCCTTCTGCTCTTTAAGGAACTTGTAAAGAGGGAGCTGGCCTTCGCCATTAACTTCTGACTTCTTCATCTGAGGGAACATTGTATTGTAATGGAGCTGGCAGAACTCGTGGATCTCTTCATCAGTTCCGGGAGTCTGTCCTGCAAACTGGTTACATGGAATATCGAGAACTTCGAAGCCATCCTCATGGAACTTCTCATACATTGCTTCGATATCCTTGTAATGAGGTGTGAAGCCACAGCCTGTTGCAGTATTAACGACAAGGACTACCTTGCCCTTATAGTTGTCCATCTTAAACTCATTACCCTGAGCATCAGTTACTGAATAGTCGTAAAATCCCATTGTGAACCTCCTTATGTTTGTTTTGTATGTATACGTAAACGGTTTATCGACTTGATTTAATATGATTATATTGTGCGCAATCTAAAATGTCAATATCTAATTTCAATTTTTTCTTTAAACTTATCCTGTGAGTGTTTACAATATATACAGAGTATTCGCAGGAGTATTATTTAATGCATGATTATATAGTGTTTGATCTTGAATGGAATCAGGGTGAAGCGCCTGCTCAAAAAGATGGTAAGACGCTTAACTTTGAGATCGTCGAGATCGGAGCAATTAAACTTAATAGTAAAAAAGAGAAAATAGGCGAGTTTTCAAGACTTATTAAGCCTCAGGTTCATCTTCAGATGCACAGGATAACCGGGAGGCTTATTCATCTTACTATGGAAGACCTGGAAAAAGGCGGATCTTTTCAGGAGGTTGCAAGAGAATTTCTTGACTGGTGCGGAGAGGATCCGATGTTTTGTAGCTGGGGGCCACTTGATCTGTCAGAGTTCCAGCGCAATCTTGATTTCTTTGGAATGGAGCTTTTGTCAGACAGACCAATAGCTTTTTATGATGCTCAGAAGCTGTACAGCCTTGCGTATGACGATGGCAAGACCAGGAAATCTTTAGAGACAGCAGTGGATGAGATGAAGCTTGAAAAAGATATTCCGTTCCACAGAGCGCTGGCTGATGCAGAGTATACAGCCAAGATTTTCAGGACATTCAATGATAAAGTGCTTCAGAAGGTCTCTTTTGACACCTATGTAACTCCCAAAACTAGGAGCCAGGAGATCAAGATTACCTTCGACAATTATCATAAGTATATCTCCAGAGAGTTTGATACTAAGGAAGACATACTTGAGAATATGGAGATCATGAGCACAAGATGCTACCTGTGTCATCATAATATCCGTAGGAAGATCAAATGGTTTTCACCAAACGGTAAGCACTATTATGCTGTTGCTTTTTGTGATAAGCACGGCTTTATGAAGGCAAAGGTCAGGATAAAAAAAGCTGAGAACGGAAGGCTCTACGTTGTAAAAACCTGCAGGTTCATACCCAAAGAAGACGTGGATGCCATGAAACTCAGACAGCTTAAGGCAAAAAAGAGGCAGAACCCGGATTGATGTTTCGGGTTCTGCCTTTTCTATTACTAATTATTTATATTGCCGAGAAACTTTAGCGCCTCTTGGTGCGAAGTTTGCTGCGATTGAATTCTTTTTTTCTTCGATTAAATCTAATGCGGTCGTTTCTGCTGGAATATTTATTGTTTGCGCGTATCCTTGTTACTATTGACCCGATGATTGAAACTATAACAACAAAAATGGCAGCGAAAGCGATAAGTATCTTTATATTAATATATATTGTTCTCGACTGAGGAACTTCGGAAACGCTTTGTTGTCCGGAAAGCCCCATATAGCAGATGAATGCTTCACCGATTGGGACTCCATTGTAGCTGTAGTTTACCTTTGCAATAGCAGTTGGGTGCGCGAGTTTGTCTTCATCCGAAATATCATAGGAGATATTGTAGGTTGTATCAGTTATCTTGGCCGTTCTTGGAATTATCAGAGTACTGTCGTCATCAATATTGAGAATTGTTCCTGACCTTCCAAACACGTCATGCTCTGATTCGAAGAACAGAGAATCATTTGGCATGTATCTGGTGTCATTTTCTGCTACATTGAGAAGCTGGAAGTTGTTAAAGCCGTAGTCGAACAGTGTAACGGTATCAGTGAACTGGGCAGGAGATTCTTCTTTTAATACTACGCATATCAGGCGAATGCCATTTTTTTCGGCGCAGGTTACAAGAGTTTCTCTCGCAAGAGAGGTGTAACCGGTCTTGCCACCTATGATTCCATCGTATTTGATCTCACCGTTAATAAGTTTGTGCTTGTTGTTCAAATAAAAATCATCGGGCTGAGTAGCTGTCGGTGTGAAATGATATCTGGGCGTATTTCCGATTCGGCATAGGAGCTCATTGTCAAAAAAGGCTCTAGCGATAAGAGCAAGGTCATAAGCACTTGTATAGTGATTCTCATCCTGAAGACCATTGGTGTTATTGAAATGAGTATTGGTACAGCCAAGCTCTTTAGCCCTGGTATTCATAAGCTTAATAAAGTCATCTATACTGCCACTTACGTGTTCTCCGACAGCATTTGCAACTTCGTTGGCACTTCCGACCATTACTCCGTAAAGCGCCTGTTCAAGGGTTATGGCTTCACCAACATCCATACCGATTGAAGAACCGTCATGTGGAACGCTGAATACTGCGTCGTTGGAAAACTTGATCGTATCTCCAAGACTCGCATTTTCAACAGCAAGCAGGCATGTCATGATCTTGGTAGTACTTGCGGGATAAAGCTCTTCGTGGATATTCTTGGCATAGAGAATCGTTCCGGTTCCGGCATCCATTACTATTGCAGCTTCAGCACCGATCTCAGGGCCATCAGGCCAGCCGGATGTTTCATTGCTCTGTATAGGAAGCTCCTTGCGAAGGGCAGCTTCCGCAGCATAATCAGGCGTGTCGGCAAAAGAAACTACGGAGAACTGTATAAGTGAAAATGCAAGGATCAGAAGAGACAAGAATCCTTTGTATGCAGTTTTTTTGCGGGTTAATAGTATTTTAAACATGCTAGTATCATACACTACTTTGCAAGAGCCCGCAAATGTTGTAAAATCTAATGTATAGTATATTTAGAATAGGATGAGAAATGCGTTTAAGAAATATTGCCGGTTCCAGAGAAGTAATTGCAGATAGCAGGTTCACAGTAAAGGATCCTGAGACTAAAAAAGGACTCTGGAGAAAAGAAGTATTTGGGAACAATAATCCAATCCATTTAGAGATCGGAATGGGAAAAGGAAGATTTCTGATGGATCTGGCAGAACTGAATCCAGAGGTCAATTATATTGGAATCGAGAAGTATTCCAGTGTACTTCTTAGGGCAATACAGAAGCAGGAACAGCGTCAGCTTCCAAACGTGATCTTTATCAGGATGGATGCTGAGAACATTACAGAAGTATTTGCTCCTGCTGAAGTAGACAAGATCTATCTGAATTTTTCTGATCCATGGCCCAAGGACAGGCATGCCAAGAGACGCCTTCCTTCCAGAGAGTTTTTATCCAGATATGATAAGATCCTCAAACCGGAGGGACGAGTAGAGTTTAAGACAGATAATAAAGATCTGTTTGACTTTGCACTCGAGGAGGTTGAGCCTGCAGGATGGACACTGGATGCCGTTACATACGACCTTCACAACGATCCAGTTATGAATGAAGGCAATGTAATGACAGAATATGAGGAGAGGTTCTCATCACTAGGCAATCCAATTTACAAATACATTGTTAGCAGAAAGGGGTAACTTAATGGACTACAGTTTGAACAGTCAGAATTTTGAAGCAGAAGTTTTGAAGAGCAAAGTGCCGGTACTTGTAGATTTTTCCGCTGATTGGTGCGGCCCCTGCAAGATGATGGCGCCACTTATCGACGAGCTTGCCGATGAGTATGAAGGCGAGATGAAAATTGGAAAGATTAATGTTGATCAATCTCCTGATGTAGCGCAGAAATATAATGTTATGTCAATTCCAATGTTTGCTTTCTTCAAGAACGGAGAGGTTGTTGAGACAGCAGTTGGAGCACTTAACAAAGCTAAGTTACAGGCAATTATAGATAGAGTGCTGGCCTAACGGTCAGCACTTTGTTATATCATGAGGGATGTATTTTTTGATATAGCAAATGAAGGGCAAAAAAGTGGCTGATAAGATTACTAACTTCGAAGACTATAAAAAAAGAGAAAATACAAATACAGAAAATACAAATACAGAAGAAATTGATATTCAGATCGAAGATCCATATAACTTTTTCAACGAGCAGGAACGTGAGGAATATTTTCAGGAAAGACAAAAGCAATTGATGTCAGAAAATGCTGAAGAAGCAGGCGAAGATAAGGGCTCTGAAAAAGATACTGAAAAAGATACCAAAAAAGATATTGAAAGTTCCAAGAAGGAGCATATTGAACCGGAAAGAGGACGTAGAAAAAGAATTCCTGAAGTCTCCGATGAAGATGATGAAGGGGATTATGATGAGGATTATGACGACGAAGAGTATGATGAAGAAAAGGATGAGGAAGAAGAGCCCGAAGATGGAGACAATAAGGGCGGATTTCCGATGGAACTCTTTATCAGAATTTCTTCTGCCATAACCGGAATAGTTATTCTTGTTTTGTTGGCAATTGTGGCTAAAGTTAAGATCTACGACAGATATTTTGCAAAGGATCCTGATGAGGTCCAAGAAGTTGTCGCAGCGCTTCCTGCAGGATTCACAGAAAAAAATGATACAGTAACTGTTACTGCTCAGAGCCTTAATCTCAGGTCTACAGCCAGCTCTGAGAGTGATGCAACCATAGTGACTTCTGTATCAAAGGGAACTCAGTTAAAGCGAATTGCTGTAAATCAGGAAGGAACCTGGGCACTGGTTGAATATAATGGCTCGCAGGTCTACGCTTCCATGAAGTACTTAAGTGTAAATGAATAGGCTGAAGATTAATCTTTACGCCTTGAATGAAGCCAAGTGTAGAATTTGTCTAAAGCTTCGGACAGATTCTCACTGGAGCGGGAACAGGAGTCGACTTGGCTGATAACCTGCTCCGAAGAAGTATCTTTTACATAAGAAGCTATTTTGGAGCCGCACTCCTTTTCGAGGGCGCGGTAATCCATATTTATGAGGAGAGTGTTGTGCATCCCGCTTACAGACTGATATAGGTCGGGATATTTTTTTTGCACAATGGCAAACTCATCAAGGATGCGCTCTCTGCTCTGCAGACAGAATAAGAGATAGACAGACTCTACTATTTCAGGAGGTTCAATCTCATCCTGATAGGAGTTGTCTTCGTATCCGTCTTTTGTGGCAAAATACTCACAGATCTCCTGAACAAGGGATCCGATTCGTGAGTTATCATATAGTTTTTGTAGTTCATCAAATTTATTTTCGCTCATATAATAAGAATAGATTTTTTGAATAAAAAAGTAAAGTCAGGGAAAATATATGAAAATTGGGATTTTTGATTCCGGAATCGGTGGATTGTCCGTACTTCATGAGGCATATCACTATCTGCCCGGGCAGGAATACATATTTTATGCTGATGTTGACCATGTTCCTTACGGTCTTAAAACGCCGGAGCAGATAAAAGAATATGCTGTTGAGAACACCGATTTTTTAATTGAGCAGGGAGCACAGGCTCTTGTTGTGGCATGTAACACTGCAACGAGCGTCGCAATCAAAGAGCTCAGGCAGAGATTTGACATTCCTATACTTGGAATGGAGCCTGCTGTAAAGCCTGCGGTGGAGGAAACCAGCAATAAGAGAGTAATGGTCATAGCTACACCGGTTACCATTCGCGAAGATAAGCTTAAAGACTTGCTTCACAGGGTGGATGAAGAGCACAGAGTAGACCTGATGGCCATGCCAAGACTTGTCGAATTTGCAGAAAAAGAGGAATTTGACACAGAGGAAGTTAGAGGTTATATTAGACAACAGTTTTCGTCTTTTGACCCAAAAGATTATAGTGCACTTGTTCTTGGATGTACGCATTTTAACTACTTTAAGCCGCTTTACAGGGAGTTTTTTGGAGAAAGTACGCTGCTTATCGATGGGAATTATGGTACAGTCCATCATCTGGCTGATGTTTTGGGACTTCCTTTTGAAAAAGATCAAGATAATGAAGTCATTTTTGATGACTACCACAAGATGTTGTGTTTAACAAAAACAAATTATTATTTTTCAAAAAATAAAGTTGAAGATGAGAAAACCCTGGAACACTTGAAAAGACTGCATAATAGGCTCGAGGCAGTCAGAAAAATCTAATGTTTTAAGGACTTGAATTAATCAAAATATTGTATTAAGATAATATTGTAACCACAAGATGTAGTTACCAAAATCAATCTTGTGGTTATAATTGTCTACAAATGTGATTGCTATTTAATGAAGGGGGCTGTTTATGAAGATTATTAAGAGAAGTGGCAAAGAGGTCGCTTTTGACGTTGGTAAGATTATTGCGGCTATTGATAAGGCCAACAATGAAGTAACTGAGGAGAAGAAACTCACAGCAGGCCAGATCAGTGATATCGCGACCAGTGTTGAAAAGCTCTGCGCAACACTTACACGTGCTGCCAGCGTTGAGGAAATCCAGGATATGGTAGAGGATGGCCTTATGAAGGCAGGCAAGTATGATGTTGCCAGAAAGTACATCACTTACCGCTACAAGCATGCCCTTGTCAGAAAATCCAATACAACCGATGAGCAGATCATGTCTCTTATTGAGTGCAACAATGAAGAGGTTAAGCAGGAGAATTCCAACAAGAATCCTACTGTTAACAGCGTTCAGAGAGACTATATGGCAGGAGAGGTTTCCAAGGATATCACCAGAAGATTCCTTCTTCCTGAAGATGTAGTCAAGGCTCATGAGGAAGGTCTTATTCACTTCCATGATTCTGATTACTTTGCTCAGCACATGCACAACTGCTGTCTCGTAAACCTTGAGGATATGCTTCAGAATGGTACAGTAATCTCTGAGACCATGATCGAGCGTCCAAAGAGCTTTTCAACAGCATGTAACATTGCAACTCAGGCAATTGCCCAGATTGCAAGTTCACAGTACGGTGGACAGAGTATTTCTCTTTCTCACCTTGCACCGTTTGTACAGGTCAGCCGTGAGAAGTTCCGCAAAGAAACAAGAGAAC
>JAEEGL011803410.1_pt1 | contig 20047 bp, 19 predicted proteins | sample 9134231 | NCBI WGS metagenome assembly JAEEGL01 (sample SAMN16246548, study PRJNA631951) | gut metagenome | biome: gut microbiome; feature: rumen; material: fiber-attached | host: Bos | place: Iran: Karaj | collected 2018-10
AATGGACGCTGAGGCAGGACGCCGAATGTGCATTGGTGACTATATATGAAAACATCACTTTTTTCAATTTCGCTTAGCAAGTGGATTTGCGTGCAATTGTACTAAGTCTAGTTTGTGGAACTTTTTCTTGAAACTCTGGGGATGTCCGTCAGGGACATTACATTCCCTTCGAATTGTAATAAGGAGACCTGCCCATTGAAAATCAGCTCCGCTGATGGGCAGGTCGAGTTCCCGATTTACTGCGACAAGCTTGCAAATCGGGAAATTTATCGACGAACGTACACCCGATAGAAGCTCCACTCATCGAACTAAGAAAAACTATAATTTTAGCTCAATTGTCCTCGGAGCAGGGCATGGAGCCTTAGCTGCCGTGGGCAAGTGAGTTGTGTGGTGGCAGGTTGCCCCTGGGGGCGAGTGCAAGTTATCATGAATAAATTACAAGTTGTCCTTGGGGCAACTTTTTTTTGTTGGGGGAGTGGTATAACTAAGACAGTTAGTATGGAGGAGTGATATGGACGCTAGAGAAATTATTTCAAAGCTTACGTTGATGGAGAAGGCCGCGTTGCTTAGCGGTAAGAATGAGTGGGAGTCGAGGGATATTCCTAGACTTGGGATACAGTCAATTACATTTTCAGATGGACCGCATGGTCTTAGGAGGCAGGAGGGTACTGGTGACCATTTGGGTTTAAATGCATCACTTCCAGCTACATGTTTTCCTACGGCGGCTACAGTTGCAAATAGCTGGGATCCTTCACTTGGTGAGGAAATCGGTGAAGCCCTGGGTGAGGAGGCGCTTGCACAGAGCGTGGATGTTCTTTTGGGGCCAGGTCTCAATATGAAGCGATCTCCTTTGTGCGGCCGAAATTTTGAGTATTTTAGTGAAGATCCAATTCTTGCAGGTAAGATGGCAGCTGCATATGTAAGAGGGATTCAGAGCAAGCATGTTTATTCTTGTCCAAAGCATTTCGCAGTGAATTCGAGAGAGTATAGAAGAATGGCAATGAATGCTGTTGTGGATGAGAGAACTCTTAGGGAGATTTATCTTACCGCATTTGAGATTGCAGTTAAGGAGGGCGGTGCTAAGAGCATCATGTCTTCCTACAACGAAGTGAATGGTAAGTATGCAAATGAAAATGAGCATTTGCTTGTAGATATCTTAAGAGATGAGTGGGGATTTGACGGTTTGGTTGTCACCGATTGGGGCGCAAGCAATGACCACGTGGCAGGTGTTAAGTGCCAGTCAAATGTGGAGATGCCAAATCCAGGACTTGATTCAGCAAGAGAGCTTATAAAGGCTGCTACTGAAGGTGAAGGCAGAATCACCGAGGAGGAGATAGATAAGGCAATTCTTCCAATCATCGAAGCGGCTATCTACTTTAAAGAGAATGATCATACAAAGGACTTTGATGTAGATGCCCATCATGCAATAGCAAAGAAGGCGGCAGTTAATTCTGCGGTGCTATTAAAGAATGATGAACAGATTCTTCCACTTGAAGCTGGAACCAAGGTTTGCCTTAGAGGTCCATTCGTTGACAAGCCACGTTATCAGGGGTCTGGTAGTTCGCAGGTTAATTCAACAAAGATAGAGACAATCGCAGAGCAGATTGAAAACTATGATCTTGTAGTGGTGGATGAACCAGAGGGCGCCGATGTTGTTCTGTTTTTCTTTGGACTTGATGAGATTGCAGAAAGTGAAGGAGGAGACAGAATGTCAATGGATGTTCCTGAGTACCAGATTAAGGAACTTGAAGCATTGACGGTTTATAACAAACACATCATAGGTGTGATGAGTGCAGGTTCCGCTGTAAAGATGCCTTGGATTGATAATCTTCAAGCGTTGCTTCATGGATACCTTGCGGGACAGGCTGGGGCTTCAGCTCTCCTTGATATTATCACTGGAAAGGAAGTTCCTACAGGTAAGCTTTCAGAGTCTTATCCATTCGCATATGCGGACTGTTCAATAGTAAATTACGCGGGAACCGATAGAAGAAATCTCCAATATAGAGAGGGACCATTTATTGGATATCGTTATTACGATACAGCTGATGTTGCAGTTCAGTTTCCTTTTGGATTTGGACTTAGCTATACGACTTTTGAGTATTCAAAGCTTTCAGTAAGTGACAGTGGAGTTACATTTACAATCACCAATACGGGGAATAGAGATGGTGCAGAAATAGCTCAGCTTTATGTGGGAAAGAGCAAGTCTGGACTCATCAGACCAAAGAAGGAGTTGAAGGGCTTTAAGAAGGTTTGGATTAAGGCAGGAGAATCTGCACAGGTTGAAATCCCATTTGATGACAAGACCTTCCGTTACTTATCAACTGTTTCCAACAACTGGGAGGTAGAGGCTGGAGAGTATGAAATCTATGTAGGTGCATCTGTTTCAGATATCAAGCTGGCAGATTCAATAAGCAAAGAGGGAACAATTACAGAGCTTCCTTATGATATTGACACACTTCCTAGCTACAAGGCAGGAATGGTTAGAAATGTTCACTACGAGGAGTTTGAAAAGCTTTATGCTAAGGCGCTTCCAGAGGAGAAGGTTGGTCCGTTAGATATCAACGATGCCCTTTGTCAGATGAAGGATGCAAAGAGTGGATTGTGTCGCAAGATTTACAAGATTTTAAAGAGCAAGCTTGATAAATCCTACGAAAAGGGCGTGCCAGATTTGAACATAATGTTTGTCTACAACATGCCATTTAGAGCAATGAGCAAGATGACCGGAGGAATGGTCAGCCGAGAGATGGCAGAAAGCATAGTAACCATTGCAAACGGACACTTCTTCCGCGGACTAGGTGGCGTAATAGGAGGCTTCTTTAGAAACCGTAGAGCCAATAAAAAATTCGAGGCAAGGCTACATAGAGATTAATATATTTGAAATATCTATAGAACTACAAATAGCTAGTAAACTTAGCCTTCCCTTAGATATCTATAGAATACAAATAGCTAGATAACCTAGCTTTCCCCTAGGGGGGAAGGTGCTCCGAAGGAGCGGATGAGGGGAAAAATTATATAAGGAGATTAGAAATGAATTTTTGGAACAATTTTGTAGAGAAGCATCCGGCAGCTGCAAAGTGGATTCGCGAAGGAGGATTGTTTGTAATAGTCAGCAATCTGATTACAGTCTTCAAGTATTTACTGCTTACTTTTTTGCCAGCAGCCTTTGCATTTTTAGGCGACAAAGCCTTCGGATGGCCTGGAATTCCAGTGACGCTTTTTGGAGAGAAATTCCAGTGGAACATCTTAGGATACGATCAAGCTCATGGCGGCCTTGCATATTTTGTGGCTTACATGATTGCAATGGTAATTGGTGAGTGCATCAATTTCCCTATCCAAAAGCTTTGGGTTTTCCGTAATCACGATAAGCCGGGAAAGCAGATTGCTTGGTACGTTGCAGCGTTTATTTTAATAACATGTATTGTTAACTCAATCAACTGTGTATGGGTTGCAGTGGCAGGTAAGTACGTTGCTCCAGCACTTTACAATATCGGAACAACAGTACTTAACGGTGGTGTATCGATGGTTGTATTTTTCTTTGTTAACAAAGTGATATTCCCTGAGACACCAAAGGAAAATAAATGATCTTTAAGAGCGCAGCTCTTTAGATAAATATTTACTTTTAATTTTTATTAAAAGGAAGGAGAAGAAGAGAATGTTAGGTATTAATCCTGAGGATTTGAAAAAAGTCCTTAATTCAATCACACCACAATTGGTAATCATAGGTGTAGTGCTTGCAATTGTAATTATACTTACAATTGTGGCAATCAAAATCAAGAAGCCATTAAAGGGCTTTGTTAGAAAGAGTGCATGGCTTGCATTTGCGCTTACTCTTGTAATTGTAGTAAGCAATATCCTTTTAGTTCCCATGTATTCTATGGTCAATATGGCTATGGGCGGAGGAACAATTTCGGAGGAATCAATTAATGAGGCACAAAAGCTTTGTACAGAGATTGCAGAAGAAGGTATTGTTCTTTTAAAGAATGATTCAAAGACACTTCCACTTTCAGGCGGGGCAAAGGTTAATGTATTTGGTTGGTCATCAACAAATCCAATCTACGGTGGTACTGGTTCAGGTGCACTTTCAGCAGCATACGAGACAGTAGATTTCCTTACAGGCCTCAAGAATGCAGGTATCGAGTACAATCAGGAGCTTGTAGATTTCTACACAGGCTGGAGACAGGCTAGACCTACAGTTGGTATGATGGGTCAGGACTGGACAATTCCAGAGCCAACTATTGATGAGTACGGTGATCTTTTCTCATCTGCTAAGTCATATTCTGACACAGCAATTTTCTATGTTGCTCGTTCAGGTGGTGAGGGCGCTGATCTTCCAATGTCTTATGATGGCGAAGATACATTCCATGACGATGGCTCAGGAATGTTTGGTATTACAGGCGTTCGTTACTCTGAGTATGCAGATGACCTTGATGCTTCAAAGCATTATCTTGAGCTTTCAAACAGAGAGCAGGCACTATTAGATCAGGTAACAGCTGACTATGACAAGGTTATCGTAATAGTTAATGCAGCAAACGCTATGGAGCTTGGTTTTGTAAACGAGTATCCACAGATTAAATCAGTTCTTTACTGCCCAGGTACAGGTCAGACAGGCTTTGATGGCCTTGGAAAGATTATAGCTGGACAGGTAAATCCTTCAGCTAAGACAGCTGATACATTTGTAGCAGATCTTCTTGCTACACCAAGTGCAAATAACTTTGGTGATTTCGATTACACAAATATGCAAGAGTTTGGATATGAGAATATGTTTGCTGAAGGAGGCATGTCTTATCCAACATTTGTTAACTATGTAGAAGGCATCTATGTAGGTTACAGATTCTATGAGACAGCAGCTGCAGAGGCAGAAGCTGGCAACATGGAGTTTGATTATGACTCACAGGTTGTATATCCATTCGGATATGGATTATCTTACACAACATTTGAGCAGGAGATGGGCGCTGTTAACAACGATGGAAAGACAATTTCCTTTGATGTAACAGTTAAAAACACTGGCGATGTTGCTGGCAAGGATGTAGTAGAAGTTTACTACAATCCTCCTTACACAAACGGCGGTATTGAAAAGTCTGCAGTTAACTTAGTAGCATTTGAAAAGACTTCGGTTATCGAGCCAGGTGCTTCTGAGACTGTATCAATCTCATTTGCAGTTGAAGATATGGCATCATACGATGCTGATGGTGAGGGCTGCTATGTTCTTGATGCAGGAGATTATGAGATTTCAATTAACAGTGATTCTCACAACAAGATTGCTAGTGAGACAGTTACAATAGATTCGCAGATTGTATACAACGATTCTAACAAGCGTGAATCTGACAAGGTTGCAGCTGTAAATCAGTTTGATTTTGCTAAGGGCGAAAACTTTACATATCTTTCTCGTAAGGATGGATTTGCAAATTATGCTGAGGCAACAGCAGCTCCTACAAGTTTCGAGCTTGGAGATGAGCTAAAGGCTACATACTTCAACGAAACAAACTATGATCCAACAGCATATAACAATGATGTCGATGAAATGCCTACAACAGGTGCTAAGAATGGTGTAGAGTTGGCAGAGCTTCGTGGAGTTGACTACGACGATGCTAAGTGGGATGAGCTTCTTGACGAGCTAACAGTTGAAGATATGAACAATCTTATTTCGCTCGGTGGGTATGAGACATCAGCTGTAGAGTCAATTGGAAAGATTATGACTTATGATTGTGACGGTCCTGCATCTATCAACAACAACTTTACCGGTCAGGGTTCTATCGGATTCCCAGCCGCAGTTATGATTGCTTGCACCTGGAATAAAGAGTTGGCACATGCATTTGGCGATTCAATTGGTAAGATGGCGAATGAGATGGATGTATCTGGTTGGTATGCTCCAGCTACAAATACTCACAGAAGTGCATTCGCAGGACGTAATTTTGAGTATTATTCTGAGGATGGTGTTCTTGCAGGTAAGATGTGTGCAAATGCAGTAGCAGGTGCAAGAGACCACGGTGTATACTCTTACGTTAAGCATTTTGCAACAAACGACCAAGAGACAAACCGTACAGGATTCCTTTGTACATGGCTTAATGAGCAGTCACTTAGAGAGGTTTACCTCAAGTCATTCGAAATTGCATTCAAGGAGGCAGATCCAGCAGCTACAATGGTAGCATTCAACAATATCGGTACAGTGCCAGCTGAGGCTTGTCCAGAACTCCTTAACACAGTACTTCGTGATGAGTGGGGCTTCAGAGGATTAGCAGAGACTGATTACTTTGGCGGCTATGGATATCAGGATTCGGATAGAATGATTAGAAATGGTTGCGACCTTATGCTTGCAACATATCCTACACCTCAGTCAACAGTTACAGATCAAAAGAGCGCTACATCTGTAAAGGCTATGCGTCAGTCTTCAAAGAATATTCTTTATACAGTAGTAAACAGCCGCGCATACGACGCAAGTGTTAAGGCTGGTGCTCCTACATGGGTTAAGATTGTTTACGCAGTAGATGCAATTTTAATCGCTTTGCTTGGATTCTTGTTCTTCAGGGCATTAAAGAAATATCGCAAAGCAAAACAGGAAATGGAACCTGTAGTTGAAGAAAGCTAAAATAACTTCAATATGTAGTTTTAGGGGGCGACATTGTGTCGCCCCTTTTCCTATGCTTTTCCAAGAAAAAGCACAACCCCACAGGAGTTGTGCTTAGAGTAGTCTATATAATACTAAGATGCTGTTGCTCTGTAGCCACCCATCTCGGCCTCGAGATTAACAAGCTCTTTAGCTCTAACTAATAGGAGATGACGATTGTCTTCACTGAGGGAGTCAAAGTATTCGTTGAGCTTTTTGCGCTGTATGTCTTTGTCGCGGCCAGCATATCCAAAACCAAGGATTTCTTCCTTGCGGCAATGTAAAGCTACGCAAAGTCTATCAAGTATGGCTGGGGTAGGCATTGTACGTCCTGATTCCCAAGTGGATACAGTTACGTGACTAACTCCGAACATTTTGCCCAGCTGTGCTTGAGTAAGGCCAGCGTTTTGTCTAAGGTATTTGATGTTGTTTCCTATATTGTTGTTTTGCATAGCGCCTCCTACTTTCTCCCCGAGTCTCGCATTCTTAAGTTCTGATTATAGCAGCTGAAATACTTTTGTCTAGCAATTATACAATAATTTTAATATATTTTTGTGAAGAAATAAATTTTTTTCTTGAATTATAACAGAAAAATGTAAAAAGGCTAGTAAAGTACCATTTTTTCAACATTTTTAGACTGATGAAAAAAGTCATCGACTGTGGCTTATATTGCATTTGTCAAATGCTTGTAGAATTATAAGGCATCATATTGTATAATTTGACTCATAATTTGAACATGTAGAAGGAGGATTTTATTATGGCAAAGGTATTGATTTTGAATGGGAGTCCAAAGAGTAATGGATGCACAGCTACAGCATTGGATGAGATGGTGAAGGTCTTTGACGCTGAGGGCGTAGAATCTGAGGTGGTTGTGGTTGGTAACAAAGCAATTAATGGTTGTTTGGGATGCGGTTATTGTTTCCAAAATGGTAAATGCGTAAGTGATGATATTGTAAATGAGCTTGCAGCAAAGTTTGAGGGGGCAGACGGACTTGTTATTGGCAGTCCAGTTTATTATGCATCACCAAACGGTACAATTCTTTCTTTGTTAGATAGATTGTTCTTTAGTACACATTTTTCAAAGCAAATGAAGGTTGGTGCAGCAGTGGTTAGCTGTAGACGTGGCGGAAGCACACCAACTTATGATGCGTTAAACAAGTATTTTACAATTAGCGGTATGCCAGTTGCATCAAGCACATATTGGAATCAGGTTCATGGTAATACGGCTGAAGACGTTAAGAAGGATTTAGAAGGCCTTCAGACTATGAGAAACTTGGCACGCAACATGGTATTTATGATGAAAGCATTTGCAGATGCCAAAGAAAAGTACGGTTTACCGACTGTGGAGAGAGACGCATTCACATGTTTTTCTGATGGAAAATAAGAATCAAAATAATATATATAGCTTTGTAGGAACCAGGCCAATTTTTTGGGCCTGGTTTTTTAAATCTAATTTTAATCAAATTAAAAATGTCCTAGCGAATATTAAGAATGTCCGATTTTAACAGTAAAGTCCGTAACCTATAATTTCCTTAAAGGAACAAATAATGTCATTTATATTTTTAGGGAGGTTTATTTTTATGAAGAAAAAATCTATTATGGCATTTCTAACAGCAGCTGTCCTTGCCTTGACAGCATGCGGAGTATCAGCTCCAGATGAATCAAAAACAGGTACAACAGATAGTGCAACAACAAGTAAAGATGCAGAAGCCTCAGGCGATGTAATTACGCTTAAGATGGCAGAGGTTAATCCACTTGATACTATCGTTGGTATGACAGATCAAAAATTCAAGGAAGAGGTTGAAGCAAAATCAAATGGCTCAATCAAGATTGACCTTCAGGCTAGTGGCGTTCTTGGAGCAGAAAAAGATGTACTCGACAGCATGATGGGAGGCGGTGGAACAATCGATATCTCAAGAATCTCAGCATTCTCATTAACACCATATGGCGCTGAGAAATCTATGCTTCTTTCACTACCTTATACTTTCGTAGATCGTGAACACTATTGGAACTTTGCTACATCAGATTTGGCAGATGAATTCTTAAATGAGCCAGCAGAAAACGGCTTGGGTGTAAGAGGTATTTTCTATGGCGAGGAAGGTTTCCGTCATTTCTTTACTAAAAAAGAGATTAAGGATATCAGCTCCTTTAAGGGAATGAAGCTTCGTGTTTCAGAGGATCCAATCATGGAAGGTCTCGCAAAGGGACTTGGTGCTTCACCAACAGTAGTTGCATTTACAGAGCTTTATTCATCTCTTCAGAGTGGTGTGGTTGATGGCGCTGAGCAGCCAATTGCTAACTACAAGTCAAACGCGTTTCCTGAGGTTGCTCCATACATGATTCTCGATGGTCATACAATCGGTGCAACTGAAATCATCATAACTGATGAAGCTTGGGACAAGCTTTCTGATGAGCAGAAGGAAATAATCAAAGAGGCTGGTAAGGCAGCACAGGATTATAATCGTGAAATCTCAGAAGAAAAAGAGAACGAAGTTCTCGATGAACTTAAGAATGATGGTACTCATATTATCGAGGTGGACGACATTAAGCCATGGCAGGATGCTGTAAAGAAGGTTGTTGATGACAATGTCAAGACAGATGATCAAAAGAAGCTTTATCAGCAGATTATAGATATGAAGAAATAGAAAAGAGGATTTATGGAAGGTTTATTTAAACAGGTAGACAAGATAAAACCTTTATATGATGTAACATATAAGGTTATGCTATTTATATGCAAGATTCTTTTAGTGGCAGATATCTTGATAACTAGCTGTTGTGTGGCAGGAAGATATATTAGCTTTATTCCAGATCCGTCATGGAGTGAGGAGGTTGTTCTTACACTTATGGCATACATGGCTGTATTGTCAGCAGCGCTTGCAATCAGGCGCGGTGCCCATATTCGCATGACAGCTCTAGATTCATATTTGCCAACAAAACTCATAAAGGCACTAGATATTTTTAATGATACATGTGTCCTTGCCCTTGCAATAGTAATGTTAGTTGTGGGCTGGAACTACGCCACAACTATCGGAGCAAAAGGTTCATTTATAAGCTTGCCTTCAGTATCAAGATTTTGGATGTATTTCCCAGTCCCTGTTGCTGGATTGGCAATGTTTATCTTTGAATTGGAGTCACTATACAATCATATCAAAAGCATATTTATAAAGGAGGAGATTAAGTAATGGCAGTAAACGGAACAGCTATTGCAATATTGCTTATCGGCTTTCTTGTATTAGTTATGCTGAGATTCCAAATCGCATATGCGGTAGCTATATCATCAATTGTATGTTTATTATATCAAGGACTCCCGCTTACAACGGTTTGCCAACAAATGGTTAAAGGAATAAGTTCCTTTAGTTTGATGGCGGTTCCATTTTTCATCACTATGGGATGCATCATGGGAAGCGGCGGTATATCAGAAAAGCTGATAGCACTTGCCAATTCCTGCGTAGGATGGATGACCGGTGGAATGGCAATGGTAAACATTGTTGCATCATACTTCTTTGGCGGTATTTCGGGCTCGGCGGCTGCGGATACTGCTTCCCTTGGAAGTATTTTGATTCCAATGATGGTTGAGCAGGGATATGACGATGATTTTTCTACGGCGGTAACAATCACATCCTCATGCGAGGGCTTGCTTGTTCCACCAAGTCATAACATGGTTATATATGCCATGAGCGCCGGCGGTATTTCCGTAGGAAGTCTTTTTCTAGCAGGATATATACCAGGTGCTTTGCTTGCGATTTCACTTATGGTTGGGTCGTATATTATCTCTAAAAAGAGAAACTATCCAAAGGGTGATAAGTTTAGCTTTATCACATTTATTAAGCAATTTGGCGTATCAATTTGGGCACTTGCGGCTATAGTTATTGTAGTGGTTGGTGTAGTTGGTGGCGTATTTACAGCCACAGAATCAGCTGCTATAGCAGTCATCTATAGTCTTATTGTAAGTGTTTTCATCTATAGAGGCTTAGATTTAAAGGGAATATGGAAGGTCTTGGAACAGTGTGTTGATACATTGTCTATAGTGCTTATCTTGATAGCTACTTCAAGTATTTTTGGATATTGCTTAACAACCTTGCATGTACCAGATATTGCAGCAAACGCTATTATTGGATTAACCCGTAACCCAGTTTTAATAGCTCTTCTCCTAAATTTGATACTGCTTGTATTGGGATGTATCATGGACATGGCACCTATCATTTTGATAGCAACACCTATCCTTCTTCCAATTGCCCAGTCCATCGGAATCACCCCGATACAATTCGGTATCATGATTGTTCTCAACTGTGGTATTGGTCTTTTGACACCACCAGTTGGCGCTGTATTATTTATTGGTTCAGCGGTAGGTAAGGTTAAGATGGAGAGAGTAGTTAAGGCTACATTACCATTTTATTTATGCATGATAGCAGTCTTAATGATGCTCACATTCATACCGGAAATCAGTATGTTCTTACCTAATTTGTTTAATTAAGGGATTAATATATGGAATATAGATATATATCAGATGTACAACCGAAAGATTTATGGTTCATAGCTATGCTAAGAACATATCGTTCATTTGTTGGAATAATAAATGTTGTGTTCACTATAGCAATGGTTATGCTCACTATTAGATTTTGGAATACAACTGCAGACCTGACAAAATCCTTTATGGTTTTTGGTTGCCTGCTCTTTCCCGTTATACAGCCTTTAGCTATATACGGTCGAAGCGTGAAGCAGCTTGAAAATCTTCCTAAATATCTAAAACTTGCATTCAACGATGAAGGGGTTCACGTTGAATGCGATGGAAATCGCGAGGATATTAAGTGGAGTAGAATTACTAATGCAATCAAACAAAAAAACATGATTATAGTCATGTCAGATGGCAGTCATGGATATATGCTCACCAATAGAACACTCGGGGACAAGAAAGAAGAATTCTACCAATATCTTTGTGGAAAGCTTAAAAGATAGAAATTATATTAAGGCAGCGGTATAATAGCTTTAGAAGTAAATTATTCGCTGCCTTTTTTGTTTTATTAAGAAATTTCTTTTGGGGGGGAATTTTCGCAAATTCTATGGGAAAACTTAAATCATTTTGGAATAGACTTACAATTAAAAAGAAGCTTTCTATATTTTCGGGAAGCGTGTTAGTAGCCATATTAGTAGCAATCTTTTTTGATGCTTTCTTAATAAGGCTTTTTGTGATTGATGTAAATAATATTATGGATGACAATTCAAAGGCGGGAGAGATTGTTGCTACAATCGACAGAGAAAAAGAAACCTTTGATCAATATATAAATAGCAAAACAGATGAGAATAGAAGTGAATTATCTAAGGCGGCTGAGGCAACTGAAAAAGCCATTAAAGCAGTACCTCTTGATTATATTAATTTAGGCGAGAACAGATATGCACAGCTTTTTTCTATTCGCACAAGCTATGGAGAATATGTCAAGTATAGGGATAAACTTTTAGAACTTAGGTCTGAGGACGAAAATTATATAAGCACACTATACACTGTTTATAGTATGCAGGGATATATTCAAAGCTATGGTCATAAGTACGTAGATTTGACATTAAAAGAAAGCAATGGAAGATACAAAGAACTTATTCCCACCGTATATGCGGTACCAATTACAGCTATAACACTAAGTATTTTGTTGTTCTCGGTGATTCTTGAAATATCAAGAATGATGAATAAGTCTATTACAGAACCAGTACTTAGATTAGCTTCTGCCTCTAGAAAAATTGCTGCGAATGATTTTTATATAGATGATGTTAAGTATGACAGTGAGGATGAGCTGGGAGAGCTTGTGCATGCTTTTAATAAAATGAAGTATGCAACTGGAGAATACATTGATGCTCTTGAAAAGCGTCGAGAGGTGCTAGAACAGCTTCATTCCCAGGAGGTTGAAAAACTTGAAGTAGAAAAGCAGCTTGATGCCATGAATCTTGAACTTTTAAAAAATCAGTTCAATCCACATTTTTTGTTTAACACACTTAATGTGATAGGTGGAATGGCAAATCTTGAAGGTGCAGAAACAACAGAGCAGATGATTAAATCATTGAGCTTTCTTTTTAGATACAACCTAAAGAATCAAGAAAAGGAAGTATTACTTTCGCAAGAGCTTAAGGTTGCCTCCGACTATATGTATCTTCAGAAAATGAGATTTGGTGAAAGAGTTAAATATATTCTTGATTGCTCGGTGGAGGATGATAAGGTTTTGGTGCCAACATTCACTTTACAGCCATTGCTTGAAAACAGTATTATCCATGGCATATCTCCAAAATTGGAGGGGGGATGTGTTTTTGTTGATGTATCAAAAAAAGATGAAAGACTTTGTATTGCAGTTACGGATACAGGGGTTGGAATTGATGACGAAACCTTGAACAAGATAAGAGAATCACTTGAAAAAAGAGGAGGCGATTCTGTTGGAATTGGAATGGGTAATATTTATAGAAGATTGAAGGCGATGTATGCTGATGCAACCATGGTAGTTGAGAGTAAAAAGGATGAGGGAACCTCGGTCAGAATCTCACTGCCATTTAAGGATCCAGATATTTATGATAGTAAGGAGAATGATGATGTATAGAGTTTTAGTAGCAGATGATGAACCAATCGAAAGACAGGTTGTAGCCAAAAAGATTAATGACTATTTCCCAAATCAAGTGGAGGTTATTTTGGCAAAAAATGGAATAGAGGCAGTTGATTTGTTTAAGGAACACAACTGTCAAATTGCTTTGCTTGATATTGCTATGCCAGGTAAGTCCGGACTAGAGGCGGCAGAAGAAATCAGGGATTTCGATAGAACATGTTCCATCATTTTTTTCACCGCATTTGATGAATTTAGCTTTGCAAAGAGAGCCATTGGGGTAAAAGCTCTAGATTATTTGCTTAAACCATGCTCTGATGAGGATATTATTGGCGCTCTTGAAGAGGCTTTTAGTATTGTGGATAAAAATACAGATCAACATTTTACTAGTGATATTTCGCAAGAGATTGTCAGAGAATATATTGACGATGAACTTGATAGAGATAGATCTAGTATAATTATTCGAGAAACTAAAAACTACATTGATAAGCACTACAAAGAGGATATATCCCTTCAAGATGTAGCAAGTGTATTTGGTTATACGGATGTATATTTCTGCAAGATTTTCAAACAGAACTTCGGGAAGAGTTTCATAAACTATCTCAACGAGCTTAGGATTGGAAAGGCAAAAGCCTTATTGGCAAATCCAGTAATTAATATTAAAGATATCAGTTCAGAGTCAGGCTATCGAGATGCAAATTACTTTACTAGAGTGTTTAAGAGAATGACAGGCATGACTCCAAGCGAATATAGAAACGGAGAAGCAAATTAATGAAGAAGAAATGGATAATAATTTCATTCATAATGTTCGCTGTTTCAGCAATTGCTGCGGTTGTCCTTATATGGCACAGCAAGCATAAAGCTGAAAATGTGCCGGAGTATGTCTTTCTATATGCAGACAATCAATCTGCAAACTATCCAACTACTCTAGGAGACAAGCGTTTTGCTGATCTTGTGTATGAGAGAACCAAGGGTAGAATCAAGATTGATGTTAAGTGCGGGGCTGAGCTTGGCAGTGAAGCGGAGGTTATCAATCAGATGAAGTATGGAGGAATTGCATTTGCAAGAGTCTCTACTACTCAGCTTGCTGAGCGGATTCCAGAGATGAACGTACTTCATTTGCCATATCTATATGATGATTCTTCCCATATGTGGAGAGTTTTAAATGGTGAGATTGGCGAGGAATTCTTGGATAAAACAAGAGAGTACAACTTGGTGGGCCTATCTTGGTATGACGCAGGTGCGAGAAACTTCTACAGCACTGAAAAGCCTATAACCTGCGTGGAAGATATTGCGGGCATGAATATCCGCGTGCAGGAATCGGCGATGATGGCAGATATGGTTTCTGCCCTTGGAGCTAAGCCAGTTGAGATTGTTTTTTCTGATGTGTATTCTGCCTTACAAAAGGGAACTGTTGATGGGGCTGAGAACAATTGGCCTTCTTATGAATCGATGAATCATTACAAATTGGCAAAATACTATACCATCGATGAACATATACGTGTACCTGAGATGCAGGTGTGCTCGGAGGTGGTTTGGAATATGTTAGACAAAGCAGATCAAAAGATTATAAAGGAGTGCGCTAGAGAATCTGCTAGTTATGAAAGACAAATCTGGAATGAACGAGAAAAGGAATCCCGAGAGATTGCTGTTGGAAATGGTACACAGGTGATAAACCTCTCTGTGGAAGAAAAAAAGAAATTTAGAGACGCCATGAGCGATGTTTATGAGAAATATTGCGGCGATTATATGGATACAATCAATAAAATTATAGGGGATTGAATGGAGCTAAGGGGCAGCGAAAGCTGCCCTCATTTTAGATACTAGGAAAATCTGGTATTAGTAATTTTTATGTGGCCCTAACCGGCGACGAGGTGGCGTTAACGGATATACGAATCAGATAATGAATGTGGTCTAGCAAAAAAACATTGTTAGGCCACATTTTTTGCGTTAAGTAGGGTATAATTAAAATCTAAGATTATATATTTTACCTATAAACACAAGAACATAAACACAAGAACTCTGCTTCGCAGAGCAACATTTTTATTCAGAAAATATTGGTCAGTGTTTGGTTCTTGATTTTAATTAAAGGAGAGTTTGAAATGAAAAATGGAAAAAGCAATAGAAAGAAAAAAAGAATCATCAATATTTGTCTTATCGTAATTGCGTTAGTATTGATAATTGGTGTGGCAATCTATTTCATACTCAACAAAGAGGATACTCAGTCATCAGTTGAAACTGAGCAAGAATCTAATTCAATAGGAGAGTTGGATACTTCAAATGAAGTATCAGAAAATGTACCAAACGGTGATGAATCAGGCGCTTCTAGCGAAAATGCTACTGAAGCAAGCAGCTCTGACTCGGGTGATGCGCAAACATCTTCGGCAGGATTATCCTTTGCGGATTTGGCAGAATACTCCTATTGCTTTGCTAGCGGTGCAGGTGCGTGGACTGACGAATTTGATATCGAAAAAGACGGTTACTTCCATGGCAGCTTTCATGATTCAGACATGGGTGGTACCGGTGAGGGATATGAAAATGGCACAGTCTATACCTCTGACTATACTGGACATTTTGAAGGATTAGAAAAGATAGATGACTTAACATACAAAATGAAGATAAAAGATATTAAGACAAAAAAGAAACCGGATGAAGAAGAAATAGATTCAGTAGATAAAGTTAAATATGTTGCTTCTTCGCCTTATGCATTATCTGACGCAGAGTCCTTTACAATATATATGCCTGGCACGCCAGTAAAGAATTTTTCTGAGGGAATTATGGCTTGGATTAATGGAGGTGCTGGCGAAGATGCAATTAAAGATGGCAAGCTTACGATTATGCTCATAGTCAACAATCCAAACGACTACGGCATCTGTGCAGTGAAGAGGTTGCCAGCTAAAGAAAGAGCTGATATGCAATACAAATCATATAAGGAATCAGTGGACTATTATGACGAGTTGATTGCCTCTGCGTCAAATGCCAAGGAAAAGGCAAACTATGAGAAGAAACAGTGTGAAATAGCTGATGATTTGTTAAATGAGTTATGGACAATCATGAAGTATAATTCTTCAGATTCAGAATTCCAAGAAAGATTAGCTAAGCAAAGAGAGTGGCTTTCTAAGCGAGATGAAAGCTCTGCCAAAGAAACCATGAAACGCTGTGAAGAAATAAAGGGATATATTAAGTAACTGGAACCATGGGGACGGGGTTAGTGGTCCATTTTGGACAAGTTAATATCTGCAGAACAGTTCAATGTCTATTATTAAGGAGATTTTTAAAAATTCAAGCTTATTAATATATTTAGAAGAAAAGAAAGGGCAACACCTAGAATCTCGTTAAGCGGTAAATTGGAGGCAATAATAGGGCATTCAACTTATTCGAAGCTAAAAAATATACAGTTGGAGGGATATATGTGGCATTGAGTTGCGCTTGCTGTATATTGGGGATTTTATGTGGGAAAAAGCTAGCATCAATTATTAGGTTATGAAGTGGGAGGCTTGGTTTTGTCATTATTAATTGATTTGTTTTTTACTTTTGCTCAAATCGGAATGTTCACTTTTGGTGGTGGATATGCCATGATTTCTCTTATTGAGAATGCTTGCGTCGAGAACAAAAAGTGGATTACCCACGATGAAATGATGACGGTTACAGTGATTGCCGAATCTACGCCGGGACCAATAGCAATTAATTGTGCAACATTTGTAGGATACAAGAAAGGTAAAATATTCGGTGCAATCGCTGCAACATTGGGAATGATCATCCCTTCGTTTGTAATTATTTATGCGATATCCAGATTTCTAAATCATTTTTTGGAAATCACTTGGGTGGCAAATGCGTTTAAGGGGATCAAAATCGCAGTGGGAATTCTTATTGTTGATGCAGCCATAAAAATGCTAAAGAAGATGAAGAAAAAAACAATGCAGATTGGTATGTTTATTTTTGCCGTAGTTTCATTGACAATAATAAATCTGTTTGCGCTAAATATTTCTTCGATGGTATTAATGCTCGTAGCAGCAGTTATTGGAATGTTTGTATTTATCATTAGGAATAGTTTTGAAGGGGAGCGTGTAAAGAAATGATGTATTTAGATTTATTTATAGGCTTCCTCGAGGTAGGGTTATTTTCATTTGGAGGAGCATATGCTGCAATACCTCTTATTAGGGATATAGTTATGACTCATGGTTGGCTTGATGAAGAAATGTTAGCTTATATGATTGCTATAAGCGAAAGTACTCCTGGGCCAATCATGGTAAATATGGCTACCTATGTAGGAAGTGAAAAAGGCGGTTTGCTAGGTGCGACTTTAGCTACTATAGCAGTTGTGCTGCCGGCATTTATTATTATTCTTTTAATTATGGTAGTTATGAATAAGTTCCTTCAGAATCAATATGTTGAGGCTGCCCTGAGTGGATTAAAACCATGTATTATTGGAATTATTTTAGTAACAGGTGCGCTTATGATTGTAAAGAACTGTGGGTTATTATTTGAAGGTAGAGTAGATATTCTTACAATAGTACTGACATGCGCCATTGCATTTATATATTTTGGTTCAAGGAAGATTACGAAAAAAGGTATAAGCCCTATTATGCTAATTTGTTTATCAGCTTTGGTTGGAATTGTGGTGTATTGGGGACGGGGTTAGTGGTCCATTTTTGTTTCAAATGGAAGATGCTCTTATTATTTGAAGACCGAAAGATGTTTCATCGTTGAGTAGCCAGTTAAAAAGGGGGAAAAATATGACTGAAAAAGTATATGAAACACATCTTGGGAAAATCCATTATTGGATAAACAAGGATGCCGAAAACAAAAAGTGTCAGCTTGTGTTTTTGCCTGGACTTACCGCTGACCACAGACTTTTTGAAAAGCAGATTGCATTTTTTGAAGATAGGTTTCCTGTTTTTGTATGGGATGCGCCGGGGCATGCCTCTTCATGGCCCTTTGATTTATCTTTTTCGCTTATGGATAAAGCAAAATGGTTAAATGCGATTTTGGAAGAGAATGGATTTGATAGACCTGTGATTATTGGTCAGTCCATGGGGGGATATGTTGGGCAAATGTATGCACAGCTTTTTCCGGAAAAGTTGAAAGGGTTTGTATCTGTGGATTCGGCGCCATTACAAAGAAAGTATATGACGGGCATAGAGATATGGTTATTAAAAAGAATGGAGCCTGTATATCGTCATTATCCATGGAAAATGCTATTAAAACAAGGTTCAAAAGGCGTGGCCACATCGGAATATGGAAGATCGCTTATGCTAGATTTCATGATGACGTATGACAATGATCAAAAGAGATATGCAGCACTTGCCGGAGGAGGTTTTCGAATTCTTGCGGAGGCAATTGAGGAGAATCTTCCTTACGAGATAAAATGTCCTGCTATGTTAGTTTGTGGAACGAAGGACCATGCTGGATCTTGTATTAGATATAATAAAGCTTGGCACAAACAGACCGGAATTTCACTGCATTGGATTGAAGGAGCAGGACATAATTCCAATACGGATAAACCGGAAGAAATCAATCAGTTGATAGATGAATTTATTGAAAATACTGTAAATCGGAGCTTGTAGAGCTTGCATATTATTAGCAAGCGATTTATGGAGTAAAAAATGGTCTTATTAGTAATTGACATTCAAAAAGGAATTACAGATAGTAGATTATATAATTTTGATGTTTTCTTGAGAGAAACCAGGCGAATTATTGATGCTGCAAGAGCAAATAATGTTGAAATAATATATGTTCAGCATGATGATGGTCCTGGTACAGGTTTTTCTTTAGGCGATGTGGATTTTGAGATAGCCGATCAGGAGGCTCCAAATGTGTCCGACAAGATTTTTATTAAGAACAATAACAGTTGCTTTGGGAATAAGGCGTTGGTGAATTATTAACAGGAGCTAGAAGATAAAAGCCTGATGATAGTTGGATTGCAAACGAATTTTTGTATTGATTCAACAGTAAAATCTGCATTTGAAAGAGTATTCCCAAGGAAACTAATTCAACTTTTGATAATAATGAATGGACCACTAACCCCGTCCCCTAGGACCATCGATGAGGAGGTATTATGAGAAAACTAGAGTTACATAGAGTATATAAGCATTTTAAAGGGAAATATTATCTTGTGGAGGATGTGGCTTTTGACTCAGAAACGCAAGAGGAAATGGTGGTTTACAGAAGATTGTATGATGATGGTTCACTTTGGGTTCGTCCAAAGGAAATGTTTTTATCTGAAGTAGACCATGTAAAATATCCAGATGTGAAGCAAAAGTATAGATTTGAATTGCAGGAGAACTTGTAATTGATATTTGAAAAGTTAGGATTGCGTTTCAAGGATGAGTGTGTTTGAAGAAGGAAATTAACATGGAACTTGAATTAAAGAAATTATCTTATCAATTTTCAATTTGTAAATTATCGAATATAGCGGATATTGAGCTTGAGAAGGAATTCGTTTTCGTAGGAAAAACAGATGAGGAACTTTCTTTAGTGTGCAAAACAGAGGATGTACCAGGGAAGGTTATAGACCGCGATGATGGTTGGCGAGGATTTCGCATTCAGGGCGTGCTAGAGTTTTCGCTGATTGGGATACTATCAAAGATAACAGGTATACTTGCTGAAAATAACATAGGTATTTTTGCTGTTTCAACCTTTAATACGGATTATATATTGGTAAAAGAAGAAAATTTTGATAAGGCGCTTAAAGTACTTGAAGCAGCAGGATATGTTATCGCCTAAATGGATTAGAGGAGAAAGGAATCGTAAGAATGGAAACATGGTATTACACAGTTGTAAGCATAGATGGTGATTATGCAAATCTTAAGAGGACAGATATAGAGTCAGATGAGTTGAAGCTTGTTGCAAGAGCCCTTCTTCCAAG